>Ga0157367_1001416_pt1 | contig 10514 bp, 12 predicted proteins | sample AttbisABBM2_FD_113142 | JGI IMG/M metagenome (GOLD analysis project Ga0157367, IMG submission 113142) | Fungus gardens microbial communities from leaf cutter ant in Botucatu, State of São Paulo, Brazil - Atta bisphaerica ABBM2 | ecosystem: Host-associated > Fungi > Mycelium > Unclassified ...
AATGGCTGGTTCAGACATCGGTGATGATCACAAAGAAATCTTCGCTGGTGAGAATGCTCTTAAAGCTGGTGATGATTCTAAAAACACAATGAACCAATTCTCAGCTCACTAAGAATTGATTTCATAAAAAACCCGCTCTAATGAGCGGGTTTTTTATATTGAAAAATTTATTAATCTTCTTTTTTCAATACATAATGTTCAGCTAAAGAACCTTCAATTTTCTTACCTTCAAGATCTAAAGCAGTCGCTGTATTTTCACCAATAAAGAATTTACGGTTTTGTCCTTTATCATCTAAGGTAATAATAGAAGTATTGTCTTTATTGAAACTAAATTTACCGTGTGTTTCAAATGGTTTTGTATCACCTTTGCCTAAGTAAGTTTCAGTCAACTCATACGTTTTATCATCTTTTAATTTTAGTTCAGTTTTAATGCCTTCACAGTCTGCACATGGAAGAGTGCCTTTATATTTACCGTTCCAATCTAGTGAGTTCTCTGCGGTATGTTCAGTATCTACGGCAACAGCATTACTTGCTTCAGTCGTTTGGACAGGGGTAGATGCATCAGAAGTTGTCTCTGTTTTATTTTCATGTTTATTACATGCGACAAGGAAAGTACTCATAAGTGCAATTGCTAATAATGATTTTTTCATAATCAATAAAACCTCAAAAAAATAAAAAATAGATAGAAAGTATTTAAAGCCTAGGAAAAAAGAACAGAAAATAAAAGCTTTCGTGTGTAGCTTAATTTTAACAAAAGGTAAAGTGAGTAATAATTAGGCGGTTTGAATGATATTTTTGAATTAAGTTGGGGAAGAGGTATCTACTCAAGTGATTTAATAGATACCTTATAAAATAATTATGGATGAGCGGGAACTCCACCGAGAGAATCACAAGCTGATTTATAAAGTTCATACTGTTTCTTTACGACTTCATCTAATGGCATATCGAATAATTCTTCACCATTTTTATAGCTTTCTACATACGAAGTTGCTTTGTCTTTACTGACGGCTAAAGATTGCTGGTAATAAGAGTTGATTGAACTTGTGGGAATTTCACTTGTTTCAACATTTTTACATTGAAAATTATTTAGCAGTTTTTCTGCACGTTTGACCTCACTAGATTGGCCAAAAATACACCCAGTTAAAAATACAAACGGTACTAACACGAAAAAGATTTTCATGGAAAAATTTTATAAGAGTGAGGATGGGCGCTATTGTATAAATAATTCCATGCTTTACTGTGGTTTTATGTTAGACATTGATTATTTTTTAACTCATTAAAATAAAAAAATTGTTTCTAAGTTTGTAGTGACCTCTTTTTGTATTTGGTGCATATTTTGCTTATTAAAAAAGCCATGTTTAAAAATGAGCCAAAATGAATCGGATTCAACAGTTTTCTCAAACTTCTTTAGCACCATTTTGGTATGCAAAATTAGAACTTGGTTTTTGTTTTAAAAATTCTCGCACCATAATGAATCATAGAAAACATTATGGCCCTGTTCGGGTGCAAAAAATGCTCTGGCCTGAAAAGACTGGCGTTTGCCACGCCATTATTGTTCATCCGCCTGCGGGTATTGCAGGTGGTGATCATCTTACTTTTCAGATTGAAACAGAACATCAGGCGCATGCTGTTATTACTACTCCTGGGGCTGGAAAATGGTATAGAACCAACGGTAAGCAAGCTTTTCAGCATATTTATTTGAATGTGAAAAATGAATCTATTGTAGAGTGGATGCCACAAGAAACTATGCTGTTTGACGGTGCTTTAGCACACTCAGAAACACATATTCATCTTGATCAAACAGCAAGTTTTATTGGATGGGATATGCTGGTATTGGGACGACAGGCTCGAGCCGAGAGTTTTGTTGAAGGAAGTTATTACAATCAGTTTAAATTATGGCGTGAAAATAAATTATTAGTTGCCGATACCTTATATTTTGAGGGGGGAGATCGCTGGTTAAGTTCTTGTTTAGGAATGAACAATCAGGCAGTGATGGCAAGTTTTTGGGCTGTACCGCCTGAGAAATTCCGCGCCTCATTTTATTTAGAGCAACATGTTGAACTCATTCGTGAACTAATCATGCGTATGGATGTTTCCGTTACTCTAACTTTATTAGAAGATGTATTCTGTGCTCGTTTTTTAGGAAATGATGTACGACGTTGTCATGATGCTTTTGCAGCTATAAGAGCGAGATTGAGACGTTATTGGTTTGATTTAGATGAGGAATTTCCAAGAATTTGGAAAACCTAAGTTACGTTAAATTGCGTATTTTAAAAACGATTAAAACAAGTATGCTGCTTTTGAGCATGCATTTTGCTTAAAGAAAACTAGATGCTATTAGGAAAGAGATATGGAACTCAATCCAACAGAAAAAGATAAGTTACTCATTTTTACCGCAGGTTTAGTGGCTGAACGTCGTAAAGCGCGAGGCTTGAAGCTAAATTATCCAGAAGCAGTTGCATTTATTTCCGCAGCCTTACTTGAAGGTGCGCGGGATGGTATGACGGTGAGTGAACTCATGCACTTTGGTACAACCTTATTAAAACGTGAAGATGTCATGGACGGCGTACCTGAAATGATTGCTGATGTGCAGGTTGAAGCCACTTTTCCTGATGGTTCGAAGTTAGTCACTGTTCATCAGCCTATCGTATAAAAGGAATGCTTATGATCCCCGGCGAAATTATTACCCCAGAGACTGATATTGAACTCAATGTCGGACGAGAAACTTTAAAAGTTATAGTGGCTAATCTTGGTGATCGGCCTATTCAGGTAGGTTCGCATTTTCACTTTTATGAAGCAAACGATGCATTACAGTTTGATCGTGAGGCAGCAAAAGGCTTTCGGTTAAATATTGCGGCGGGTACGGCAATACGTTTTGAACCAGGACAAACTCGTCAAGTCGAGTTGGTTGCTCTAGCTGGTAAGCGAGAAGTATATGGTTTCGCAGGCCGAGTCATGGGTAAGCTAGATTAAGCATAACAACAATAATGAAAGAGATGAGTATTCAATTATGAAAATGTCACGTCGTGCATACGCTGAAATGTTTGGTCCAACGGTTGGAGATCGTATTCGGCTGGCCGATACAGAGCTTTTTATTGAAGTTGAGCAAGACTTAACGACATATGGTGAAGAAGTTAAATTTGGTGGCGGGAAAGTTATTCGTGACGGGATGGGACAATCTCAGCTTTTAGCTGATGAGGTTGCTGATACAGTGATTACCAATGCTTTAATCGTGGATTGGTGGGGAATTGTAAAGGCGGATGTTGGTTTGAAAAATGGCCGAATCTGGAAAATAGGAAAGGCCGGAAATCCTGATATTCAACCCGATATCACCATTCCTTTGGGTGCTGCAACAGAAGTGATTGCTGGTGAAGGGCAAATCTTAACGGCAGGCGGGATTGATACTCATATTCACTGGATTTGTCCGCAGCAAGTTGAAACTGCGCTCATGTCAGGTACCACAACAATGGTTGGTGGTGGTACAGGACCAGCGGCAGGCACTTCGGCAACGACAGTGACTCCCGGGCCTTGGCATATTGCGACCATGTTGCAGGCGATTGATGATTTGCCTATGAATATTGGTCTATTAGGCAAAGGAAATTTGAGTTTGCCAGATCCAGTTCGTGAGCAAATTAAAGCTGGGGTAATCGGGTTAAAACTACATGAAGACTGGGGCTCAACACCTGCGGCTATTGATAACTGTTTGAGTGTGGCTGATGAGTTCGATGTACAAGTTGCAATTCACACAGATACTTTAAATGAAGGCGGGTTTTTAGAAGAAACTTTGGCAGCTTTTAAAGACCGTACCATTCATACGTATCACACAGAAGGTGCAGGTGGTGGACATGCACCAGACATTTTAAAAGCAATTGGGCAAAGTAATGTGTTGCCATCTTCAACCAATCCAACGCGGCCATATACCATTAATACCATTGATGAGCATTTAGATATGCTCATGGTTTGTCATCATTTAGACCCTGCAATTGCTGAAGATATTGCTTTTGCAGAAAGTCGTATTCGCCGTGAAACCATCGCTGCCGAAGATATTTTGCAAGACTTAGGCGCAATTGCCATGATGTCTTCTGACTCTCAAGCGATGGGTCGGGTGGGGGAAGTGATTTTACGTACTTGGCAAACTGCTCACAAAATGAAAATTCAACGTGGACCTCTAGAGGGTGACAATGAGTTTCATGATAATAATCGAGTTAAACGCTACATTGCCAAATATACAATTAACCCTGCAATTACCCATGGTTTAAGTCATGAAATTGGTTCGATTGAGGTCGGAAAACTTGCTGATTTAGTGTTGTGGAAACCTGCCTTTTTTGGTGTAAAACCATCCATGATTATTAAAGGTGGCATGATTGCAGCCGCACCGATGGGTGACATTAATGCCTCAATTCCGACGCCTCAACCCGTACATTATCGTCCGATGTTTGGTGCCTATCCGCGTGGTGTGCATAACACTTGTATTACCTTTTTATCTCAAGCAGCAATTGATGGAAAGGTTGCTGAAAAGCTAAAACTGAAAAAGTTAATTAGTCCGTGTAAAAACACGCGTTCAATTACCAAAGCTGATATGAAACACAACACATATTGTCCAGTTATGCATGTTCATCCTGAAACTTACGAGGTGCGGGCTGATGGCCAGTTATTAACATGTGAACCTGCTGATGTATTACCGATGGCTCAGCGTTATTTCTTGTTTTAATGAGTTTTATCGAGGTGAGTTGCCTCATTGATTTATACATATGAAAGAAATAAATAAGGAGAGAAAAGTTAAATGAAAATCTATACCCAGCGTCTTGAAGATATTTCTCCTAATCAGACATTTGAAACAGTTGAGCTAACGTTTGATACTCGCCAAAAATCACGGTTTCGAGCGACTTTAGCGAGTGGCGTCGATATTGGTGCCGATTTGCCACGTACCGGCATTTTGCGTAGCGGTTCTTATATTGCAACTCAACAAGGTGATGTACTACGTGTTGATGCCAAGCCTGAACGTTTGATGCAAGTCAGTGCAACAACTGATTTTGATTTACTTAAAGCTGCTTATCACCTAGGTAACCGACATGTGCCATTAATGCTAACGCCAACCGCTTTATATTTTGAACCTGATCATGTGCTTGCAGAAATGGTAGAAGGGTTAGGACTGACAGTGACAGAAATTGATCATCCATTTGAACCCGAAAGCGGTGCTTATGCACAGCATAGTCATGACCATCGTTTAAGCCCAATCAAAGCTTTGCATCATGTCCATGCATAACGCAGCACAATTACTTCAACTACTGACACTGTCTTCTACGGCATTGCCTGTTGGAGCATATTGTTATTCTCAAGGTGTGGAAACAGCTATAGATATTGGTTTAATACACGATGAAACCTCTGCAATTGCTTATTTTGAAGAGGTACTTGAAATGCTGTTGGTACGGTTTGAGTTACCCGTACTCAAACGTCTTATGCAATATTATGATGACCCAGACCAATTTTTAGTTTGGGCAAATTTATATAAAGCCAGCCGCGAAAGCAAAGAGTTACTCGCTGAATCTCAGCAGTTAGCATTTTCTTTAAATGCTTGGATTAGAGATGTTTTAAAAAAAACGGTTGAGGTAAAAAAACAGTTTGGTTTTGTGCCTGTCTATGCACAGTTATGTGGACGGTTGGAACTTAAAGACATTGATGTACTCACAGCTTATACATTTACAGTTTTAGAAAATCAGGTTTTGGCAGCAGTAAAAACGGTTCCGTTAGGGCAAATGGCGGGGCAAAGAATTTTATGGCATTTGCATGGACTGGTACCACAAGCGGTAGAAAAAGCTTTGAAACTTAATGATGAGCAATTGAGTAGTGCTTTACCCCGCTATGCCATGCTGAGCATGAAACACGAAACACAATATTCACGGTTATTTAGATCTTAAGCTTAGGAAATAAAAGGATAAAAATCATGACAGAACGTAGTCCATTACGAGTAGGAATTGGTGGTCCAGTGGGTTCAGGCAAAACAGCACTTACGCTTAACTTATGCCGTGCATTGCGTGATAAATACAATATGGCTGTAGTGACAAATGATATTTATACCAAAGAAGACTCAAACTTTTTAACCCGTAACGAAGCGATGTCACCAGAGCGTATTGTGGGTGTGGAAACAGGTGGGTGCCCACATACAGCAATTCGTGAAGATGCCTCAATTAACCTGGCTGCAATTGATGATTTATGTGAAAAATTTGATGGTCTAGAACTGATTATTATTGAAAGTGGTGGTGATAATCTGGCAGCAACATTTAGTCCAGAGCTTTCTGATTTAACCTTATATGTGATTGATGTCGCTGGTGGTGAAAAGATTCCTCGTAAAGGGGGGCCGGGTATTACTAAGTCAGATTTACTCATTATTAATAAAACTGACCTTGCACCTATGGTGGGTGCTAATCTTGATGTGATGGATCAAGATGCGAAACGTATGCGCGGTGAAAAGCCATTTTTATTTTCAAACATGAAAACACAAGATGGGCTTGAAGAAATTATTCAATTTATTGAGAAGCAAGGGCTGTTTAAAGCGTAAGGAGTAACTATGAACTTCATTAAAAAATGGAGCGTTGGGCTCCTTAGCATGTTACCTGCGTTAGCCATGGCGCATCCGGGACATGATCATGCACATTCAGGCTTTGTGGCAGGTTTTATTCATCCTTTTACTGGTTTAGATCATTTAGTCATGGCCTTAGGTTTTGGTGTCTTGCTATGGTCAGCAGCTAAACAGTGGAAAATTGCTGGCGTAATCACTTTAAGCATTACCTTAATTTTAGGCTTTCTAATAGGTGCTCAAGGTTTAGTGCCTTCAAATATTGCTGAATATGGAATTATTGCTTCTTTGATCATTACAGCGATTGCACTATGGACAAAATCAAATCGGATTTTACCCATTGCCGCTGCTTTACTCGCAAGCTTTCATGGTATAGCGCATGGTGTTGAACTCGCACATGCGGGGCATATGGCTGCATTAGTAACTGGTATGGTTGCTGGTATGGCACTTATCTATTGCGGTGGTTTAGCATTAGGAGCAATACTTTCGCGATATGTGCCATATGGCAAAAAGATTGTAGGTGCCTGTGCAGCAATCGTTGCAGTGATTGGTTTAAGTTAATTAAAATCTTGCAGAGAAAGGTAGCTTTAAGCTACTTTTTTTGATTTGCAAAATAAAATGTGTGTGCATAGAAATATTTATACTATTTTTACAGCGATGGTTATGTTTTATAGTGGGTATGTTCAGGCCTATGATTTTTTTCAACCAGAAAATGATTCTACTTTACTAGATACAGATCAGTTGTTAGATCACTCAGATTTGAACTTGGAACAAAGGCGTTTAGCCATTGAGCATGATAATGAAGTTAATAACTATAATGTGCTCAAAAACGAATTTTATTCAAATGAGCGTTGGGTAATTTATAATTATACAGCCTATGATACAGGGCAACTTCACAACAAAAACGTCCATGGTTTAACGAATCATATTAATATCCAAGATTTATCCATTTCAGTTGGGTATGGAGTTAATTATAGTGTTAATTCAAAACTGAAAATTGGCTATGAATATATTTCGAGTTTTCCTTATGATCGAGGTCAACTTATACGATTTTTTACGATCTATTTATTCTGAAATACAAAATTAAAATAATCTCATTCAAATAAATAGATCAGGTAAATTAATTCGTCATCAAAATGCTACATGATTAAATTTTCTGATAAAGCCCTGCGTGGACTGTACCTGCTTTAGTGGTTTTAACTTGTTGCCATGATGCAGGAAGTTGAAGCTGAGATAAATCTCGGTCAGCCTCAACATAAATGTATCCATTCTTTTTAATGTGTGAATCTGCCAAGTGGGCAAGCTCTTGCCATAAATCGAGACTATAAGGTGGATCTAAAAAAACTACATCAAACTGTTCTTTTAAGCGCGGCAAAGCTTGTTGAGCAGTTGCATTGACTAAATGACAATTCTGCGCTTTTAGTAATTGAATATTATCTTTTAAAAATTGTGATTGGGTCTTATCGGGTTCAATCATATAAACAGATGCGGCACCACGCGAAAGTGCTTCAAAACCTAAAGCACCAGAGCCGGTGCAGATATCGAGAACCTGAGCGTTTTGGATGTCCCACATGAGCCAGTTAAATAACGTTTCACGGACACGATCTGGGGTTGGTCTTAAACCCTCAATACTGGCAAATGGTAAAACGCGTCTTTTCCATTCGCCTCCAATAATACGTAATTGATTTTTCATTATTCATCAATCTCATTTGTAACAGGGGCTGCTTGAGGGGCAGAGGCTGCTGTGGTAGTCGTAGCCGCTGCTGGCGTAGAACTAGCAGTTTCACCACCACTTGGGAGTTCACCTGGTTTAATTCCTGCTGTCATAAGACCACCATTGACTTGATGGTTGGCTGGACGAATCGGATTTTTATTGCGGGTTAATAACCAGTAATCAAATATAGGCTTAGCAAGTTGAGCTGCTGAACCACCATGACGACCATTTTCCCAAATGACAGCAATTGCAATTTCAGGTTTATCTGCTGGTGCAAATCCGACAAAGAGACCATGGTCAAGTTGGCGCTCACTAAGAGCAGCTTCGTTATAGCGCTTGCCTTGCGCAATACTTTTAACCTGGGCAGTACCTGTTTTTCCGGCAATTTGATAGAGCGATGTGCGGATACCACGCCCAGTACCTGATTGAATTACATCAATCATAGCGTCTCGCATTTTTACCCAGTCTTCGTCTGTACCATTGAAATTAATTTTTCCATCTGGTGCATTACGTACTGTAAATGGTTTAGCACCATGTGTTGCGCGTAAAACATGTGGCACCACATGTGAGCCATGGTTCGCCGTAATGGCAGTTGCCATAGCAAGCTGTAATGGAGTTGCAGTAAATGCACCTTGACCAATACTGACTGAAATTGTTTCACCCTTCATCCATTTGGTTTTGCGCGTACGCATTTTCCATTCAGGACTTGGGTATAAACCTTCACTTTCACTTGGTAAGTCGACACCTGTTTTTTGACCAAAGCCAAATTGACGCATCCATTGGTTCATCTGGTCGATGCCCATTTGATTTGCCAAAATATAAAAATAGGTATCACAAGACATGATAATGGCTTTGTGCATGTTCACGATGCCATGACCAGTTTTCTTCCAGTCACGGAATTTGTGAGAGTCGCCCGGTAAGTGGAAATAACCTGGATCGGAGATGGCAGTAGACCAATCGACAATACCGTAATGTAAACCACCCATTGCTTCCATTGGTTTAATGGTTGAGCCTGGCGGATACGCACCTTGAACTGCACGGTTATAAAGAGGTTGGTCTATGTTGTCGCGTAGAGAACTATAATCTTTATGATTAATACCCGTCACAAATAAGTTCGGGTTAAAGCTTGGGCTTGAAACCAGCGCAAGAATTTCACCAGTACGTGGGTCTATTGCAACGATTGCACCACGACGACTAGCAAGTTGCTGTGATGCAACGACTTGTAAACCATAATCTAATGATAAGTATAAGTCGTTGCCACGTGTTGGGTCTTTACGACCTAAATGCCGTAAAATATTACTATGGGCATCTGCTTCTACAGATTCATAACCAGGTGTTCCATGAAGTAGATCTTCATAGCTTTTTTCTACGCCAATTTTACCAATTAGGTTTGTGCCAGCGTATAAATCCTTATCAATACTTTTTAATTCTTTATCATTAATACGACCCACATATCCAATGACATGGCCGAACAATTCGCCATGCGGATAGTAGCGTGTCATCTGGGTTTCGATTCTAACCCCAGGGAATTTGTACTTCACCTCACTAAACTTGGCAATATTTGTCTCGGTTAAGTTGAGCTTAATTGCCACACGTTCAGTTTTGCGAGCGGTTTTAATACGACTTTTAAAACGATCTACATCTTCTTGAGAGAGTTCTAAAATGGGCTGTAATTGTTCAACAACCGTATCAACATTCTCAACGTCTGCTTTACTTAATGTTGCGGTAAAAACTGGGTAATTATCAGCAAGCAAAACCCCATTTCGGTCATAAATATAACCACGAGCAGGAGGAAGGGGTTGTAAGCGAATACGATTTTTATCCGATGCAGTCGAGAACTCATCGTAATGGAAAATTTGCAGATAAGCGTAGCGACTGGCTAGCACTAATAAGCAGATAATCACAAGCCCTACGGCAAAAAATATACGACCTCGATAAATGCGCTTTTCTTGCTGGATATCTTTTAAAGGAAAGTGCTGTTTCATACGGATCGACTTAATGACATAGGGTGAGAAAAATAGCTGCTTATTCTAACGCAAGCGCAGTTAAAATATTGCATAATTTTCAAAGTTTCAGTCAGGAAGCCAATTCGCTTTTTTGACTTTGCAGACAACAAAATTGTAGAGTCTTGTATATAAGAAGCCAAATAATTCTGCTAAAGTCTCTCATTCAATAGAATAGGGTTGTTCTCACCATACGATTAGGGAAAATGGAGAAAATAAT
>Ga0157367_1001417_pt1 | contig 10508 bp, 8 predicted proteins | sample AttbisABBM2_FD_113142 | JGI IMG/M metagenome (GOLD analysis project Ga0157367, IMG submission 113142) | Fungus gardens microbial communities from leaf cutter ant in Botucatu, State of São Paulo, Brazil - Atta bisphaerica ABBM2 | ecosystem: Host-associated > Fungi > Mycelium > Unclassified ...
AGTATACTTATAGTTGATACATAAATATTAGGATAGAATTATTTATTGTTAGCATAGACTATGTACTATCAGTATAAATAAAATATCAATACATTAGAGACTCTTTGTCAAGTTTTCTTGTGATCTATATGAAACTCTTTGTAATTAGTGCTCTATTAACTGTTTTGGTTAGTGGTTATTACAATAGTTATCCATGGATTGAGACAGATATAGCTAGATTAGAATATAATAGAGAAGAGCTCTCTCAACTCAACTTTTATATACTAAACTCTGTTGCTAATCTTAACTCACTCTCTAAGGTAATCTCTAGGCTCTTTGCTAACTACTAGACTACTTATAAATAAACTGAGGAGTATCCTGACTGGTGCTTCTTTTACTCTGTAATGTCAGATATAGTTTACACTGGGGGTAAAAGTCTATAAGATAGACTCAAAGATATGTAAACTTGTTGAACAACCTTGGCTTTAGCTTATGTACTGTGCTATCTGTCTGTTACATGGTTGCAACTTCAGATAATAGGAAGAAGTCTGAGATGGGAGTGAGTGCTGATTTAGTGTGTTACCATTGAATACCAGAGATCAAGTTCAATAAGAATTTATATTTGTTGATTATCAGACTAGTAAATTACAGTATAACTACTAGTCTTATATATGAGTTTCTTAGAATTTCAGTAGTATAGTCTCTATTACTCTGAGTGGAGGTTTCAGTGTTAATACACTGATAGGAATGACTCTGCTATAGAAGACCGAGTCGAATAGGAGTATCTCTGTTATAGAAGGTAGAATATCTGGATAGTTGCATCACTACTGCAAGGCATGTTGTGAGAAAGGTGGCTGCCATAGAAGACAGGCTTGTATGGTTGACAAGGAATGTACTGCAGAGATATGTTTTCCAGATGAGTGGACTTGGCATATGATATATAACTAAATAGGCTAAATGACACTTTTTTTACAATAAAATTGCTAAAATTATATGTACTAAGTAACCTTAGGATCTAATAGGCTGGGTCAAACAGTATAAGTTGCCTACAGTAGATGTTAGAATCAAAGATGATAAACTTGTTCTTTTTCAATTTTAGTTTCTTATTTAACAAGTTTTTTATATTTTTACTTGAATTCTCCTATTTTTTTCTTTATCTCTTACTTTAGACTGAGTAAAAAAGAGATAACAATGATGTGACAAGATGTGACAACTATCATCAACAAGTTACACACATCACAGTCACAGTTGTAATGTTATGTGACATGGTAGAAGGGTAATATTATACATCATAAAAAATATGATAACCTTATCTATATAGACTTGTAATATTTAAGATGAGCTAGATGTAAGTATACATAGATCATGCACCAGAGATATATAAACACACTTGTACTAAGAATCTTACCAAGTTCTTTTATGCAAAACAATATAAGTTTTTTCTTTTGACTAAACTTTCAAGTCTTAAGTTATAACAGTAGAGATTATTTGCTTCCAAGAACAACCCTGAAATGATCTTCTGGACTTGTGGAGTGCTTTCCACTAGTTTATCAAAGTTGAAGATAATAGACTTAATTTCTTTTTTCTTTCTCATTTTCATTTTCATTATTAGAATTAAGTAAAAGGGTCATAGTATGATATTACATGTGACTTAACACCTGTCACATGGTAATCATAGTCACATTGTCATATAACATAGAAAAAGATATAAAATATTCTAGAACAATGATGTTATATAATATAATTACTATATATTGACCTTATATATAATACATAGCTTTTAAGATAAATTATATAAACTCTATATAAGATTTACTTTAGCTCTAAGCTTAAGTTGTAATATAGTCCTATAATGCTGTAGTTAATTGTTCTAGTAATCTCTTTGTTTTAGATGAGATTACCTACCAAATCACTTGTTTCTAGATATTCTTTTCTCTACTAAAAATGTAGAAAACACTTAAGATCTGTTTTAGTATCTTTGTTCCAAGTTCTGACCATATCACTTAACAGTATCTTAAGCTCATTCTTGCTAATAATATCTGTGTTATAAGTACTCTCTTTCTGAATAATATATATTTTTGCTACAACACTAGCCTAGACACTTTAAAGAGTTGATTTCTATTATTATACCCAAGCTAGGTAAATCTGCCTATGATATCCTCAAGATCTTTAGGCCCATTATTCTTCTTAATATACTTGGTAAACTCATTAAAAAGATAACTGCTAGATAATGCTGTTAAGTACAATATTCTTTATTCCAACTAGCTTGGAGATATAACCTAACAGTTTACTGAGAATGCTAGTATATTTCAATAAACTTGGTTTGAGTTGGTTAGGCTAAGAGATCTAAAACTAATGTAGTAGCTTTTGATATTGCAAAATTCTTTCTTTTCTTAAATTACAGTATGTATACTTTAATTCTTAGATACTTTGGCTTTATAAACTACATAGTTAACTTCTTTTCTGACTATCTTGTAGACAGATCAATCCAGCACTTCTAGAACTTTTTTCTCTCTGATATCTATAATATAGATATAAGTATGGGACAAGATTCTGTATTATATCCTATTCTTTTAGTGCTTTATATTGTATTTCTTATTTGTATTTTTGAAATCAGAGCTCAAACTCTCAGCTTAAACACTTTTATTCTCTTATTTGTAAATAATAGTTTTTTAATTTATTAGAGAAAATCATATAATATAACCTTGTCAGAGCTTGATAATAGCTATAAAGTAGTTACAAACTTGATAGTTTTATTTGGCTTGGTCATAAAGTATAACAAGTTAGAGATTTTTTATTTTTCTAAAGTACATAATGACTTTAATTCAGAGCTGGACCTCTTAGCAATTTATATGTCAGAGTTGAAAATGATGGACTTGATTTTCTTTTCTTTTCTCATTTCTATTTTCTATTTCTTTTATTTTCTTATTTTTGGACTTGGGATTAAGAGTCAGTATTACATCATATATAACTATTACAAATTGTTATACAACATAATACTATATCACATATATATCACATGATCATATATCATACAGAAAGATATAAAAAGTTTCAAAACAATAATATATTTATTATATATTGACCTTATAAATTATATATGGCTTTTAAAGTAGATTAGATAAGGTCTTATATAAACTAACTAGCTATTATATATAAAATAGACATTTTGTACTTAGAATTTTGTCACAAACTTTATTTAACTTGTATCTCCACAACTAGTAAACTAATTCTTACAAACTAAGTTGTATTGAAAAGCCTCAAATAAAGGCTATTTACATATATGTGGGATATACAAAAGTAATAATAGAATACTGTTATATGCCAAGTCTATCTGTTTGAAAAACACATCCCCATGATAATACTCCTTATCAATATCTAATCTAAAAAGCCCACCTCCTATAGCAGTCACCTTTCTTGCAATATGCCCATGTGGTAGTAGTGTAACGATCTGAGAATTCTGTCTTCTATAATGGAAGTACTTCTATCCAACTCAGTCTTTCATAATAGTGTTATGATCTTAATCCTTAGGGTTGGATATAAGAACAACTCTTATATTAGAGAAACACAAGAGAACTCAATAGAGATTCCTTTACAAACTAGTCTATCTTTTATACTACTACTAATGGTCCATGCTCGCTACTGTGCACCCTATCCTAAATAACCATATGTAGGACATGAGGTCAACATGTGGTATTCATGTTGTATGATGTCATTTGTTTTAGAACCTTCTACTTTATTCTCCCAAGTCTCATGACCCATGTTGTGACCACACCATCAGATTGTGACTGATGTGATGGTGTGACAGATCACTTCTGATCCTAACCATAACTGTTCTAAAAATAGAAAAATGAAAAGTAAATCAAAAGAAAAATAAAAATAAGAAAGAAAAATAAAATAAATGAAGTCTACTTCTTGTGATCTTAACAAACAGAGTCATACTCCTGTCAGTGTTTTAACACTGAAACCTCTACTTGGAGCAATAGAAGCTATATACTCTAAAACTCCAAGTATCTTCTATAGAATTTCTTTGTATATAAGACTAGTAGTTACACTGTAATTCTCTAGTCTGAAAATTGATAAAGATAACTCCTATTAAACTCTATCCCTGGTATACAATGGCAACACACCAATCAGTACTTACTCTATTTTGGACTTCTTCCTTCTATTGGAAATTATAACTATGTGACAGATAGACGGCACAGAACATAAGCTAAAGCTAAGATTATTTTGCAAGTCTACATATCTCTGAGTCCATCTCACAGACTTTCATCCCCAGTGTGAACTGTGTCTGACAGTATTATCAGACTCCAAGTCTACTGTTGCTTCTAAGCAGTTTTATCTGCTGAACCCTCTGTTATAGTCTCACCTGCAAAAAACAACTTTTGCACTTCAAAGTCCAAAATGGCTTCCTCTTTGCTATAACTCTTCAATGTCAACTTTAGTCCCACTGCTTGGAATACTCTTCAACACCATTTCATGCTTTAGTGATTATCTTGCTTATCTGCCTAATGCCCCACAATGCTCAAGACAGATTCATCAAAGAGGCCAATTATTTCTGAGATTTCCTTCTTGTACTATCCAATCTGCTTGGACAGTTTTGCCTGTCCTTAGCCCAAGTATTATCTCTGTAGACAATAATCCTAATTGGAAGGATGCTTCTATTACTAATTCCATTACTAATAAGCAGTTGGCCAATACACTTGATTGACTTACAAATATACTTAATACTAATCAAACTCCCAGTCCTGATTCTTATTCCAATGTTACCTCTACTTCCATACTAATCTGGCATAATTCAACATGGATATTGTGAAAATCAACTTTGCAATAACCTATCTCACTGGAGTAGCCCAAGACTGGTTTGAGATGGGCCTCAACCAGAAAGACCAGAGCATTTTGCAAAACTGGCTTTTTGACTGGAACTTGTTTGTTGACAAGCTATATTGACATTTTGGTCTCTCAGACCCTGTTGGTGAAGTGGCCAATATGCTGAATAATCTTTGTATGAAGCCTGGAAACAAGATTTCCACTTACAATATGGATTTCATACACTATGTCTCTCAACTAGGTTGGGGAAATAGTATGCTGTACTACTACTATTACCAGGGACTTCCAAATCAGATCCAGAATCCTATCTCTACCTAGGAACAAAGAAAACCCACCTTGTTCCAAGATATATATACTTTAGCAATGACTATTGATCACTGCTACTAGAAATATGACTGTAAATACTACTATACAAGACAAGCAGAGAAAGAGGCTCTTGAGTCTCACTTCTGGAAGCAAGAAAAAACTTCTACCTCCAGTCATATCATAGCCTCCCAGAATGAGGCAAACCAACTCTAGCAGCCTTATCTGCCAAGACATTTTCTTCCAAACTATCTCCATTCTCTGTTCCCAAGAAACAATCCAATTCTCTATGGGTGGACCTCTCTTCCAAGCTGGCCAACAATAGCAAGTTAACTAGTAATGAGTGCAAAAAGCATCTTAAAAACAACCTGTGCCTCTATTGTAGTGCAGGAGACTACAAGTTGGACTCCTGTCCCAAAAAGCAGACTACAGTCACTCCTAAGAGCTATGGTACTTCAGCAACTACTGATCCTCTGGCAGCTGCTTCTGAGAAACTCTTGGAAAAATAGAGAGCAACCCCTAGAACTCTATACAGACTAAGGGCCACATTGAACTTCCCTATGTAACAATGAGTCCTATCTGACTCAACATATCTACTTTTTCTGATCCTCATTCACTTTTTGTCTCTCTTACTTCTCTCTTGATCCTTGGTTAGGATTACCTTAATAAAACCTGTTCTGAGCCTTCATTGACTCTGAGTCTACTCATTGTTTTGTAGACTTGAAATTTGTGGATACTCACCACTTGAAGATATCCACAACTCTTCTGGTTGCTCTCCACTTGTTTGATGGTTTATGAGACAGCACCATCTCCAAAATTGCTAATTTGCCTATAATTTTTCCTACTAGTGATTGTATGAATCTGGACTTCTATGTCACTCCACTTGATTCTTCCTGCTCTTTGGTTCTTGGATACAACTGGCTCATCTGACATAATCTACTGATTGACTAGGTAAATGAGTCAATAAACTTCCATCTATCTTTGTAGGAAAATCTTGCTTCTCCTCACATTATGGCCAACACACTATTGATATCTTTATTATCTCTTGATGGATGATATACTCATCTACTCAAATAATATGTCAGAACATTACTGGTATGTGAAAGAAGTACTCAAGTGTCTCTACAAGACTGGTCTTTATGCCAAAGCAGAGAAATGCGAATTCTACTCTGAGTTAGTAGAGTATTTAGGATACATCTTTTCTCCTTCTAGTCTTACTATGTCCAATGACAAAGTCAAGATTATTCAAGACTAGCTGGAGCCCAAGAAAGTAAAGAATATTCAATTTTTTTTAGATTTTGCTAATTTCTATTGCCAGTTCATCTTTAACTATTCAGACATTGTCATTCCATTGACACATCTAACCTGGAAGAACATTACTTGAAAGTTTGACTCTTTCTGTCATGATGCTTTCAATTCTCTTAAGAAGGCATTCACTTCTGTTCCCATCCTTACTCATTAAGTTTCTGATGCTCAACTCATCATGGAAACTGATGCTTTGGACTATGCTCTTACTACAATCCTTTCATTATTAATGAAGAAAATGAAGTTCATCTAGTCGCCTTTCACTCTGACACTTTTACTATGGTGGAGTTGAGCTATGATACACATAACAAGGAACTACTTGCCATTTTTGAAGCCTTCAAAATTTGACAACACTACCTAAAAGATCTGGCCTATTCCATCAATATTGTCATAGATCACAAAAACCTTGAGTATTTTTCTACTACCAAGGTGTTGACCTGAAAACAAGTGTGGTGGTCCAAGTACCTCTCTCAGTTTAACCTTGTCATCAGATTTCATCCTAGTTGTCTTAAAACCAAACTAGATACTCTTACTAGATAGTAGAATGTCTAGCCTAAAAGGGGAATACTAACTATGCCATAGTCAACCCTCACAACTTCAAACCAATCTTTACTCAATAACAACTTGCAGCCTCTGTACAAGCTACTGTCCTTCTCTTCTCTTCTCTCTATGCAGCTACAATAGTTGATTTGGACACCCTATATTAAGACATCCTTTCGGCTTTCTCTAGTGACCCAATTGCTATAAAACATATCTCCATAAATAGCCAGTGGTCTACAGATCCAAACAGTCTTTTTTTTCTTGACAACAGAATCTATGTACTATCTGCTGGTAATCTCTATACATGTATTTTCTAGTATAATCATGATCACATTCTTGTTAGACATTATAGTCAAAACAAAACACTAGAACTAGTTCATCACAGATATTTCTGGCCTAGCCTCCATACTGATATATAACAATTCTGCAAGTTCTGTATTACTGATATATGACCTAAGCCACAATATCACAAGCCTTATGGATCTCTTAAACAACTTTCTATCTCTGAATAACCATGGAATTCCATTTTTATGGACTTTATTGAAAAACTTCTGTCATCCTCTGGATTTGACACTATCTTAGTCATAGTCAACTAGCTCAACAAACAGGCAATCTTTATCCCTGCCCATGATACCATCATATCTGTTCATTCTCTATATGTTCTCTAAACATAGTGTTCCTTCCTATATCACCTCTGACAGAGGCTTGGAGTTTATGTCAAACTTCTTCTATTCTTTAGACATTACTCTAGATATGCAGCTTTACTTTACTTCAGATTACCATCCCAAAGATGATAGACAAACAGAATGCACAAATCAGACTCTCGAACAATACTTCTGTGTATATTGTAACTACCAGCAAGACAACTGGTCTGAACTCCTACCTTTTATGGAGTTTGCCTACAATAATGCTCTGAGTGCTACTACTGGTGTTTCTCCATTCTTTACTAATAAGAGATATCATCTGAACACCACTGTTTGTCAGAATTGCAAGAAGTGGACTTAGTTCTTTTTTATTTTCTTCCTATTTCCTATTTTTCTTTTGATTTTCCTTTCCTTTTCTATTTTTTACACCTAGGGTTAGGGTTAATAATGGTATGGGTCACATGGCATAAAGGAAGATTCTAGAAGGATGATGTCATACCATGTGCTGACCTCATAGCTAACACATGGTCATTTAGGATAGGCTAGAAATAGCTAGTACAAACCATAAGGATCCAGTATATAAAGGTAGACTAGTCTGTACAGAGTTCTCTATCAAGTTCTCTTGTGTTACCACAATACAAAGTTGCCTCTTAACCCCACTCTAAGGGCTCTGAGTCATAACACTGCTCACTCTGAATGTGATATTGCTTTCTCCTAAGCCCATGACTTTGTCATAGATCTTAATAAGTTACAGAGTACCCTCAAAGCTGAAATCTCCATAGCCTAATAGCATTATCAAAAATCTGCTAATGTGCAACATTTTTCTGCTCCTGATTTCAAAGTAGGTAACAAAGTCTTTGTCAAAGCTTAGTTTTTCAAAACTACTTGATCTTCAAAGAAGCTTTCCAAAAAATATCTTGAACCCTACAAAATCATTTTCCAGCTAAATATACTATCATTTACCCTCTGTCTCCCAGAGTCCATATACTATATTCATCCAGTTTTCCATGTGTCCATGCTCAAACCTGTCATGTCCAACTCTTTCTCTGAGAGAATACAACTAGCCCCTGCTCCAGTTATAATTGATGGAGAACCTAAATACAAGATTTCTCAGATAGTAGACTTCAAAATTGATTGCCAACAGACATGCAAACTTCTGTACAAGGTGATCTGGCTAAGGTATAAAGACACTGGAGATAAATCAAGTAAATCCCCACATCTAAATTCACTCATGTTTCTAACTTGGTATTAAATTTCCATATCACATATCCTGCCAAGTCTGGTTCACTCCCTCTGTTCTAATCACTCTGTTGCACTTATTCTTTGCCTTCACACACTTCTAATGAGGATTCTTTTATTATATTCTATCTGCTTATTTTCAATTAACCCCAACTTTCATACACTTTTTACAAGGGTTCTTTTCAAATTTTTGGATTTTTATTTTTATTTCTGTCCTTTAATTCCTTACTCATACAATATCACTACAACAGGAAACAAAATAAAATTCAAAACAACATAAAAACTATACTAGCAGGAGACAAATGATAGGGTTTCCTCCTTTACTCTCTTCTAACTTTTTCTGGGGCCATACTTAGACCTCTCTTCCTCATCTCTGTCTTCTTCATCCTCACTCTCCTCCCTGTCATCTCATAGACCCTTCTTCAAACTCCACCTCTTCTCTACCACAGCCCCAATCCTCACCAATTGGGCTATGTTCCTCTCCTGGTCCTTTACTAAGTTCTAGAGGAACTCTCTGATTTCTCAATACTTCTCTATAAGTTCTTGGAGTGCCTTTTCAATGAAACTTAGAGCCCCACCATAAGTAGGGATCATGGCCAGGATATTGTTGTTAATGTATGGGATATACCACTGTTTGATAGTAATGTATCCAAAATATATAAGAGACTAGCTATGAAAAAGACTATTAGTAAAAAAAAGAAAACAAGAAGAAATTTGTTACTCTCACTTTGAATTGTGTACTAGGCAGTCCTGCCTGGCATGCACACACCTCTCATAGAGGTTAGCACCCCTATCTTTACTCTGATGTCTCCATAGTATCTTGCTGGTTGTTTTCCTTTAGCCTTCTTGGAAGGCCAGTAGTCTCTATCATCTCCTAGAGTAACCTCTTTGTACTTAGATCCTATGATCTGGGATCCCTCAGTACTCTCCAAAAGAGCAGCATTCTCCATTATTACCTCGTCCTGGAGTTGTTGGAAGTACTCCAACATTTTCTTCTTTTTCTTTATAATTCTCTTCTTCTCAGCCTCCTCTCTTACTTTGATCTCTGCTTCTTTTCTTGCTTTCTGAGCTATATACTCAGCTCAATAGGCCTTTGCTGCTTCTTTTAATTGAGCCAGAAACTGTTATTCCTCCTTGTATCTTCACTATATTTCTCACTATTGCTCTTCAAGCACTCCAGCTTTATTTTGAGAGATGTCAGAATAAATGAGGAGAACATAATGATATAGAAGAGAAACAAAAAACTTCTCTTTTCTATTTATATATTGTTGACCTAAGTACCATCACAGGATTCTTCAGGTAAATTTAATAGGACTTCAAAGACTAAGTCCTAAAGAGGTGTCAGGTGCGGTTTACACCGGGGTGGAAGTCTGCAGGATGGACTCGGAGATGAGTGGACTTGTAGAATGACCTTGGCTTCAGTTTGTATGCTGCGCCATCTGACTGCCACGTGGTCGTAACTTCAGATGAAGGGAAGAAAGTCCAAGTAGAAGTGAGTACTGATTGGTGTGTTGCCATTGAACACTGGAGGTTGAGTTCAATAAAAGTTTATCTTCGTCGATTATCAGACTAGCAAATTACAGTGTAACTACTAGTCTTATATACAAACTGATAGTATAGGAGATGCTCAGGGTTTCAGTGGTAAAACCCCTATTGCCCCGAGCGGAG
>Ga0157367_1001418_pt1 | contig 10503 bp, 16 predicted proteins | sample AttbisABBM2_FD_113142 | JGI IMG/M metagenome (GOLD analysis project Ga0157367, IMG submission 113142) | Fungus gardens microbial communities from leaf cutter ant in Botucatu, State of São Paulo, Brazil - Atta bisphaerica ABBM2 | ecosystem: Host-associated > Fungi > Mycelium > Unclassified ...
AGTGGTAGCCAAGCATATGGTAGCGATAATAAGATACGTACGAAGGCAATACTGCGAGAAGTTTATTACGCTACACGAAACCCCAAACTGAGAGATATAAGGAAAAGCATATGAAACAGTAACAAAGAAGACAAATGGAGTAAGATACGAGCATTGACACTCAGTGACCGCTATAAAATGCAGGATGGGATGATTCATCAGCGAAGGGAAGTGGATCCAACTCGAACGGATTCGAATAGTGCGAGGGTCTGGATCTTGGTGAGCTCTTCCAAGTACTACGTGAGGTTGGTGAAGCAGAATCGGCACTCGAATCAAAAAATAGGAAGGCAATCGACCGGCCGAAAGAAGGGGTGGAAACAGTGTCAGACTCGTCGTCAGACATGTCTTCTATAGCATCAGGCACTGAGGAATCTTCTATGTCATCATCTTCGACGGCAGTTGAAAGGGAGGGAGCAGTAGAGTTTAAAGCAGATTCAAAATCATGAGCATGGGCAAGAGTAGAGTCAAATGGGGAAAAGTAAGTCGAGTATGGTACAGAAACAGAAGACGGATAAAAACGAGACTGATGTAGGTCCTCAGACGAAGCCAGAGGCGACAGTGAGGGACTGAGCAACTGGTCATCATCCTCATCGACGGGCAGAGCAGAATGATGGTCCGAGTCGGAAGGATAATCGTCGTCTTCATCCTCAGCGAGAGTCTCTAACAGGGAGTCAAGCCACTGTGCTTCCGCATCTGCGGAGCGAGAGGATGCAAAGTTTCCAGCATCAGGAAACATAAATGCGTCGACTACATTCTCTTCTGATACTTCTTCATCCGTCTCCTCATTATTAATATTAGAGATAGTTTCAGAGTATTCCGACATGGCGGCGTCCTGGAAGTTTGAAGAGAGGATGGAGTTTTTGAGTAGTACCCAGCGATACAAACTACACTGGTCCTTGTTAATGGACCCATGCAGCTTGGAACGCGTGATAGAATGTAGAAGCGAGGTTTCGTTGGGCATGTGGAAACGGTGAATGCGTCTGAGTAGGTCGGGTGTGGTGTGTGTAGTAGTATCTACAGGCCGCAGTTACAAAACAATGAACATTGAGCAACGGGAAAAGACACACCAGAGATAGGAGAAGGACACCTAGTATATGCGATAGACGACGTCAGGTTCGAAGAGGAGGGCTCCGTGTTTATTGATACGGATGAGCTTGTTGACCATTTCCGATGCGGGGTTGGATCAGACAGTCTGATATCTGACTGGATAGTCAAAGGGCGCAGGAGAGAGAGGACAAGGATTAGTGGGACATTGGGGGACGGACTGAGGAAGAGGAGTAAAGACGGAGACACGCTCATATATGGCTTTATATATACCCTCCTTGCAATCAACTGACTCGATCCACAAACAAGTCACCAAACAAATATCAAACAACTACCAAACACAGATCGGTCTAAGCCCCTTTCCCACGCGCTTCCCGCAAACCAGTTCGGGTTCACCGTGAGTGAGTTTATAACAACCACAAAATAAAATAGCTCAAGCTTATCATCCCTCATCCATTTTGTCGTCCCCGGCAAGTTCGTCTTTCACTGTATCAAGCAGCTTTTTGATTTTGTTGGCGCTTTTCGGTGAGATGTCACGTGCTATGGCGAGCATCTGTGCAGACTTGACCTCATTTCCAACAAGCCTGTACACTTTGGCAAGCTGGAACACCACATTCGATTCCTCTGGCGTCATCATTCTCAATTCTTCCAGATCTTGAATTGCCGGCTGAATGGACCCGTGTCACATTTAGTCCATATCAAGTACGCATTGTGAGCGTTACACACCTCGTACTTCCGCATAGTGACGAGGATCTTCGCTCTGCGGTATCGAACCAACGCATTTTCTGGTGCAAGCCGCACTGCCCTGTCAAATAGTTCAAGAGCTGCTCGCCGGTCCCCGCGCCGCTCGACAGCCTGAAAAAATTTCTATCAGACGCATCCTTCGGGATGTCATACAAATGACTTCTACTTACCATCCCTACACATCCCATCAAAACAGCATTTCTGGGATGGATATCGAGTGCTTTCCGATAGTGGTATTCCGCCAGGCGGACTTGGCTTCCGCGTAGATAACATGTCCCCAGTCCATACCTGGCGAATAAGATCATTAACATTTTGATGAGCGACGGCTGATACGTACCATGCATTGTAATGACGAGGATCAGCTCGAAGCGCTGATTGGAAGAAGGTTATAGCCTTGTCTAAATCCTCATCAATCGATTCGTGACCACTTAATGTGTACGCGTATGCGCACGACGGGTCTAACTGAGCTGCCCGGCGGAAGCAAGCCAATGCTTGTGTTTTCTCCTTTTGCAACGAGAACAAATTTCCGATGGCAATCCACGCTTGTGGCGATCGAGGATTGATGTTGAGAAGCTCTTGTGCCAGAAAGGACAAATCCACAGTCTTCTGCAGATGCCACAAAAGGGTGGAATAGACTTCCATATCCCACAGACGGTGCGGTTCCAAAACACGTACCATTTTGAGGGCACGCTCAGCCTGAAACGTGCAACGGTCAGGAGGAAAAAATAAATGTACAATCAAGGATCTCGTACGGAAGAGTAATCCTGCTGTTCAAAATGGGCCCTGCCAACCATGGCAAGGACCCATTGCGTATTTTGATGAGAGATCGGAAGCTGGTTCAGTTCATGCAGACATTTGCGGCAGTCATATCGGGCCAGTGCCCGAGTTGCGGTGGCAAAGCGTCGTATTAGGTCGTAGATGTAATATTCAGCCAGCTCGTTTTCATAAACTTCCTGGGCATGTTGCTCCTGGGCATGTTGCTCCTGGGCAGCAGACCAGGCATTGGGAGAAGGAGGCACTTCCGGCTGAGGAGAGAGAGGTGGTGGCGGTGGTGGTGGCAGTGGTGGTGAGGGCAGGTAATTCATATCCCCGCCTGGAAGGGTATCATCGTCTTTGTCGGAATCCGCAGATACGGTCTGTGTGCTGCTGGCCTGCCGCCGTCGTTCCCGGGTAGTGCCGTGCTGATAGGAAGCCTCAGAGTCAATCACTAATCACAAGAACAGGAGATACCGACGAAAAGAACAAGGTCTACCTTTGTGGTTTGGTGAGGCTGTTTTGCACCAGTACCGCCAAGCAAGCGACTACTCCTTCGAGGAGCGAGTGTAGGTGCATTAGGTTGAGTGTGCCCCTTTGCAGGAGAGTTGACGTTCCTAGAAGGCGCCGCATGCTGAGAACGACGACCGGAAGATGAGAAGATGTTAGCAAATAGCAAGGCCGGGCGTGCGCGTGCCTTATTCGAGGGGTCGTCCAAGTTTAATTTACTGCTCTTGAGTTTGATGGCCTCTGCCTGATGCGACGTCGAACGTAACCGTTTAGGTACTGGACCTACTTCATCGGCAGAAGAGAGTGGTCGGGAAGTGTGGACTTGAAGAGGTGCATGAACTTGGTGTGATCGAGTAATTCGGGGATTCGGGGGTGGCGGTTGTTGGAAAGAGTTTTCAAAAGGGTAGAATGAAGATTCATCTGTAGCACTAGCGAAATGTCAACACATTTCATCCACAGGATGCACTCCCATTTACACACAGTGAGTCACGGGGACCTATTCGGATGGCCTTGGGTTGACCCTCCGGTTTCCAGGCCTTGGACAAGTTGCCACCCCCTCCACCGTCGGGCGTAAAGAATCCAGCACCGGTAGAGGTTGGTTTGTTTTTTGACGGACCTTCATGTTGTGGCGTAGCTTTGATGGGAGCTGGGCGCGGGGGGAAGATTTCATCGATTTCAGGAAAAGACCCTGTAATGACATACTGATCGTGGATATACTATAAAAACGAGCTAAAAGAATGGAAAAAGTACCCGATGCACAGAGCCCTTCGAACGCCTCCCAGAGATAAGGGTTGGATAAAAGGGCTTCTCTATAACTTCGCGATGCCTTGTCAGGAAGATTGCCTTTGAGTGCCATGTTTCCAGTTCTACATCGAAGCGCCGCCTCTTCGGGAAACGGATGAGCCACACGACTTGCAGAAAACGCTATATACCCTTAGAGTAACACTAAGGAGAAGGGACAATGTCACATACCGGAATTGATGAAACCCGTATCTTGGAGGGTTGCTTCCAGCACTTCTCTTGCGTGTCTATGTCGACCGAGTGCGGTGCAGCACCTCGCCTTGATTTCCAAGCATCCTGTACACTGCTTGTCCTGAGGTGAATTGACGAGATTCAAAGCAGAATGGGTCTGGCCCTCGCGAAGTAAGGCAATGGCATAAAGGTGTCGTGAATCATGGTTCGTGTGATCGATTGCAAAATAGCGTTCCGCATGAAAGACAGCTGACTTGGTGAGATCAGCATCAAGACACAACCAGACGAGAGACTGAAAGCGCTGGCAGAGAGAGGGGAAGAAGGAATGTAATGATGGGTCTGTCTGCATTTTGGGAGGGAGCTGCTCAGAGGATAGACAGGGCCGTTTTCCAGGAGGACAGCAGAACACTTGGACGTGCTGTAGCCGAAACAAGGCAGAAAAACAGGATACTCGGACTTGCTCGGTTGATTGTCACGTGCAGACTACAACGCGTCGACGTAAATTAATGCATTCTACTACAATAAATTCTAATGTCCATGCGGGTCACGCTCTCCTTGTTGCTCTGTGAGGCTCCGTGAATATACGAGCGACCCATCATCATCGACATCAAGCTCACCTGGAACACATTGGATCGCATCATCAATACGAAGCAGCGCAATAGCAGCCTCGTAGGCAGACTTCAAGCTTTTGGTTTTCCCCATGGTAGGCTCTAGGATCCCAGCACTTACATTGTCCCGTACCTCCCCGTTCAGGAGATCAAGCCCGTAACGCAGGAAAGCCTTTTTGGGATCCCCATGCGGTGATTTCTGCGCCGCATTGTGGTATGAGCGTAATTTAGCCACAAGTTCAGTTGAATCCTTGGCAGCGTTTACGGCAAGCTGCTTGGGGATGGAAAGCAAAGCACTTGCAAATTCGGCGATGGCGAGCTGTTCCCTCGAGCCCTAAATCCAGATCGAGACGTCACATGCCGGAAGTGGTATCACATACAACAATGCCTTACCAGTGTCGTCGCAAAGTTCTCCAAATAGATACTAAGTGCCGATTCAACCGCCCCACCACCTGGAACTACAGCGCCACTTTCCAGCGTCCGCTTGATAACAGACAGGGTATCGTGAAGAGCCCTCTCCATTTCATCCAGCATGTAGTCATTTGCACCACGCAAGACAATTGACGATGAACTGACGACTTTGGTACCCTTGACCAAAATGAGCTCATCGTCTGCGATGCGCTCCTGGATGACTTCGTCGGCCATTCCCAGATAGCTAGGCTCGAAAGTTTCATCTCCATTCAGATTGGCCATGCTCGCAATGAGCTGACCGCCTGTAGCCCTTGCAATCCTACGTAAATCCTCCTTCCTACACCGACGGACAGCCATGGCTCCAGCCTCGACAAACTCTTTCAGACAGAGATCATCGATACCTTTGGTCGTAAACACAACGTTAGCACCAGCTGCGAGAATCTTTCGGATGCGTTCAAGAGTAATTTCTGCTTCCCTGTAGCACGGATGAGCGACGGAATTGATAGAATCGGACCATGCAAATACATACCGTTTGCGAATCTCTTCGAGTTGATCAGGATCGTCTACTAGGATCTGCACACCCAACTGCATGCGAGATTTCTGAAGATTGATATCCAAACACGCAATCTTGGCACCAACAATCCGTTTTTTCATAGCTACAATCGCATCAACTAACTAGTGGCTGATACAGAACAGCAAAGTGCCGCACCTTGACTAGCGACAGTGCAGTTAAGGGCATAACCCTGAACAAACAGGGATTCGCGAGCACTGCGGCCATGAGCCTTCAAAACGTTGACAGCTTTTACGGGATACTTGATATCACCACGCAAGTTTATCGTCTTCACTGCTTGCATAGCATCAACAGCCATAGGCGCAAACAAGTCATCATCGCTACGTCCCAGAAACTCATCAGCTTTAGAATAAAAACTCGCCATCACCACGCACTTTGCAAGGATTTTACTTGCCATAGTCGTCTTCGCGACATTGATTAATGCCTCCCTCCCCAGCGAATCTACCTTGATGCTTAATTGATCCTGCATAAATTTGACGGCTTCCCGGCAAGCCAATCGATAACCAGTAATGATCGTTGTGGGATGAATTTTGGTCTTGACTAGTTCATTTGCCCTCCGTAAAAGTTCCGCAGCAATAATCACTACAGACGTCGTTCCATCACCGACTTCTTTGTCTTGTTTCTGGGCCAGATCCACAAATATACGTCCTGCAGGGTGCTCAACTGACAACAGAGACAAGATAGTAGCACCGTCGTTGGAAATCGTCACTTCCTGAATATTTTACAGTCAGTCAATGTTGATATGGAGGTAAACCAGGATCTCGTACACCAATGTTGTCAACAAGCATTTTATCGAGACCTAGAGGTCCCAGTGAACTTTTAACGATGTTGGCAATAGATTGCGCCGCGATGACTGTGTGTAAGATTAACGAACGCTTTGAAATTGGAACAGAACACAGAAGTCACTGTACCATTTTGGTCACGGATATCTTGTCCGGAGACCCGATCTCCTCCAAGAAATGCACCGGCTCGAGGATCTCGTTGGAACATCGTGAACTAGGATAAGAGGCGCAGGAGGGAGCCAGATGTAGGTGAGAATCAATAGAATTCAAGAATGCTAAATTCACCGAAGACGCGTTTATTTGTTACGAACAAATAGATCTCACCCTCAGAAAAAATAGAACTTTATTAAAAACATAATGGCCGCCCATTTGAGATTCACAGTGAACGTGAATAACTACAACTATTATGGAGCCACTGCTCCAATGAACATGCTTGGAGAGTTCGATCAAAAAGAGTGTCCATGGAAAGACAAGCCGCATCAAGAGCTCAACCTTCCACCGGAGAAGGCAAAGTAAACCTAGCGAACAAGACCGACAGTGTAGCCTGGCTAGAGTCGACCAGCATAAGAAAATAAAGATGAATAACGAATAAAAAGTCCAGTGTTGAAAACAAATATGGAAACAGACGAGGGAGTTTGATATGCCTAGGAAAATCAGTCAAACATTGGACAGCTGAAGATTGAATGATAGTCCATATAAATATCTGAAATTACATCTTGTGCATGCAAATGAATTCATATAAAAGAGAGATGCCACGAATAAGATGCTGCAGACGATACAGTCAGGCTGATATTACAGCGAGGGTAGTAGTCATTTCATGTGGACTTGATTCCCAGCAGGTAACAAGAGTATGCTGAACAAATGGTTTAAAAGACACAGAGAAGATGTTGGGGTCATTCCCTCGGGATACGGCAGGTGTAAACCTGTCATATACGTGACCAGAGCAGTGGGTGCTAGTAATAGCAATGAAAAATGCTAAAGCAGCACCATACTTAGCATCCCAGAGCCATACGATCGGATCCATACATTTCGACTCTTGAGAGTGGGGCACGAGCAGTTCTTTTCCCCTTGAGCATGCCGGTTTTTGTAGGAGGACAAGGGCTATCACCAATGTCGGTGTCAGTGTCGTCAGCTTCAGTTATCATATTTCCAGTGTCCTCTTGTAACGTAGCCAAAACCCGAGTACGACGGCCGCGTGCAATGTTTCCAGCGGTAAACATCTGGACCGGACCTGCCAACGGAGCGGTACTACGCTTTGACTGAGGTTGAGAAATCTGGGATTGGGATGTCGATGTGACTGTAGTAACGGTGGTCGAGGAGGTGGCCTTGTTTGCACCCTCCCCGTACGCATAGGACTTGTGCCTTCCGAGCTTGACTTTACGGAATTGGTCGAGGTCTTCTTTCCGGGCAATAGCGTGATTGGGATCGTCCATCCTCACATAGTCTGGTGGTTCACATCGGTGTCCGGATGCCTTAAAGTAGGCGTTGTACCCTCCATCGAGAATGTAGATATCGGGATAATGTATCTTAGGATAGAACATATTATTAGTGGCACGGTCTTTGGCGCGAAGGTGTTTTGCACTGAAACACTGTATGAGAGGACCTGCTTAACGACGACAGCGATAGACTCACAATGTTGGCGCTCTCTTGGCACTAAATTCACAGTGAAAGACAAGGATCGTTTTGCGCACAGTATCACCACTGACAGAAGGTTTTGGTTTCGTCAAGCTGGGACCCAACAATAACTCCTCCACGGCTGCAGTAGTATTGAGATTTATGGCACCAGGAATATGGCCGCCGTGATATTCATAATCAAAACGGCAGTCAATGACATGATAGTTATGTATTTGCGAGTCATATTCGCCATCGATGAGAGCGTTAAGCTGGAATGATTGATTGATTGATTAAAAGATCCACCACAATGTAACATGGACGTACAGTTTCGGCTTTGATGCGCATCAAGCCATCCTCAGTGACCTTGTGGCACGGTAAGATCTTTCCATGAGTTTCATTGTCACCGAATCCGCCCAGTCCAGGTGCCATGTATTTGGACATGGGGCTGCCGGCCAGTCGACCAGGACTTTCCTTTTCTATTTTTGCAGTAACATCGGACACGGATCTGAGACTCTCGGAACCATCGCAACGCCTGAGGGTTCTGCCTTGCTGCCTTTTTGCGTAAGACAGTGCCGGAGATGATCCATCAGGACCATCAAAAGAGGATTCTTCAGAGTATTGGTCTGAGGCGAAAGAGGGAGATAAGAGGGCGGAGAAGGCTCGACGGACGGGAAGCCCACCATAAGCGGTAGTTGCGTCAGATTGACCATTAGATAGAGTTGAATGCGAGGGCTGCTGTGTATCTGAAAACTGAACTATAGCAGACACCACGGGCCGCTGGTTATGCCGGGCGAATAGGGGTGGAGCTCCAAGTCCCTGCAACGTTGGTTTCCCTTTTCTTAGACGATCCACCTTGAACTCCAAGGGGGAGGGGAAAAAACCAGGAGAGGAAGGGAAGTCTTGTTCTGCCTCAGATTTGAGCGTTGCATCAGGGGAGACAGAACGACGCTTTCTGGATTTATTTGCCTGAGGGGACTCAAAAGAACGGCGAGGAGATAAAGTATTGCGGAACAGGGCGTTGAATCCTCTGGATGCAGGATGAGCGGTCTTGGGCATCGGCGAGAACGAGAGAGGAGTAACTGTGTCCGAAACCATAGAGAACGAAGAGTCAATATCCATTGCATCGCTGACGGGAGAAAAAGGTTCTAGCATGGGCTGTAACAAATATATCAGCTGGTTGGTGGCAAACATGGATTTACATGACTTTTACCTGCGGCTTGTTTTCAGGGCCACCTATGCTCATCAGCCATTCAGTTGGTAAAGCTGAGCGTTGTGTACGTTTAGCTCCTTGTGTTGAGGTATTCGAGGCGGTAGGGTCACAGTGCGTTGCTTGAGAGGGGAGCAGGAAGTCGGGCGCATTGTTGCTGAGATCATTGCCGAAGAGTCTTGCACTGCTCGTGTAAGCGCGGGAGCGGGAAGCTGGTTTCCGTTCCCCAATATGAGCATGAGGTTTGGGCAGAGGAAAAGGTGAAATATCCATCGGTTCGGCGTATTCCCGATCCGGAGTAAGAGGAACATCCCCTTTCGAGGGAGAATTTAATGAGACAGTTGACGCAAATGAGGTCTCCAAGTCTGAGGACAGAAATTCATCAACATCGCGTTGACCAAAGCGTTGACTGCGTTTCCGAGATGGTACGGTCGGCAGCATGAGACATTGAACTTTTGTTGGAAATAAAGACGTCATTTCGCTGAAAGCCTCGCACGATGTATTCTCTTCGGATAAACAAGACGGGGCTGGGCAAAAAATGAGGAAAGGGCGATGAGTCCGAATTGTATGAACCAGGTTATAAAACACGAACTAGTTTCTAGGCAACCCCTGTTAAGAATTGCAGCTGGTTAGGGAGTGAACCGTTAGAACAACTGGATTGTAGACATTATTATTAGCAATGTGGTATACTGCTGAGAATATATGTGGCAAATCGAACGCTGAGATGACTCTGTTCGTTCAACGTGCACATATTCGGATACCAGGTCCCGAAGTGATGGCCCAATTGCAACAGCCAATCCCAGAGTCTGATACCCTGCAAATGGGACGAACCTTGTACACAGCAAATGAGACAGCCTGCACAAGAGACCACTCCTGACAGTAAAAGAGCAAGAATGAACTTTTGAACTGCTCAATGTGCTGGAGTGTGTCTTGAAGATTCTCTTTGTGGGTCCAGCTCTGGCACCTGCCAAAAAGGTTGGCACGCTCGTGCCTAAATCAGAACCAAGGTACTCACGGAAAGTTGGCGATGAAAGGGTGTTTTTGAGGAGGATGGTTCGCGAAAAAAGGGAGATGCCTACACCACACAATTCTGTTGGATAGAGCGTACATATTACAGCGGTCCTAATGTCTTTATTTGGCCAATGTTCAACTATTCACGTGACGTTGTATGGGAAATGCGTTTCACCTCGCCCACCGATCGATCGATCATCAATTGATGGTTGGTCCGGTTGAACAAATTTATTAGTA
>Ga0157367_1001420_pt1 | contig 10496 bp, 6 predicted proteins | sample AttbisABBM2_FD_113142 | JGI IMG/M metagenome (GOLD analysis project Ga0157367, IMG submission 113142) | Fungus gardens microbial communities from leaf cutter ant in Botucatu, State of São Paulo, Brazil - Atta bisphaerica ABBM2 | ecosystem: Host-associated > Fungi > Mycelium > Unclassified ...
CACCCGGTACCGCCAGCAGGACGCCGGTCATGCCGCCGATGCTGAAGGTCACGATGAAGCCCAGGGTCCAGAGCATCGGCGAGGTGAACTGGATGCGGCCCTGATACATGGTGAACAGCCAGGTGAAGATCTTCACCCCTGTCGGGATCGCAATGATCATGGTCGCGATGCCGAAGAAGGCGTTGACGTTAGCGCCCGAGCCCATGGTGAAGAAGTGGTGCAGCCAGACGATGAAGGACAGCACGGTAATGGCTACCGTTGCCCAGACCATCGAGACGTAGCCGAACAGACGCTTCTTGCTGAAGGTGGAGGTCACTTCCGAGAAGACGCCGAAGGCCGGCAGGATCAGGATGTATACCTCGGGGTGGCCCCAGGCCCAGATCAGGTTGGTGTACATCATCTGGTTGCCGCCGGCTTCCGCGGTAAAGAAGTGGAAGCCCAGGTAACGGTCCAGGGTCAGCAGCGCCAGGGTCACGGTCAGGATCGGGAAGGCTGCCATGATCAGGATGGCAGTACACCAGGAGGTCCAGGTGAAGATCGGCATGCGCATCAGGGTCATGCCCTTGGTACGCATCTTCAGCACGGTCACGAAGAAGTTGACGCCGGTCAGGGTCGTGCCGATACCGGAGAGCTGAAGCGCCCAGATATAGTAGTCCATCCCTACGCCCGGACTGTACTGGATGCCTGACAGCGGCGGATAGGCCACCCAGCCGGTCGCGGCGAATTCGCCCACGAACAGCGACATCATGATCAGCACGGCACCGGCCACGAACAGCCAGAAGCTCAGCGAGTTCAGGAAGGGGAAGGCCACGTCGCGGGCACCGATCTGCAGCGGGGTCACCACGTTCATCAGGCCGGCCACGAACGGCATCGCCACGAAGAAGATCATGATCACGCCGTGGGCGGTGAAGATCTGGTCGTAGTGATGGGGTGGCAGGTAGCCCTCGGCCCCGCCGGAGGCGATGGCCTGCTGGCTACGCATCAGGATGGCGTCGGAGAAGCCACGGAGCAGCATGATCAGGGCGACGATGAAGTACATCACGCCGATCTTCTTGTGGTCGACGGTGGTCAGCCACTCTTTCCAGAGGTAGCCCCACTTGCCGAAGTAGCTGATCGCTCCCACCAGTCCCAGGCCGCCCAAGGCAACCACGATGAACGTTACGAGAATGATCGGCTCGTGATACGGAATATCCGCGAGAGTTAATTTACCGAACATGACTTATTCCTCGGTACCGTGTTGACCGCCGTGCTGGCTCATGTCCATCACGTGATCGGTCTGCTTGCTGAAGTCGGACTTCATGAACTTCTTGATGACCGTTCTGAACAGATCCGGCTCGACCGTCGAGTAGTAGGCGACCGGCTGCTTCTCGCTGGGCTTGGCCAGCTCGGTGTAGCTCGCCTGGTCCAGGGTCTTGCCACCCGACTGCTTGACCTTGTTTACCCAGGCGTCGAAATCACCGGCGGTGGGTACCGCGTGCACGGCAAAGATCATGTCGGAGAAGCCGGCGCCGCTGTAGTTGGCAGAGCGGCCTTCAAATTCGCCGGGATGATCGGCGATCAGGTGCAGCTGGCTCTGCATGCCGGACATGGCATAGATCATGCCGCCCAGGGCCGGGATCGACAGGGTGTTCATGACCGACTCGGAGGTGATCTTGAACTGCACCGGACGATTCACCGGAATGGCGATCTCGTTCACCGAGGCAATGCCTTGCTCGGGATAGATGAACAGCCATTTCCAGTCCATCGAGACCGCTTCGATCACCAGCGGCTGCTCGGAATGGTCAAGCGGCTTGAAGGGATCCAGCTCGTGGGAAGTCTTCCAGTTCAGGATGCTCAGGAACACCACGATGGCCAGGGGGACCAGCCAGACCACGGCTTCGATCTTGTAGGAGTGAGCCCAGTTCGGGGTGTACTTGGCTTCCTTGTTGGTAGCGCGGTACTTCCAGGCGAACAGGAAGGTCATCACGATGACCGGGATCACCACGATCAGCATGAGGCCGAACGCTGTGTAGATGAGGTTGCGTTCTTGCACGCCGATGGAGCCTTTCGGGTCCAGCAGCACGGCGTCGCACCCGCTGAGCAGCAGCGCGGCGGCACCGGCCAGAAGCCAACCGGTTGGTTTTAGATACTTCGTTAGTTTCATCTCACGACCTCAGTAGAGCGGCTCATCGTGGTTATTCTCTCAACGTGCCTGTCGCCAGCCTCATGCTCCGCAACGGACAGGCATCCGTGCGGCAGGCTGATGGATTGCAGAAATTGCGGGATTTCGCAGCGCGGTATGGTGCCACAGAGGGGCTGGATATTCGACCCTTTGGTCAGCCGCCGTTCAGGTGTTGCTGCCCGTCAAGCAAGCCGAAATCAGGCGGTGTAAGGCACTGTCATGCGCTGGGTAAGAGTAGCCGAGGGACAGGGAGTCGCCAGTTTGCTCCGGCGTTTGCCGTCGGCTCGCACGCAAGGTGCAGATCGGAAAGGGGCGCAGAAAGGCGCGGCCCAAGGCGGCTAAGGCCTTGAAGGCTTTGAAAAGAGCGAGGAGGGATGAAGCGGAGGGATGGTGCCGGAGATAGGAGTCGAACCTACGACCTTCGCATTACGAATGCGCCGCTCTACCAACTGAGCTACACCGGCACGAAGGTTTCAATGATAAGTCTTCGCTCATCTGCTGTGCAAGCCTGGTCGTCGCGCCTGTGCCAAGCCCTGTGGCGATGTGTCGCACTGTTGTCCGCCCCTGATTTCGCGATTCGTCAAGGCATCTCGGCCTGACGTGATTGTTGCGCGCGAAGGTCAGCGGTCAGGGCGGCATGCATTCGGGAAACCTTTATGGGAGTCGTCATACCTAAACCTTCGCGGATCCAGCCTTGCCGCAGCTTCGACCCCATGATCCTGCCACTAGATAGCTGCCTATGCGGAGAGCCTCGATGACCGATTACTCCCTTACCCGTCGTAATGTGCTCGTCGGCTCCGCCGTGGGGCTCGCCGCCGCTGCTTCGGGCGCTGCCGTCGCTCAGGATGGCAGCACCGCGAGTCGCCCTGCCAAGCCGCTGCAGGACCCGCGCACCAAGTACACCCGCGAGCCTTTCAAGGAGCAGCGCCAGGAATGGCCGGCGCTCACCAGCAAGATGGAGCCGCGCCCTGACCATGGCGAGACCAGCTATCACGGCTCGGGCCGCCTGTCCGGGCGCAAGGCCCTCATCACCGGCGGCGACAGCGGCATCGGTCGCGCCGTGGCCATCGCCTTCGCCCGGGAAGGGGCGGATGTGGCCATCAACTACCACCCTTCCGAAGAGGCCGACGCTCAGGAGGTGGTCAAGCTGATCCAGGAGGCCGGCCGCAAGGCCATCACTCTGCCGGCCGACATCCGTACCCAGGAGGCCTGCGAAGACGTCGTGAGCAAGGCCATCCAGCAACTCGGCGGCCTGGACCTGCTGGTGAACAATGCCGCCTATCAGCAGAGCAAGGCCGACATACTAGAGATCACCGACGAGCAATTCGACCGCACCTTCAAGACCAACGTCTATCACGTCTTCCGCTTCAGCAAAGCCGCCATCCCGCACCTGCCGCCGGGTGCCGGCATCATCAATACCGTCTCGGTGAACTCCTACGATCCCGGCGAAGAACTCATCGACTACGCCTCGACCAAGGCCGCCATCCTTAATCTCACCAAGGGCATGGCCAAGCAACTGGCCAAGAAGGGCATCCGCGTCAACGCGGTGGCGCCGGGTCCGGTGTGGACGCCGCTGCAGGTGGCTGGCGGGCAATTGAAAGGGCAAATGAAGGAGTTTGGGCAGGACACGCCGCTAGGACGAGCAGGGCAGCCGGCGGAGTTGGCGGGGCTCTATGTAGCGTTGGCGGAGGAGGATGCGAGTTTTAGTACGGGAACGGTGGTGGGGGCGTTCGGGGGAAAGGGGATGCCATAAGTAAAAATTTGGCTATAGAAGGGCTTGGTAAGGTCTGTATATTATTACTTGCTTCTATCTTTAATTTCAACATTTATTTTTAAACTGACTATTGTTTTTTATATGGGGTGTAAGATTTGATGCTTGCGGCTTGATTTCTAGTTTTGAGTTTGCTTTAGTGCTCTTTTTTTCAATCTTTCAGTAAGATTTTTATTCCGTCTAGGAATCCTCTGGTTCCTTGCTGTAAATATTCCAACTTTTGGCCTTCGTTGAGAATGAAGTAGGCATGATGGACTGCGCATGAAAGTAAAATTCTAATTGCAAGTAATTTCGGAATGTGTTTTATCGAAAATAAAATTACCGAATTTTTGGCTTTGTAGTATCTTCTGTCTGGTGTGTGTAAAGGAACGCAGAAGCCAAAAAAACTTATTGTCTTTTGCCCTATTTCGTGAGCTAGAACTGCGCAGGTAGAGGAGTAAATTCTGTAACCTTTATACGTTGCTCGCAAGCACCACTCAGTGTCTATGAGATCTATGAAAAGATCTTCGCGCATTAGTCCTATTTTATCAAAAATCTCTGTAGGAACAAGAGATCCTGAAGATATTATGCTTGATACTTCTGCAGGTTTTGTATTTCTTTTTGGAATTATTTTTTTGGGTATCCCTGCTTTGCTTATTGAGATATGTGGGAAAAAAATTTCTCCTTTTTTGTCCGGCGCATGTAAGGGCCCCAAGGCAGCGACGTTGCCAAAATGCTCTCTTAATTGGATCATCTCGCTATAAAGCTGGTATAGCGTATTTCCTATAAATAGGCTGTCTTGGTCTAAAAGAAATACATAGTCAAAACCTTTTTTCTTTGCAAAAAAAATTCCGAGGTTTTGAGCTGCCGCTAATCCATGGTTGGACTCATTTTTTATCAAATAAAATTTGCCTTTCGTCTCTTCTATTTCCAGTATATTTTTGCTGTTGTTGTCTATTATTATTGCGCTGTATGATTTTTTTTGCAGCTGCGTCATTAGTTCTCTAAGTTTTTCTATTTCTGGGTTGTGCGTAACTATTATAGAAAGGACTTTACTTTGTATCTGTGTGTTTGTTTCTTTTGATTCCTTCATCATTTTAATAATTTGGCTCGTGAGTGATTGATTGGGTATGCCATCTTCGTGTCTACGGTTTGTTGATCTTATGTCGTTTGCCGTGATGCTTATGTCCATGCTTTTCGTATTTTGCTGTATAAGTGCGCCGAGGAGCGGTTGGCCGAGGTCTGCAATTATAACTGCATTCGCCACTTATAAATTTTTCTTGCTATAGAGTTTTCTTGTGTCTATTTGCTTAAATTTTGGGTGTGTTGTGATATAAATATCTTCGGCAAAGGACATTGTTCGTCACCTATAATTGGCCATTAAAAGATTTTATGTCAGCTTTTCTTGGGCTTTGGGCTGTTCTTATATCGTTTATCTATTCGGTTGTGGCAAATTTCTTCGTCTCTATGCAGGTGCTTTCTTTTGATAATGCACATATTTCATTGATGGTTTTTTCAGACTCTGCAGTTTTCCCAAGCTTGTTAAGAGCTTTGGCTTTCCCAATAAGAGGTTTTATAGAAGTCCTGTTTAGTCTGTAAGCGCTCTCGAAGTCGCTCAACGCAAGATCCCAGCGCTGCATGTCTAGAAAAATAACTCCTCTGTTTAAGAGTGCAGGTGGATAATTGCGGTTTAGCTCTAGAGATCTATTGTAGTTTTCTAGTGCAAGTTCAACATTTTTCTGGTCGTAGAGTGTGGTTCCAATATTGTAATATATTCGATATCCTCCTGGGGTAAATAAGTCTCCGCTATTTTTCTCGTATATTTTGCGCGCTGCGTCCCAAGCTAGGTATGCATTGGTTAGCGGGACGAGAGCTGCGCAACTGGCGTAAAGTAGGGCTATGGATAGTATGAGGGATCCAGTAATTTTTAGTCTCACTGACGTTATCTTTTCTAGGGCAAAACTAACGGCTACAAGGCCGAAAGGGACCCATAGGTAAGATCTGTATAGAACAAAATTTTCTTGCAACCTTGTTGCGGCAAATTCAGTTATAAACAGTACGCCCGGTGCAGCTATGAATGCATGAGTGGTGGTAATTCTTTTTCTAATTGTCTGTGCGCAATAAAAAAACAGGTATGCGAAAAAAGGTACTGCTGGTAGCCAAGTTCTAGCAGCTAAAGTTTGTGTCGGGAAAGGCTTTCTAATATCTATTGACAGGCTTTCAGGTAGTGGGCTGATCCAATAGGATGCATATGTAAAAAAAAGTTTTGCTTGATTAAGTACGCTAAGCAGGTAGATGTTTTTTCCGCTTAGGAGTGGTGTTTCTTCAATGAGCTCCGAGGTTAAAGGCTCATAATTAGTGCCGATGAGCCCTTTGAGTCTGAGTGCTATGGAGAAGGCAGTCAGGGTGCAAATAACTAATGAAGCCGCTGCATGTTTCTGGCTCTTAAAAAAACACTTTAATCCCAGTTTCTGTTTTCTTGCTTCTGCTGCTGAGAGAAGGAACAGTACAGCGGGAAGCGCTATGGAGTTTTCTTTGGAGTACAGAGAGAGAAAGCAAAAAAGCGTGCATGCATAGAAAGATATCTTGCTTCCTCGTAGACCTCTCATGAAAAAAAGCGTTGAACATAGCGCAAAAAAGGTTGCTAAAAGTATTGTGCGCTGAACTAAATAGGCTTGTGTCAGTATGGCAATTGGGTGGATGGCGAACAAGGCTGCAACCAATGCTGCGTTCAAGTAAGATTTTTTGTCTTTTGAAAGATACTTGTCCTGGCTATGTTTTTGCGTTTCCTTGCAGAGGAGAAATAGTACGATACAGTTTGCCAGATGGATGATTAAGTTTGTTATTCTGTAGCTTTCTAAGCTAGAGCCGGAAAAAAAATGGTTTAGGAAAAAGGTATAATATACCCAAGCCCTCGGTGAGAAATTGAATCCGATACTCCTCAATTCTTCAAGCTTTGAGGGGGTTATAATGTTGAAGTCGTCAAATAAGGTTGGGTTTTTTAGAAAGGGTATGCATAAAAATATACAGGCAATAAAAGCCCACCCTATCATTCTATAAGCAAGTTTCTGTTCTTTTTCCATAGTCATAAAAAAAGGCGCCCCAAGGCGCCTTTTTCTCAGTTGTTTAGTTTCTTACGTAGTTGTTGGTGACACAAGCGCCGCTATAGGTCCAATCAAGCAAGCCAGTGCTGCCAGCGGCGGCGACTGGGGTAAGCACGCATGTATCTGCTGCTGCAATCCCTTTAAAGTCACGAGGGGTAGCGGTGATAACACCGGCAGCTGTTGAGACGCCAGCAAGCGCTCCATTGGTTCGGCCTGTAACGTTGACAGGAACGCCATTGCTACCAGAAGTACAGCTGGTCAATGCTCCAGTAGTTTGGAAGCATTCGGTTACGCCTACTTTAAAGGGCTCCATGCCGGAGACGACTTCACTATAAGCTGCACGACGGACGTAGTTTTGATAAGCCGGCAATGCCACTGCCGCCAAAATGCCGATGATCGCGACGACGATCATGAGTTCGATCAAGGTAAAGCCTTTCTGAGCTTTCATTCCAAATCTCCGAGGTTGGATCAGGCCAACGTGCCTGTCTGAGGTATAGCACAGGCCGTGCCAAAGAAAAGTGGCGACTGCAGCACGTTTTCTTCGCGATGGGTGTCAACAAAGGGGCAAGTGATGACAAAAAATGTCAGTTGTCCGGCGCCATTTTGCGGGCGGTCTGGGGGGGTGCTATAACGCCTGTTGTAGCCAAGGGTGGGAATGATGATGAACGAGACGGTGATGCTGTCGGGGCTGGCGCGGCAATTGGTGGATGCGCAATTGCTGGCCGAGGCGGCGGCGCAGCAGGCGGTGGTCAAGGCCAAGCAGGCCAAGGTGCCACTGGTGACCTATCTCGTTCAGCAGCGGCTGGTGCAGAGCCGCCCTTTAGCGGAGTTGGCTGCCCAGGAATTCGGTGTGCCCTTTCTCGATCTGTCGGCCATCGACAAGGAGCAGCTTCCAAAGGACATCGTCAACGAGAAGTTGATGCAGCAGCATCACTTCCTGCCTTTGAGCAAAAGGGGCAATAAGCTTTTCATCGCGCTCTCTGATCCGACTAACCAACAGGCCATCAATGATGTGTCCTTTGGCAGCAAGCTCGCTGTCGAGGTGGTGCTGGTCGAGGATGACAAGCTGCACCAGGCCATCGAAAAGTATCTCGATGGCGGTACGGGGGGACTGGATCTGGGCGATATCGACCTTGATCTGGAGACTGAGGGTGGCGAGCGGCCTCAGGAAGCCGTTGCGGGTACCGACGCCGACGATGCGCCCGTGGTGAAGTTCGTCAACAAGATGCTGCTGGATGCCATCAAGAAGGGCTCGTCCGACCTACACTTCGAGCCCTATGAAAAGATGTATCGGGTACGCTTTCGTACCGACGGTGTCCTGCACGAGGCGGCGCGGCCGCCCGTGCAGCTGGTATCGCGGATCTCGGCGCGGCTCAAGGTGATGTCCAATATGGATATCTCCGAGCGGCGCAAACCCCAGGATGGCCGGGTCAAGCTCAAGGTATCCAAGACCAAGTCCATCGACTTCCGGGTGAACACCCTTCCCACTCTCTGGGGCGAAAAGATCGTGATGCGGATTCTGGATTCATCCAGCGCCCAGATGGGGATCGATGCCCTGGGCTACGAGGATGTGCAGAAGGAGCTCTACCTGCAGGCACTTAAGCAGCCGCAGGGGATGATCCTGGTGACCGGGCCGACCGGTTCGGGCAAGACGGTATCCCTCTATACCGGCCTCAATATCCTCAATACCGAGGACATCAATATCTCCACTGCCGAGGATCCGGTGGAGATCAACCTGGAAGGCATCAACCAGGTCAACGTTAATCCGCGTCAGGGGCTGGACTTCTCCCAAGCGCTCCGCGCCTTTCTGCGTCAGGATCCCGACGTGATCATGGTCGGTGAAATCCGGGACCTGGAAACGGCGGAGATCGCCATCAAGGCAGCCCAGACCGGGCACATGGTGATGTCCACCCTGCACACCAACAGCGCAGCGGAAACCCTGACGCGTCTACGCAACATGGGGGTGCCCGCCTTCAACCTGGCGACCTCGGTCAACCTCATTATCGCCCAGCGGCTGGCGCGCAAGCTGTGCAACAAATGTAAGCGAGTCCATGAGGTACCTCGTGAGGCATTGTTGGCCGAAGGGTTCAGGGAGGAAGAGATAGGTAGCTTCACCCTTTACCAGCCCATTGGTTGCGAAGACTGCAATGCGGGCTATCGCGGGCGGGTAGGGATCTACGAGGTGGTGAAGATCACGTCGGCGCTGCAGCAGATGATCATGGAGGAGGGTAACTCCATCGAGATCGCGGCGCGGATGCGCAAAGAGGGCTTCAATGATCTGCGGCGGTCGGGGCTGGTGAAGGCGATGCAGGGGATTACTAGCCTGGAAGAGATTAATCGGGTCACCAAGGATTAACGGCTTCCCTCACCCTAGCCCTCTCCCGGAGGGAGAGGGGACTTGATCGGAGCGTCGGTCAATGCCCGCGCATAGGGCCTTGGTATCACGGGGTGTCTAGTACGTTGGCATTTGGCGCGATGCTTGCTCTCAAAGCCGCAAACCGCTCTGCAGAGAGCATTCTTTTGACGCGTCCGCCACGGCGGGCCGAGCCTTTGTGAGTCGAGGCCATGGCCGATAAAGCTATCAAGATGGGCAGCTTCACCTGGGAGGGTACCGATCGTAAAGGGACCAAGGTGAAGGGCGAGATGACGGGCCTGAATCCGGCGTTGATCAAGGCGCAGTTGCGCAAGCAAGGCATCAATCCGACCCGGGTGCGCAAGAAGTCGGTGTCCCTGTTCGGCAAGGGCAAGAAGATCAAGCCCCTGGATATTGCGTTGTTCACCCGACAGCTGGCAACCATGATGAGTGCCGGTGTGCCCCTGTTGCAGGCCTTCGACATCATCGGCGAGGGCTTCGAAAACCCGAACATGCGCAAACTGGTCGACGATATCAAGCAGGACGTCGCGGCAGGTAACAGTCTGTCCAACTCGTTACGCAAGCAGCCTCAGTATTTCGACGATCTCTACTGCAATTTGGTGGACGCGGGCGAACAATCCGGCGCCCTGGAGACCTTGTTGGATCGAGTAGCGACCTACAAGGAAAAGACCGAGGCGTTGAAAAAGAAGATAAAGAAGGCTATGACCTATCCAGCGGCGGTAGTAGTGGTCGCTATCATTGTTTCCGCTGTGCTCCTGATCAAGGTAGTACCTCAGTTTCAATCAGTATTCGAGGGTTTTGGTGCCCAGCTACCTGCATTTACTCTGATGGTTATCGGCCTTTCAGAAATCCTGCAAGAATGGTGGTTGCTAGTGCTTGGCGGGCTATTCGTACTGGCTTTCATCCTTCGCCACTTCTACAAGAAATCGGAAAAATTCCGCGATGCGGTTGACCGGGGATTGCTCAAGATCCCGTTGATCGGCTCCATTCTCTACAAATCGGCCATTGCCCGTTATGCCCGGACTCTGGCCACCACCTTCGCGGCGGGTGTCCCCCTGGTGGATGCCCTGGACTCGGTGGCGGGTGCGACCGGCAACGTGGTGTTCC
>Ga0157367_1001421_pt1 | contig 10492 bp, 8 predicted proteins | sample AttbisABBM2_FD_113142 | JGI IMG/M metagenome (GOLD analysis project Ga0157367, IMG submission 113142) | Fungus gardens microbial communities from leaf cutter ant in Botucatu, State of São Paulo, Brazil - Atta bisphaerica ABBM2 | ecosystem: Host-associated > Fungi > Mycelium > Unclassified ...
ATCGGTTTCTTTGCACTAATTTTTTCCATTTTGGTCATTGGTGCTTTTATTGCTCTTAGTATCTATCTGATTCGTTTAGATAATATTATCCGTGAAAAATTTGAAGGACAACGCTGGGATATTCCTGCCAAGGTATTTGCTCGGCCTTTGGAAATTTATAATAATGCACCCATCACGCAAGCAAATTTCACCCAAGAATTAAAATTATTAGGTTACAAAACTTCAAGTAATTATGACAAGTCAGGAACCTATGTTGCTCAAGGTAGCAACATGTATGTACATACACGTGGTTTCGACTATGGTGATAGTGTCGAACCTGAACAAGTATTAGAACTCAGTTTTGCCAATGACCAAGTTACGGAAGTACGTACAACTAAACCTTCTTCAACTGGTGTTGCGCGTTTAGAACCCTTATTGATTGGTGGGATTTATCCTCAGCATAATGAAGACCGCGTTCTCATCAAACTCAACAGTGTTCCTAAACCACTGATTGAAGCTTTGATTTCTACAGAAGACCGCAACTTCTATCACCATCACGGTATTTCAATTCGCGGTACTGCTCGTGCATTAGTAAGTAACGTGACTGGTGGACGTCGCCAAGGTGGTTCAACCTTAACCCAGCAGTTGGTTAAAAACTTCTATTTAACACCTGAACGAACTTTAAAACGTAAAATTAATGAAGCGCTCATGGCTTTACTCATTGAGTTGCACTACAGCAAAGATGAGATTTTAGAAGCTTATTTAAATGAAGTAAATTTAGGCCAAAATGGTAACTATTCAATCAATGGTTATGGCTTGGCTTCACAGTTTTATTTTGGTTTACCACTTCGTGAATTGAGTGTGGCTCAACAAGCCTATTTAGTTGGATTAGTACAAGGACCATCGTTATATAACCCTTGGAAAAACCCTGAAGGTGCAAAAAATCGCCGTGATACGGTATTAAATAATATGCGTGTAATGGGTTATTTAACTCAAGCAGAATATGAAACTGAAATTGCACGCCCTCTAAATGTTCTAAGTAAACCAAGCTTAGGTCCTGCAAAATTCCCTGACTTTTTAGATTTGGTACGCCGTCAGTTACGTACTGAATATCAAGAAAGTGATTTAACAAATCAAGGATTACGTATTTTTACGACCTTGGACCCAATTGCTCAAACTCAAGTTCAAGATGCATTTAAAGCATCTGTAGAACGTCTTGCTCAAAGCAACCCTGCTCGCCTGAAAAACTTGCAAGGCGCTGTTCTCATTGCTCATCCTGAAAATGGTGAATTGATTGCAGCGGTCGGCTCAACTCAGGACTTTACCGGTTTTAACCGTGCCTTAGATGCAAAACGCCAAGTTGGTTCATTATTAAAACCAGTTATTTATTTAAGCGCAATGGAGTCAGGACGTTATAACTGGGCAAGCCAAATCGAAGATGCGCCAATTAGTGTCCCTGTAGATGGTGGCAAAAGCTGGACACCAAAAAACTATAGTGGTGGTGGACATGGCGTAGTGAGTTTAAGTGAAGCCTTAGCAAACTCTTATAACCTTTCTGCAGTACGCTTAGGTCAAGAGTTTGGACTGTCTACATTTACCAACAACTTAAGAAAATTTGGTGTCGATTCACCAATTCCTGCCTACCCTTCTATTTTCCTTGGTGCAGTTAATATGTCACCAATGGAAGTACTTAGCATTTATGAAAACTTTGCTACAGGCGGCTTTAAATATCCAACTCGTGCGATTCGTTCAGTCGTAGATGCCAATGGTCGTTTGCTTGATCGTTATGGCCTAAATGTTCAACAAACGATTGATCCAGCTGTGGGTTATATCATGAACTATGGTCTACAACAGGTCATGTCTTCAGGTACAGGGCGTGCGGCATACAGCAGTTTATCTCCAGCTTTAAAATTGGCAGGTAAATCAGGTACAACAAACGATACACGTGATTCATGGTTTGCAGGTTACTCTGGTAACCATGTGGCTGTTGTGTGGTTAGGCTTGGATGACAACAAAGTGACTGGTTTGACAGGTTCATCTGGTGCATTACCTGTATGGATTAATGTGATGAAACAATTACGTCAAACACCGGTAAATCTACGTCAACCAGACACTGTACAGTGGCAGTGGATTGACCGTGCATCAGGTGATTTATCAGCACAAGGTTGTGAGGGAGCAATGTATATTCCTATGCTAATGCACACAGTTCCTCACCGAGCTACCGCATGTGGTGCTCCTCATTATCAAGTTGACCCAACATACGCACCACAAAGTGATAACACAGCACCAGCTTCTCAGCCGGATAATAGCGACAGCTATATTCGTGAAAGTGAGAACCAGATGCAACAAGATCTGTCGAATAACTCTCACGTAATTTCAAGTGGTAGTTATAACAACTAAGCGTTAACAGGAAATAGGATATGTTAAAGAAAGGTGTTTTTTATATTGGTGCTGTACTTATGGTCGGCTGTACTACTTTACCTGATCATTCAACCCCAAAAGAGAAAACACCACCTGTTGCTGAAAAAAAGAATGTTGAGACGCCATCTGGTGTGAAAATTACACCTTATGATCATCCAGACATTCAACGAAAAAGTTTACAGGTGATTGTACCCCAGCAGAAAAAGCCTCAACGCTTTAATGAGGATGGAAGCCAATTACCTGCTTTTAAAACTTTAATGCAAAAAACTGAGCAAGCCTACAAAAACCAGCAATGGTCCGAAGCTGAACGCTATGCGCTTCAAGCACAGCGTTTAGCACCACAAGCAGCTGAAACTTATTTATTTCTTGCACTTTGTGCAAATCATAAACAGCAATATTCTAATGCTGAGTCTCTTGCAAGACGTGGTTTAAGCTTTGCTCAAAGTCAAGCGATGAAAAAACAGCTTTGGCTCACTATTTTAAAAGCTGGTCAACAACGTAATAATCCAAAAACTGTTCAAGAAGCACAGCAAGCATTAAAAGCACTTTAGCTTTTAATGCTTTTATTTTTCATTAAAAATTACGAATACCTGCTAAGCCATATGCACCATGTTGCTGTGCTATGGCTAAATCATCAGGGCTCATTCCACCTAAAGCAAATACCGGAATCTGGCATTTCTCAATTAAATCGGCTAAGCGCTCCCATCCTAATGCGGTTGCTTCTGGATGAGTCTCTGTTACTTTGACAGGACTTACAAAAACGGCATCACAACCAATTTGCTGAGCATGTTGTAAAGACACCGCATCGTGACAAGCAGCAATAAAACGTACTCCTACCTCTAAATCACCTTTATGCAAGCTCATTAATTGGGACTGTTTAAGATGAACAGTCTTTATATGATCTTTTAAATCTGGTTTTAACTTTTGCCAAACATCAACATTAATGATTAATTTTGAAAGCTGATCTGTATTTAAAAGAGCTAATTTTTCTAGATCTGCCTGATCCAAACTATCTTTTTCACTTCGCCAATACAATAAAGTTTCATCATTTTTAGCTGAAGTCAGCGTGGGACTAATTTTAATAAAATGTGGCCAATACAATCTTTTTATGATGTCTTTATTGGCTTTCGGGAAGTTTAAATGAAGTAGCTGATCACGTGTGTACCATGTCCAAGGTTGATGAATAAGATTTAATAACTCATCCGGCACATAACTATGAAATAGATGAAGGTTGACAATAATGTCCTCATATTCATGGTGAATATAATCAAATTGATGCCAGTCTTTTAAACCAATACCGACTTCTTCATAAATCTCACGGCGACATGCTTCTTCGGGTGTTTCACCCTGCTCAACTTTGCCACCAGGAAATTCATGCTTTCCACCTTGATGCTGCTGTTCGCCACGCCATCCGACTAATATTTTTCCGCGATGAATTAAGATGGCTATTGCAACATCGACTACCGGTTTAGGCATTTTTCTACTCACTCAAATTTTTCACAAGTGTAAGCAAATTTTATCAATTTATAAAATTTTTAAAATCTCATTGACAGATCTATTCGATAATGATTATCATTTAAATCGTTCAAGAATATACCACGGAGCACAACAAATGAACGCACCTTTTAGCTTATTTACTCGTAACACTGATTCAGCTCATGCCTTACCAATGCTACATTCTAACAACCTATTTGCATTAGGTCGTGAAATTCGAATTATGCATGCTGGCGAGGAATACCGCTTACGCCTTACTCGCAACAACCGTCTTATTTTAACTAAATAAATACGAACCTCGCGTTTCAATAATATTCGTGGGAAAACAAAAAATGGATAGCATGGGCAACCATGCTATTTTTGTATTTCACGATTAAAAGGCAGTGTCACTTCAACTTTTAAACCACCTTGGCTTGCATGCATAAATTTCAGTTCCCCACCATGGAGTTGAATAATTTTTTTAGTAATCGACAGCCCCAATCCTGAGCCTTGCTGCTGAGTGCCTAATACTCGAAAAAAACGCTGTCCTAGACGTCTTAAAACCTCATCATCTACCCCATTTCCTGTGTCTTCTATAGAAACTTTCAGTTGTTGCTGGTCTTGACTAAGTTCAACATGAATAAATCCTAAAGTAGGACTATAGCGAATAGCGTTATCAAATAAATTCCTAAAAGCAATGAACAGTAATTCTTCGTTCGCAAACATTTTGGTTTCATTCGACAAAATATTTGTCTCAATCACTATTTGTTTAGATTGAGCATCAATATTTATCGTTTCAATTGCTCTGCCCAATATATGATTTAAATCAATCACACTCTTAAAGAGTTCTTGCTGCTCAGTCTCGTTAGGCTCCAAGCGAGCAAGAAGTAATAAATTTTCAAGAATTGTGGTACTTCTTGAAACATCCTCTTGTATCCGTTCAAAGTCCTGATCAAGCCCGGGAATATGCTGATATTTACGTTGTAAAACTTGAAGACGCATTTGTATGGCAGATAAAGGCGAACGTAACTCATGTGAAGCATCTGCGGTAAAGCGTTGTTCAGCCACGAGTGCCCGTTGCAGCCTTGCAAGTAACTGGTTCAACGCATCTATGACCGGTTGAATTTCTGTAATGACATCAGGGTCTTGAATAGGCTCTAAATTTGATGCAGTTTTTTGAGCAATACGTTTAGAGAGTAGATTTAGCGCAGCCAATTGTTGTTCTGTACGCCAACTTACAATGACCCATTGTAAGAGCCAGAATAAAACCATAAGACCACTGTATCCAGCGAGTGCTTTGAGTACTTCTTCAATGCGTGTACTCATTGGCTGAAAAACTTCAACTTGTAGATTTGAATCTTTTTGTTGTGTAGCCAGACTACGCCATAACTGGCCATCGAACCAAAAGTATGAAAAACCTGTTGATAAGTTGCCTTGTTTAAAAAGCTCATACTGATAGGTATGAGAATGGGTTAGCACTTGACCTGAATTTAACAATTCATACTGGATATCAAATTCATCACTGAGCTGATCAAACTGCTTCATAGAATGTTTAGAGAGATCAGAAACCAGCAAGGTATCTGAAATTTCATCCATAATTTCATCTTGCACAGACATGTTGTGATAAATCGAAAATATGGTGAGTAAGCTTAAAGCGAGCAGCCCCACCACGATACTGCTCCACATCGTGGTTTTAACTAATTGGGATTGCAATGAGGAACGATTGGATTTCATTTTAAATCTCCCATACGGTAGCCTAACCCCCGTATGGTTTTAATACTGCTACTTCCGATTTTTTTGCGAAGTTGATAAATGAAGACTTCTATTGCATTACTTTCAATCTCGTCACCCCATGCGTAGAGTGCTTCTTCTAATTGATCACGAGTAATAATATGTTCAGGATGAACCATGAGCTTGCGTAAGATTTGAAACTCTTTTGCAGTTAACTCAATAGAATTTCCAGCAAATAATACAACTTTCGCTTGAGTATCGAGGTGTAGATTGCCCCATGTTAAAATCGATTGCTGACTTAAAGTTTGATTGCGTAATTGAGCACGAATTCGGGCAGATAACTCTTCTAGACTAAAAGGCTTAATCAAGTAATCATTTGCACCTAAATCCAGTCCCTCTACTCGGTCATGAATGCTGTCACGTGCTGTAATAAAAATTACTGGTACATTTTTTTGTTTATAGCGTACCGTTGTTAAGACTTTTTCACCTGCTAGTTGAGGTAAACCTCGATCAAGCAAAATACAGTCATAGTCATGCTGCTCAATTGCAGTAAGTGCATAATCACCTCTTTCAACCCAATCGACTTGATAACCATCTAATTCTAACCAAGATTGAATACTTTCCGCTTGAGAGCGATCATCTTCTGCAAGCAAAATTCTCATCTATTTTTCCTGTTATATCCTAATTTGATGTTGCCAAGCCTTTATAAAAAAAGCAAAGCCGCATGATTTAAATGCGGCCAAAAAAAGATAAATCTTAAGAAAATTTAGTTTAATGGTACTACCCGTAATACCTCTTCTAAAGTGGTAAGCCCTTCAATCACTTTATGCGCTCCAGCAATTCTCAAAGGCTCGACACTTTCTTTTTTAGTTTGGTGTCTTAATTCATTTAATGTCGCATGACTACCAATCAAATGCTTAAGCTCAAGACTAACTGGCATAAACTCATAAATACCAATTCGGCCTTTATACCCCGTATGTCGACACTGTTCACACCCTACTGCTTGATAAACTTTTTCTGGCATTTCCATAATGTAGTCAAATGTTAGGTGTTGCCAGTCATCCTCATTAATATGAGTTTGTTGCTTACAGTGCGGGCAAAGCTGTCGCACTAAGCGCTGTGCCAATACACCTAAAATTGTGGCTGCTGTTAAAAAGGGTTGCACGCCTAAATCGTGTAACCGGGTCAAACTAGACGGCGCATCATTGGTGTGTAAAGTTGATAAAACCAAGTGACCTGTGAGTGCAGCTTGAATGGCCATATTGGCGGTATCTTGGTCACGAATTTCCCCAATCATAATAATGTCTGGGTCTTGACGCATAAGCGCACGTACGCCATCAGCAAAGCCGAGATCAATGGCATTATTGACCTGCATTTGGTTAAAACTCGGCTCTAGCATTTCAATCGGATCTTCAATGGTACAGACATTGACCTGATCAGTTGCAAGCTGCTTTAAAGAAGAATAGAGCGTGGTGGTTTTACCAGAACCCGTTGGACCAGTCACCAAAATAATGCCATGACTATTTTGCGTAATACGCTGCCATTGTTGTAATAAAGACTGGTCAAAACCCAATTGCTGAAAGGAACGTACTAATACATCTGGGTCGAAAATACGCATAACCAGTTTTTCACCAAACGCTGTTGGTAAGGTAGATAAACGGAGTTCCGTTTCTTGTCCTTTAGGTGTACGCGTTTTTAATCGGCCGTCTTGCGGCTTACGCTTTTCCGCTACATTTAAGCGCCCTAAAATTTTAATTCGAGAAATCACGGCGGTCAGTGTATTTGAAGGCATGTTATAAATGGTGTGTAAAACGCCATCAATACGAAACCGAACTTTGCCATTATCTTTGCGCGGTTCCATATGAATGTCACTGGCGCTTTGTTCAAACGCAAACTGTAAAATCCAGTCGACCAATTTCACAATATGCTGATCATTAGCATCTGGATTTTGGCTATCTCCAAGTTGTAAAAGTGCTTCTACACCTTTGTTATCACGGTCATGAGCTGCATCTTTTTGAGCTGAGTTTACTGCACGGCTAACCTGATAGTACTCTCGTAAATAACGTTGTAACTGTTCAGGATTAAGGAGTACTCGCTCAATTTTTTTGGGTGCCAAGCTCCGTTCGAGATTATTTAACCAATCTGTTCGAAAAGGTTGGTCTGTTCCAATCACAATTCGGTCCGCATGAACTTCTACAGCTAAAATATGATTTCGGATCGCAAACTCTTGTGACATGACTTGAGTTAAAGCACTTACATCTGCCTTTAAAGGATCAATCACAAATAATGGTAATTTTGCTCGATCGGCAAACCATTGGCATAGACGGTTTAGACTTAAATGCGCTTGTACGTGCTGTTGGTCTTTTAAATTAAAATGAGCAATCCACTGTAATGGATGCCACTTGAGCTGGTCTTTTTGTCTATTCGTCGTTTGTACCAGTAATTTATCGCGCTCAGTGATACGGCCTTCTTGTAATAATTGTTCTAGACACCAATGTGTATCTATTTCTACATGTGCATTCATGTGTTATCCCCAATATATTTTTATAATATAGCAGAGATATTTTAGATTTGAGGGATCTGGCAATCGACAAAATTAGCTTTCAAATACCTTTTAACATCAAACAATTAAACCACTTCTCAACTTATTATTATTTTGTGTCCTACATCATATTTATAAAGATATTTATTCAGTTAGTTTGACTAAAAAAGAGACTATGATCTGTACAATAAAAAGCATAAACTGAAAAGTAATACATGGTTTCAAATTGATTTATATCCACATATAACAATAAACCCAAGAGGAAGTAATATGGAACTTCCAATGACAATGTCATTACAAACTGCATCATTTGAAGAATTTATCACTGTTATTGCTGCTGCATTGGGCTGCGGATTATTAATTGGCTTGGAACGTGAACGCAGCAAGCTTAAACACGAATATAAAACTTTTGCAGGTTTTCGTTCTTTTGCAATTAGTTCCCTACTCGGCGCAATCTGTTTTTTATTCGGAACCGAAATTGGCATTGTAGGTGCTTTGCTTATTGGGGCAATTAGTATTGCCTCTCTTAAAAACCAGCCGAATGACCCAGGTGTGACCACTGAACTTGCCTTTATTATGACTTACTTCATAGGGGCACTTTGTATTTGGAATATTTCACTGGCTGCGGGACTAGCAGTCATCATGACCATTATTTTATTGGCAAAGCAGTCCATGCATGGGATTGCCAGTCAGTGGATTACCGAATCCGAATTACGTGACGGGATTTTTTTACTGGCCTTACTTTTAATTGCCTTACCCTTAGTACCCAATAAACCCTTTTGGGGACCTGTTTTAAACCCACATGTCATTTTAAAACTACTAACCTTAATTTTATTTGTACAAGCACTCGCACATATTGCAAAGCGACTGCTATCCTCTAAAAATGCCTTACTACTTTCTTCTTTAGCTTCTGGTTTTGTTTCTAGTACAGCGACCATTGCAAGCCTAGGTTTAGAAGTACGCTCTGGTCGTGCCAATGCCACCACAAATGCAGGCGCTGCATTGATGTCATGTGTTTCTACACTTATTCAAACCTTAATTATTGTAATCGGGATCAGTTTTGCTTGGTTCAAATTCATTCTATTTCCAACGCTGATTGCATTAACAGTTCTAGCCGTATGGGCATTCATTTTATTAAGAAAAGCAGAACCTAATACAACTTCAACTGAAGTCGACTCAAGGATGTTCAGCTTAAAAGAAGCAGTTATTATTGCAGGAACACTCACCCTCATTCAGGTTAGTGTTTATGGCCTAAGCCTCTATTTGGGAGATGCGGGCTTAATCGCAGGGACGCTATTTGCCTCTTTATTTGAAATACATGCAGCTATTGCAGCCGTGATTGTACAAGGTGAGCCAAATAACGCACACACTTCACTCTTAATTGCTTTTATGGGGGGGTTTGCTGTCCATGCGATTGCTAAGAGCATTAACTCGGCGATTTCGGGTGGAATGCGCTATGCCCTTGCGTTTATACCTGCCCAACTTATTCATATGGCAATATTAATTAGCTTGCTATGGATGAATATACAGGGGTTTTTAAAACTTCCCATTTAAATGAGCGAAGCATCTTCTACCATATCAACAATTGTAATTACATTATCATTCACTCTAAAATGAATATCAAAATTAGAAAACTTCATTTTATAGACTCGCTCAGGGTCTTCTTGATAGGCAGGTCTTGGGTCTAAAGCCAATACTTGTTCTAATTCATCAAGATATTGCAGAGTAATCCTTTTATTTTTTAAAAAATCTTGCTGCACAAAAAGTGCATTTGCAGACCATATAACAGTTTTTCGTTCTGGTTCAGCCTGTGCATAACCACTTTGTGCATCAACAATTGCATCAGAATATTGAATGTAAGGCTTAATATCTAAAATTGGTGTGCCGTTTAGTAAATCGCTTCCCGACACATAGACTCTTAAAGATTTTCCTACTTTTTCAACCTTTTTTAAATTTACAACCGATAAACCTACAGGGGCTGGACGATACATACTACGAGTCGCAAATACCCCAATTTTTTCATTTCCCCCTAAACGAGGCGGACGCACCTGAGGCCGAAACTTAGCAGCAGTTTCCTGATTTTTATTGTCATGGAACTGCCAGATGAGCCAAAGATGAGTAAATTGTTCAATTCCTTCAAAAGCCAATAAGTCATTATAAGGTTCTAGCATCTCGATATAAGACTCGACATTCACCAGATTAGGCTGACGTGGAATACCAAATTTCTCTCGAAAAGGTGAGCACATGTGCCCGATCACTGGGAGGGTGATAGAATTGATCATCACTTTTTCTTATAAACACAATTAAATATATTCAGTTTATCGGGAATGAAATTAGATTAGAATA
>Ga0157367_1001426_pt1 | contig 10483 bp, 10 predicted proteins | sample AttbisABBM2_FD_113142 | JGI IMG/M metagenome (GOLD analysis project Ga0157367, IMG submission 113142) | Fungus gardens microbial communities from leaf cutter ant in Botucatu, State of São Paulo, Brazil - Atta bisphaerica ABBM2 | ecosystem: Host-associated > Fungi > Mycelium > Unclassified ...
AAATGGTATTTTCAGACGGAGCGGACTTGGAAGTACATGAGAACGCCGCTTGCCCGTCTTAGCGTTGAATCAGAATGGGTGCCCTGACAAACATGGAAATAGTTGCGCAATTTCGTAGCCCTGTCGATTTCGCTCCGCTTGGCGATTTTGCTGCTCATCTGGTCCGTCTATGGCCGGTGGTTGAGGCCATGTCACGCGAGGACGAGCGTCTAGGCCAGTGGTGGCTGAAGGCGGATACAGAGGAAGAAGCCCGTCTGTATTCCATGTACGAAGCGCCCGGCATACCTTCGACAGCCGTTTTGGCAGTCTTGGCGCAACGGTACGCAAAAAAGATGGACCTTCCTAAAGTATTTGGCTTCTGGAATGGTCAAATGGACGCGGCCAACAGCGCGAGGCTGAAGTTGGCCATCGATGCGAAGAGGCGGCCCAGCGAGGTAGAAATTGGGCTACCTGCACAGAGCGCAGTCTCGACGGACGAGCGCAGCTATGAGGGCATGGCTAAGATAGTGTCCGCGATGGTCGCGGTTTATGACCCGATGTATGTCTCTGTTTCACCACGAGAGTATTTTCCTCGACAGGTGTTTGATGACAAGCCGGGCGTTGGCTGGATGCTGTATCTCCCGAAGCCGCTCACGCCTCAGCAAGTTCCGGAAGCACGCGAATTGATTCCAGTTCCCGAAGCCGGGCGAAAACAGACCGGGACGATCATTGTGAGCGTCCCAGATGCCGTTTTTTCAGAGGACAACCCCGAACACGTCGAGGTTGCCAACCGTATCGAGATTCGGCTCGTCGACCAGGACCTTCTGCCCGCGTTCGCTGACCTGTAAAGCACGATGCCGGCGCGATTGTCCGCGCCGGCGGAGCTATCCGTCATTTTGTGGGCGGCGCATATCACGAGAGGTAAAGATCACCGCTCTAACGGCTGACGAAAATGAGGGTGCCCGTAGAACGTTCGCATCCGCTCCTCGCAGACATGTGCCTTCCTGTTCTCCCCGGTAGCCGGCACTCGCCCATGCCGGCACTCGCCCATGCCGGCAACTGGCCAAACGGCGAACTTCCCGCGTGCCCGTCCGGGCCACTGGTAAACTCGGGCAACTCAAGCAACAACTTTACGCCGGATCTATGACCACGCTGTCGACCGAGGCCTTTGCTGGCCACACCCCGATGATGCAGCAGTACCTGTGCCTTATCTGACAAGGCCTGACACACAAACCTACGCTACGACCTACGCTTCGCGTTTTCAGAATCGACGGCTACCGCCCCCACCGGCCCCTCGCCTTTCCCCAAAAGCAGACATTCCCGGCGACAAACAAAAACAAGTCTGAGGGAAGATGTGAACATTCCCATTCATCTGCCTTTCAATGATAAAAGCCAGAATGTTTCCATGTGCTTCAGGGGTGTCTCTGCTAAGAGTGCATCAGGAAAATAGGGGATGGCTGCGGTAAGATGCATCGTGACAGTCGACGGCATACCCGGTTGGGTTTTGACGCATAACAAAAGCTGAAGTGAAGGGGAATTCTTGAAAAGCAAATTCTATTCTGAGCTCGTCCAAATGGCGGACGATGCGTCAGGTGCACTCGATAAGTTTGTGAGCGGTGGCCCTAGTAGCGCAGTATTCAACTCGCTGCGGTCTGTAGGTGTCGCTTGCCTTGATGGTGACAAGTTGATTACAGGCATCCTTGAAGACTTGGGACCGCGCCAAACAATGCCCTTCAGAACTTCCGTTGCGGCACTTGCCCAGGTGTCAATTTTGCAAGGCGGTCCGGGCGCGAACCAGGATATCCGAAATGCGTTGCACAACATCAAGCAAATCGCTACCGAACTCCAGGCAAGTGCGGCAACGAAAGAGCAAGTGGAATCTGGGGGCGATAAGCTAACGAATAAGAGCACGCAGCAATCTTATGTCGACCCAAGTCGAATTGCCGAGCTGCACACCTTGACGAATCCCAAGTGGGATGCCAAGAGGTTGACTCGCCTTCTTGAAGAACTAAATGCCGTACATGCCGCAGATTGCCATATGTCCACGGCCATGCTCGTGAGGGCGATCGTCGACCACGTGCCGCCGGTCTTCGGACTGAAGACCTTCGCCGAGGTCGCGAGCAACTATGCAGGCAGCAAATCGTTCAAAGGATCAATGCAACATCTGCAGGGGTCGCTGCGGCACATAGCCGACTCGCATCTGCACGTTCAAATCCGAAAAAGTGAAGTGCTGCCGACCGCGCCCCAAGTTGACTTTCGTAGTGACGTTGACGTGCTGATCGGCGAGGTGATCCGCGTTCTTCGTATGCCGGAATGATTGGTTTTTCGTATAGGCAAGACGCGGGTCGCCGACGATCTGCGTCAAGCTGACCGGTCGTTGCCGCTCGCTGTCAGCGACAATCGCCCAGATAGCGCACGTTGAGCAGTCCCGTTCGGGCTGCTGGTAAATTCGGCCATTGGGCCGCGGGTAACAGAGTGATCCGGTCGGCCCCCGCGGGTCGAGGATCTGGATTACTATGCGGGCCTCGGTCGAGACAGCAACGTCTGACCACTTGCCGACGATAGAGAGGCCCGTTATGCGCAGGGAATTTCCGGGTTACTTCAAACCAACAGCCGAGCAGGTAGATCTAATATGGAGAACCGGGCTAATTGTGTTTGACACCAATGCCCTGCTCAATCTCTATCGCTACACTGAAAGTACGCGCGTCGACCTGCTGTCCGCGATCCGCACCTTCGGGGATCGTGTGCGCATTCCCTATCAGGTCGCCAACGAGTTCTTCCGTAACCGTGTTACCGTCATCACGGAGCAGCGTAAAGCATACCGCGACGTACTCACCGCGATCCAGAACGCCAAGGTGACGATCACACAGGTCATCGCCAAGCACGACCGCAAAGATGGCTTGTTGAATTCCGAACTTCTGAAGGGAAGACTCGCCGAGTGCATGCAACCACTCATCGCCGAAGTAAGCAGACTTCAGGACCAACATCCCGACCTGTTAGCCGAAGACGACTTTGTCCTAGACGAACTGGCCAGCCTTATCGAAGGTCACATTCTGCCGCCCAGGTCTGCAGAAGACCAGGTGAAAGATCGCAAGTGGGCGCAGGCTCGCATCGACGAAGGCATCCCCCCCGGTTTCAGGGACAAGACGAAATCTGACGGGGGTGTTGGAGATGCGCTCATCTGGAGAGAAATCATCGAACTCGCCAAAGCTGAAAAGCTTCCGGTGATTTTCGTGAGCGATGACCAAAAAACGGACTGGGTTCTCGAGGTTGAAGGCAGGAAGCTCGGGGCGTTGCCAGCGCTGCGACAGGAGTTGTTCACTGAGTCCGGGCAAGACTTCCAGCACTACAACGTGCAGCGCTTCCTGTCATACCTCAAGAAAACCGAAAAGCCGGATATGCTCGACGCGTCGATCGAAGAAGCGGCAACAGTTCGCGATCGGATCAACAACGTAGACAAGGACTTGGGGGATATCGACGCAGCCCCGACTGCCAAGGAGCTTCTCGACATTCTCACGCAAAATTCGGTGCGCACATGGGCGCTGATTGCTGACTCAAATGGCCGGGTACTTTCCAATTTCGAACGACTTACGGAGCAACTCGAAGCCGTGGGTCATGAGATCCGTCGCTACGAAAGGTGGCTTGGCCAAACTACAGATGAAGCGGAAGCTCGCGAACTCACGGCGAAGCTGGACGCAGCGCTAGCAAGACAGCTCAAGCTACGCACAAATATGGGACTCGCGTATCGGAGGCTCTCAGAGCGCGCTCAACCTGAATCTGAGAATTGACGCGTTGAGGCTACACTAAGACCTACGCCGGCGCATTGGTCGCTCGGCCGTTAGCCGGTATCCCGAGCTGCTGTCAAGTTATACTGCGCACATGCCCTTCGAGACCCTTATTCGTCCAGTTCAGAATTGGCTGAGACTTGTTTGGCCACCCTCTCCTGTCGCGACCCGCCGCGATGTGCGGACACCTTATTCGATGAATGAGTTAGCCTTTCTATTATGCGGCAGCGGTGCAGTTGGGACCGCCGGCATCGCGCTCAACCAACTCTCACAGTCAATCGAGAGATTTTCTTCGCGCGCGGCAAGTTTTCTTGCTGAGGATGTCACAGAAGAGACGCTGAGCTATGGGCCGTTTTGCGCCCGGGTACTACTTGAGAACGGATGTGCAGCGCTTGTTGGTCGCCTAGATTCATTTCGGATGCTCTATTTGAGCGAATTCCAAACGCAACCGGAGTATGAATACGGCAAGCGCGTCAAGTCGGCATTTGCCTGGACTGGTGATGTCATTCCAGATGACAAGCAGAACACCGTTCTATGGAGCGCTGATTATGATGTTCCAAAGATTAGCCGGGCTCTGTTCTCGAAGCATTTTGATCATGTATTTTGGAAGCCGGCACTATTCCGACTTCTGGACCACTTGTCGACGCTGGACTCGGACCCGCTGTTAGCGGATGTCCGCAGCATTGATCCAGACCGATTCATTGATGAAATCGAGGGGCGTAGCACACAGCTTTACTCGACCCTCTCGAAAGGGGTTCATTGGGAATTTTTTACGAGCGCCCTTATCTTCGACGACGTCACCGTCAAGAATTCGATTCGCGAGGCAATCCTCCTCGTAGCGCACCTTGGCTTGGCATCTCACTTTGTCCATACCGCGTACGCGTCCCTCGGCCCGAACGTTGCGGTTGACTGTTATAAGGCCATTAGAAGGCTCATACCGTGAATAGCTTTGACAATACCGAAACGGATCCCGGTCTAATTCTGGCGGCTGAAGAGTGCCCGCCTACAGAGTTCGAAAAGTACCACCGTTTTTCAAGCCACGACGAGCTTATTATTCGAAAGTTGAGCGCTCACGGCCCTGTACTTGTTCGAGGCGGCCGTGGCAGTGGGAAAAGCGCTCTGCTGATTGAAGCTTCCCGCAGGATGAAGGCGTCTACGAGCGTGCTGCCCGTATATGTAAGCCTACGCTATCTGCCGCTGCTCCAGTCTGATGGCCAAGAATACATCGAACACTTTTGTGTCCTACTGTCCCAAGCTATCCAGAGGGAGTTGGAGGAACGTCGGAGCGATCAAGATTTCCCGACAGCGGTAGACGAAGGCTCACTGCAGTTTGGTTTGACAACACTGGCGCAGTCTCTTGGCATGCGGATAGTGTTGTTGTTTGACGACGCTGCACATATCGGCCGCGAGAAACCGCTTGAGGTGTTCTTCGATTTGTTCCGCACGCTGTCCAGCAACCTCACATCCTGCAAGGCCTCGATTTACCCTGGCGTGACGAAGTTCGGTGTTCGTTTTGATGTATTCAATGATTCGACAGTAATAGACATTAGCCGATCAGATATTTCGACGGCCCTAGAATTTTTCCCAGACGTCGTAAAGGCGCGTTATCCGCGCTTGGCCGAGCGTGCGATGTTCTCAGATCGGCTCACTCCATCAGAGTTTGCCAATCTGCTCGGGAGAGCCGTCGTAGGGAATCTTCGAGGCTTTATCTTAGCGTGCAACCGGTTTGACGCCAAAGAAAAAATCGGCATACCTGATGTTCAGCAATGCATGCTCGATATGGCGTCGGATTACTTCTGGCCGTTGATGGAAGAGGTAGCGCCTAAGCTAGGCATTTACGAGGCTCTCGTTGATCCCGCGCGCGAAGTGATGGAGGCAATCGTGGAACACGTTACCAAACCAGTGAAGATGGGCCTCCGCACCATTGCTCAAGATCGTGTTTTGATTCATCGTCAAATCGTTAGTCAGTACCTCAAGATATTTGAGATTCTTGAGTATCTTGGGTTTGTTGCAAAGCGAGAAGCTTCCCGCGCGCTTAAGTCGGGGGGGCGTGGGCCAACCTATGCAATCAATCTGTGCAGCCTGCTCGAATCAACTCCCAGCAGACGCCTTACTTCCGAAATGATCGAGGAATGGTTGCAGGGAAATGTTGAGCCTGCCGATGTACATGTCACGGGCACTGCTTTCCAAAACATCAGGCTCCCCATACTGCCAGAAGAGAATGGCTTGGCTATCTTGAACAAGGATATAAAGGTGCTGGGGCGGTCGCCTGCATACCCTTACGGATTGACCGATCCAATCATTCAGCGATTGAGCGCGGCAGGCATGACGACTGTCGGCACGCTCGCTAATGCCACAGACGCCGAATTGGACCAGATCGGATACATCGGCGAAGCAAAGATAAAAGTTATCCGAGAGGTCGTGTTCCAGGCGATCTGGATGTAGTCGCAAATAAGAATGCACTGTGTCAAAGTAACTTTGGTTCAGCACTCATTTCGTCAGCCGGATAGAGCTGGAGCATTGTGCGCGCGGCCTCGACGTTTGGGGTTGTCAACCACTCTTCCCAGTCGTCAGGCCGCAGGATCACGACCAACCGTTTTTCGTCGGCCGGCTTGTGCATATGCGACATCAGGGGGTGGCCATCGGCGTTGACGGTAAGCATCGCCATCGCATTAACTTCCGTGCCGTCCCGGCGACGCAGCGTTTGCCAAATGCCGGCGACGCACATCGTCGGGTGATCGATCACACCGATGCTCTGCCATACACACGGCCCGAGCACCCATTTGCCGTCCTGGTCTTGATACGCCTCCGGATACGACGGTTCGAGGACGTATTTGGCCGGGATCAGGCAGCGCCGTCCGGCCCGCCATGTGGGCGCGAACCACGACGACTTGGCGACGTTGTCGTCCCGCACGTTCATCACGGTGCGCATAATGTCTGGCTTCTTGCCGGCCGCCTTCGCAGCTTCAATCCTCTCCTTCTGAATCGCTCGGGGCACAAAGCCGAAATTGGCAATCAGCGGCTTGAACCGGCCGTCGACGTAGCCGACGATCGGGGCATCGTAGTCTTGATAGATTTCGGGCTTCCACGGCTTCCAGCGGTACAGATCGTGGAAGTTGTCGATCTTGAGCTCGCTCAGGCCCGGATCCTCGCCCGGCGCCACGTAGTTCGATGGGATGAACGCCGCTGCACGCTGAGCGGATCATGCGCGTGCGGTACTTCCGAACGGAGGCAGCTATGAATCCCATCCCTGTGGGAGTCGACATTGGCAAGAACGTCTTCCAGATCCACTACATTGCGCCGCACAGCGGAGAAATCGTCAACAAATCGCTCAAGCGAGCAAACTTCCTCGAATATTTCGCCAACCTTGAGCCCTGCATGATCGGCATGGAAGCATGTGGCGGCTCGCAGCACTGGGCTCGATCACTCAGCAAGCTCGGGCACCAGGTCCGTCTGATGGCTCCGCGCTTTGCCAAAGCATTCAACATCGGTAACAAGAACGATGCGGCGGACGCACGGCAATCTGGCTGGCAATGCAGCAGCCTGGCAATAAGGTCGCGGTGAAGAGCGAGGCGCAGCAAGCTGTGCTGGCCCTACATCGGCTGCGCCAGCAGCTCGTGAAGTTCCGCACCTCCCAGATCAACTGCATCCGCGGACTCTTGGGCGAATACGGCGAAGTCATGCCGGCGAGCCAGCGCGCCTTCGACGCGAATATCGCCGCCGTTCTCGATCGAGTCAGCGACCATGTTGCAGCACCGCTGATCGATACCCTCCAGGAGCAGTGCGCAGCCTTGACACACCTGGACGAGCAAATCACGCGCATCGAGCAACGGCTTAAGCAGTGGATGAGCACCGACTTGAGCGCGCAAGCCATCGGCGCGATCCCGGGCGTCGGCCTGCTGACCGCCACCGCCGCAGTTGCCACGATCGGCGACGCGAAAGCATTCAAGTCCGGTCGCGAGTTTGCGGCATCCATTGGCCTGGTGCCCAGGCAAGTCGGCTCAGGTGGAAGGACAACGCTGCTGGGGATCAGCAAACGTGGCGACGCTTATCTACGTACACTGCTCGTGCATTGCGCGAGAGTCATCAGCGTGCAACTCCGATCCAAACACCCCTGGGTTGAAGAGCTGCTGAAGCGACGGCCTTATAACGTCGCGGTTGTCGCTTTGGCCAACAAGCTTGCGCGCGTAATCTGGGCAGTGCTCGCTCGCGGCAGACCGTATCAACAAGACTTTGTCAGCACAAAGCCGGCATAGCCCGGCCTTAAACGTCAACGACAGAGGAGTGAACCTCATTCGATCGCTCGGAGCAACAGAAGGAGATGACAGGACAGGTTGGACCGTGACTCGCTAAACCTGATTGTGCACTGGCGCTTCAAGCGCGATAGTTCGTATAGGCGCGAGTCAGCGGTTCTCATCGTGGCCCGCGACAGCATCTGCGTCGCAACAAGGCCGAATATACGTATGCGATCCGCCTTTTCCGTCACCGCTTTTCTGCATTTTTCCGGAGCTATGTCGACAACAAGGAGCACTTTGCAATCACGAGCAGGCCTTGCTTATCTGCACGAGCTTCGGGCAGATCGGGAGAAGCTCGCATCGCGAAAATGCGTCCGTCGATTGCCACGTTGGTTAGTTTGACCGTGACTCGTTAAACCTGACTGTGCACTGGCGCTCATAGCGCGATAATTCGACTAGGAGCGGGCTCACGGCGTCTCAACGCATCTGCACGCTTCCGACCCGGAGCGGTCATCCGCTTGCCGTCGTGCATGGCTCGCCAAAGCAACATTTCCATGTCATGCAAGCACGCGACCCAACGATATACCGGCAAACGCTCCTCAATCTCGTGCTCGCGCCGGCAATGTCTCTAGACGCCAGCGAAACTGATACGCATAACAAAGTATTGAACAGTACGCCGCGACCCGGAGGCGTGCAATTTCGCTACAAATAACTCGTCGAAAACGATGCGAAAACCGCCGAAACACCATCTTGAAAATCACCGGGAGCTTTGGGCGAAAGAAATACGGACACGTCGGTTCGCGAGAAGGAAAGCAAGCTTGTACGGTACTGCTCTATCTTCGCAACGACATCATATCTATGCGGTCGATTCCCCGGCTGGTTTGGCCCCGGCCGTGGTCCGACTGCAAATCCGGCGGCGCGAAGAATAGTTTCCGCGTCGTCAAATGAACTTCCGAGCGGAATGTAGCGAACTGCGAGCCAAGTAATGTCCCCGGCTTTCTCTATCTCTTCGATCGAGCCGCTTTTGGGTACCTTCTGATACGCCTTATCGATTTCAATGCGAAATCTTTTTCCCAGAACTTCGAGGTCTTGCCGACGGGATGCGAGCGACGCCCAAGGTACGAGCGCAAAATAAAGCGGTACCCATAATCCCGCGTATATCACAGTGCGTCGTCGGGACACCAGCTTCCGACTTTTTGTCATTGCCACCTCCGATTCGCGGGATCGGTCACATCACAACGCGGATGGTTCTCACCGGAACAGCGCGGGCGATGGGAGTTGAGCATGCGTCTGTGGAGCCCTAGTGTCAACAGTCTAGCCCTGTTGAAGGATCGCTTCTGGCCGACTGCAGACAGCGCGGTCAGTCATCAATTCCAGAGTCGGCTTGCCCCAAGGGCCGTTGCCAGCAAAGACAGCCTGCTAAATCTCGGCGTTCATATAGGTACACATCGCGGGACACCCTCCAATGTGGCAGACACCAATCTAGTGGCGCTTCTGGGCCAGACAGCTCCATCCGTCATATTCCATTCCGTAGAGCAAACAGAGGCAGGCCATGAAGCCGGAGACGGACAAGATGTTGGGCTGCTGAATCGGCATGTTGATCACAACCAAGACGCGATGCACCTGCTCCCATTTAAGAACTTCGGCCCGACCGTACTGGTAGTCGTTGATGAAGTTTGCGACGATCGACGCCTTCTCTTCGGTAGGTCCCTTCAACAGAAATTCGACATCACGTGGGATGCTGAAGTCGTCGCCATCGGCATCCAGCACACGCAGAAGCTCAACGTCAGCCACTGCAGTGTCCATCAGTGTTGCGACAGTCGACATGACCCAAGCCCCTTTTTTTGTCTCGAACCGAATCCGATCGTATCACCGCCCGCAGCCTCATCCGCTCCCTGTTTCTGCGACTTGACGTAGTCGCCTACTCACGCGCTAGACTGTGTTTTTATACAGTATTTCAGCATCTTTACGAGACCGTCTCTAAGGACACAAATACTCACCATGCCCAACTGTCGTAAATGACAGTTACCCATTTTAGTGGTTGGGAATAACGTCCGTTCATCCATTAAATGCTGGCGTATGGATACGACAAACATAAAGAGCCGGTGCTTGGTGTGGAGGAGATAGATGAGAAAGATGCTGTATCGGTTTGCATTCGTCGCGACATTTATCTGGGCCGCTTCGGTCAACGCAGCCGAGGTGCTAAGCGCCGCAACCGCTCACACAGCGCGCGACATGTGGCATCAGTACATGGATACGCACGGAGACTGCGGCAGCAATACCGCTCCCGTATTTTTATGCACCGGTATCATCATTCGCGAAACCGTACCGGGGCCAGGCTATTATTCGTGGCAACCTTCCCCTGAAGACGTGGCAACCGGTCGCGTCTCGTTTTCCTATCTTCGTAAAGACGCAAAATTCGGCGGATTCAAGAACGGCGGCTCGAACGGCTTCACGCTGTTTCCGGTTCTCGGCCCGTACAAG
>Ga0157367_1001427_pt1 | contig 10483 bp, 16 predicted proteins | sample AttbisABBM2_FD_113142 | JGI IMG/M metagenome (GOLD analysis project Ga0157367, IMG submission 113142) | Fungus gardens microbial communities from leaf cutter ant in Botucatu, State of São Paulo, Brazil - Atta bisphaerica ABBM2 | ecosystem: Host-associated > Fungi > Mycelium > Unclassified ...
AAAAAAAAAAAAAAAACACACCCCCCAAAAAAAAAAAAAAAAAAAAAAAAAAAAAAAGAAAACACTTCGGGGGTTGTTTTGTGTTCTCTCCCCCCCCCCCCCCCCCCCCCCCCCTCCTCTCTTGTTGAGAGAGGATCATTCATTCCAACCTCCTTCCCCCAACGAAAACAGAAAGAAACAACGAAAATAGAACGGAACGGAACACCTTCACATAGAAGCATGAAGATTCCATCTTCCATTGATGACGTGAATGGAACGGAACAGTCATGACATGGGATGACCGTACGAAAGAAGAAGAAGAAGAAGGTCTCAAGGGGCGGAAGAGAGACAAGGCAAGGCAAGGCACACACACACACACACGTAGAATAAACCAGCTGACCACGAACAAGTCAACCACAATCACATGTGTGGTAATGGAGAACAGCACTAGGGGGAGGGGGAGGGAACACTTTCCTGAAAGAAACTCACCTGTAGCTTCATCCAAAATAATAATTTTAGCGTTCTTCACTAATGCACGAGCAAGGGAAACCAATGATCGCTAGATAAACCATCCAATCCCTCAGACACAAAAAGGAAGGAAGAGGGAGAGAGGGAGGGGGGATTGGAATTGGTCTGTACATACCTGTCCAATTGACAAATTCGAACCCTCATCCTCTATCATACTATCCAACGTGAACTGGTTTGTTGTAGACGTCTTCGTACCATTGTTCCTATCACTGCCACCACCATCACCACCACCACTTCCGGCTAACGTGACAACCGAATCCCGTTTGGTTCCCGCTTCCGAAGGTACCAAGTACGAACGTTTCAATGCGTCCCATAGCGTGGCATCGTCGTGGAGATTAAAAGGATCAAGATTAGAGCGTAAAGAACCCGAAACTAAATAGTTATGAGAGATCAGCTTGACACACACGCCGAAAAAAGTAAATGGCAACTCACATAGAAGCTAGATATCTCTTCGTCAGACAATGGTTCCTTTTCCAAAAAAAAAAAAAAAAAGAATGCACTTACGGGATCTTGCGGAATGATAGCCAGGGCATTGCGTAGATCGTAAAGGCCTATTTCAGACACATCGACGCCATCAATCAAGATCGAACCCGAATTGAGCTCAACGAGTCGATACAGTGCTGGAAACCTGCGTGAAATCGAGTCGTTCAAAATCTCAGCGCTTGAATCACGTACCTGTCATGATTGAGCTTTTACCTGCCCCCGTCCTTTTTCATGCATAATTCAGTTTCTCGTTGATGGCCATAAGGAACCCGTTCAGAAATTGTAGACTGACCTTCCAACAACACCAATTTTCTCACCAGGTTGTATGTTCATTGATATTCCTCTGAGCACTAGTGGCAGTTCTGGACGGTACTTCAAAGAAACATCCTTGAGTTCTACATGACCTTGGGCTGGCCACGGAGCCTTGGGCTTCGCCTTTGGATCTTCATACGACGCTTCTTGTTCTACTTCTTTTGCATAGTGCACAATCCGTTCAACCGAATTCATATTATTCTCAACGGTCGCACTCTGACGAACCATAAAACTGAATCTATCATGATTGTCAGACCTCACCCGTAGCATCAAAATCAAAACATCTCGTGGCTTACGACTGTTGGACATTCAAGATATAAGTCAAAACCAAACCAGTCTGCGACGGTGAGATAGTGAACCGGGTCCCAACACTCAACATGCCCACAGTGAACGTAAGCAGGGCACCTAAGAAATCCAAGCGGATACCAAGCCAGGGCTATAGTAAGTGATGACACGTCAGCTTAGGGCTTGGCATTTAAATGAACCAGACCTGATTAGTGACTGTGAGCCAGTATGACCTATTTTCAATGTCTACTCGAATTTCATTGTCGCGTCGGAATCTGTCTACTTCCCCATATGCCCGGATGGTTGCTAAACCGTACAGACTCTCCGAAAAATGAGAATACAGAGACGATCTAAGAATGGCATCTGATGGATAGACGTCAGTTTCGTTGCAGAGTTCGTCAAAGATAAAAATCAAACCAAGTCGCTAGAAAGAATGATGCGGTCGTTATCAATCTTTGATGTGAGACTCGCTGAGACTGACCTTGAGTTCACGAGCGCTGGCACGGTAGAATGCAGCAGCATAGACATAAGCAACAGTAATGACCACAACAGCAATAAGGAACCAGGGTAATACGACGGCTATTAGAATGATGGCGCCAAGAATAGAGGAGAATGTCGAGGAGAACAGTCGCAATGAATCTAATTGGAGGCTATTTTAGAATAGGTACTGTCGCGGGCCAGCGATAAACAAACCTCCTAACAGATTATCTATGCCATCAACATCTGTACATATTCCAGTTTAGTATCTGGTTCAAACCACTACTCGATTCATCAGATACCTTTAGCAAACCGGTTCATGATTCTACCTAGAGGCTAGCTTTCCTTTAAAAATGGGGACTCGAAAGATTCACCTCTTTTACTCACCGTCGTCTCGAAGAATGACATGGGAGCATGCATCACCCGTTCAATAGCAACCTAATAGTCTGATTTAGACTCGAGAAGAGAACGTAAAAACCCGGTATCAGACCTCGTGTAATCGTCGAGATGCAAAGAACGTCAGCATCGCAAGAACACTATACATGAAAAAAGCCGCTATCGCTTGCGATACACCAAGTGTTGCATAAACACCCATCTGTTGGAATTTCAGCTGGGCGGTTTAAGGGCTAGGAATCACCACTGACATAGAATCCTTGCGGCCGAGGGAATGTCCTGCAAAATACGACATGAACGAAAGGTCGCGGCACACAATTTTATGAACGCACATTTCCTGCCACCAGACTAACCTGGACCATAATCAAGTTAGAAGGATTGGAGTGCCGAGGTTCGCATGTTTGAGCTCACCAGTAGGATGACATCACAGTTGATGTCTGCATCAATATCATCGACAAGATCAACATGGGTACTATGATAATTCCATGGCCAGCCTTCATATACTCTTTGTATACTTCCCAGCTGATTGCCCCTGTATTACGTTCCTCTATCTGCATTAAACCTTTCCCTGAGGACTTCTTCCTGGTCTTTTCTTTACTGTTCTCGCTTTTGACTCGAGTCGCTTGCTTTTCTGTTTCTTCGTTATCCTTGGAAATGAACTCATTCAGGAAACGTGAAAATTCCTTCCCACTGTTGATGAGCTCTGTGTATGTCCCCTGTTCTGCTATGAAACCATCGGAAAGAACATAGATGTAATCTACGTGAGGAAGGAAGTGAAGTGCGTGTGTTACGAGGATTCTGGTTTTGTCCAATAGTGTGGTCTGGAGAACGTTTTGGAAGACAGTCTTGCCAACATGGGCATCTAGTGCTGATAGCGGGTCCTGATTGAAGTCCAGTTCGTTAGTGAGACCACATGCACAGACACTGGGACACTTGCATCGAAGATTTGAATGTCCGCATTACAGTATATGGCACGGCAGATATTGACTCTCTGTTTCTGTCCACCAGAGAGAGATATACCCTATAGAGATCGGTGAGCACTCTTATTTATTGAGCCCAACTTGACCTACCTTTTCTCCGACCTCAGTTAAATCTCCGTGAGGTAACATAGCCAGGTCCGGCTCCAGGCAAGTATCTCTCACGGCTCTCCAGTACCTATCTTCCTCAAAAGGCCGACCGAAACAAATGTTCTCTCTCACAGTAGCATTCTGTCGGGTCTTCAATATTAGGAAATAGAATGGATCCCGAATTCAACCTGCCTGAATCCATGCACTCTGAGAGCAATAACCAACGGATCCTCCGAAGGTAACTTTCCCAGATGTTCGTCGCACCTCTCCAATGAGAGCTTGTAAAAGGGAAGTCTTCCCACTGCCAACGGGACCAACAATTGCAACAAGCTTTCCCCGTGGGATCTCCAAATTAATATTCGACATTTTGAAGACTTTTTCTACCTCCTTGGCCTTTTCACCCTCAGCCTCCTCTTTTTTCCCTTTGCATCCCTTTCTCTTGTCTTGTTGATCATGAGACTTGTCCTTGGATCCCACTTTCTCATCGTCGGGTGAGGGAGCATCCCAAGTAAAGGAAGCATTCTCAACTCGCAAGGCGACCTCTAAGCTTGTGTCAATAACACAAGTGTCTTGGAGAAGTTCAGCTTCAAATACATTGCTAAGACGACTGATGGCTTGTGCAGCATCAACTATAAAACTTAGGGACACAGCTGTGAAGCGAGATCAGTTTTCGATCAGTTTTCTGCGGTATCAAGTAAAGGATGGGTGCCTTACGCCATAACATGAGAGGAATTCGCAGTAGATTGAAGAGACTCAGAGATGAGAAGATGATTCCAGGATCGAGTGGGTGCCCGGATACGGAGTAGATGACAAAAGAGACTACCGATGCAAATGCCGGCACACTCACGGCCACTGCATTGTTGGCTGATCGGATCAGCAATAGTGAGCGTATATACCTGAATTGAGATCGAGTTACAACATCATTGCATTGAATACTGAACATGTTGCTTACCCCATTTCTTTCTGCCGGTAACTAAGCACGCGTGCGAGGAACGACTTCTCCCAAGCAAAGAATTTAATGACCCTCATTCCTGCCAGAAGTTCCTGTAGGAGTTTAACCCGTTTATCTGTCCAGAACATGCTTTTTTTGCGCATCAAAAATAGCTGTCGCATAACTCGAGTTTGAGGAGGGGTCATCAGGATAAAAAGACTGAATCCAGCTAATGCCGAAGGGCCCATGTTTATTAATAGGAGAATCAAGCAAATAATCACTTGGATAGGTGCAGTCCAAGACTGCCTCACAGATTGGTCAGTGTCATTAATGAGATACTTGGGAATGCAATTGCCGTACCATATGGAAGAAGCCAGTACAAGTGTCAATGCGGGATACATCAGTCGAGATATGATTGACGAGTTTGCCGTTGGGGAGAGAGGATCGTGCGCGTGATGTAAGCTTGAGAGACCGAGAATATATGGCGGTGATGAGGCCGCCACGTATAAGTACGCCGCTAGAGGCAGCACGGTAGAAGAAGTGATGAATACAAAGGGAGGAACAGATCTGCATCAAGAGCAGACCTATCACAAGTCCGACACCTCTTCCAATTGGGGGGATGTTATTTGCATGTAAATGCCGACTAGCAAAGGATTCAGATCCGAAGTTAATGATAGCCTACAAAAGTATATTAGAGTTTGGAAGAGACCGGAAGAGCGAGCATACCTTCACAACGAGGGGACTGGTAACTTGCAGAGTATCTGAAACAAACTTCATCAGCCCCCCCGTCCAAAACCACCATTTCACGCTATCATTTATTGCCCAGGCGAGACTTGGTTTTTTCTTCCCTGCCCTTGTTCTCCACTCCTCTTCAAGCTCCTTTCTTCGACCCTTGAGTGTCCACCATATGGCTTTCAACCCGGGACGGACTTCCCCTGAAACCAATCGTGCATTGTACTCCTTCGCTGCTTTTGCTCTTCGTTCATAGGACGCACTGATTTTGTCGGCTATGGTTGCTGCAGCACGACTATCTTGCAGCTTGAATAGGTCTGAGGCCTCCAGTGGACGTGCATAACCCAGTCCTAGGAGAGCCGTAATCCAGCTGAATGTCAAAAGGGAGAGAAATGAAGCAGTGGCTTCAGGAATCAGTTCAGAGTCGTCAAGAGATGATTTGGGAGGTGGCGGAATTTTCGTAGATGTGAATGGAACCCGCTGCCATCTATTGAGATCTCGAATTTGAATCAGACGAGATAAGACATCAAAATGACGCACCGAGCGCGCTTATGGACCTTAACAATTGGACCCTGAGATTCTGGATCATCTGTTACAGAGTTCGCGCTTTCGGTATCGGTTTTCGACATATTGAGAGGGGATAAAGTCACTTTACAATGTCTTGAATGGGAAGCTTTTATTGCTTCCGCAGAGATCGTGGTGTATATGGGATACAACCGGTTCTTCTTCCGTTGCGTAATGGTGCTGACCGAGCCGAACGTCATACGCAAGCACGTTTCGGACGGCAACAAGCGGATTTCTTACTCTTGAGCTGTTAAACTATAATCTGAGAACTCTCTCTCAATTCTGCAGCTGGTTACTGATGCTGTGTTGGACGATGATAAGGAAGGCAGTTCTTTGTAGAAACAATGTTCAGAGAGTTAGCCCTCTACCCAGGCACCACACAAAGATTGATCTGTCACCTTAATCGTATAGTTTACCTGAGCGCTCAGCTTCAACGTCGATGGTTCTCAGGATAGTCTTGAATTCTAGAATGCGATGGTCTCCACAAGAAATCCATCTATTATGAAGAAGGTTCCATACAATTCCGCCTGAATTGTTATGTAGCTACAATACACTGGTCAGGTCGCACTGCCGAAAATTTGGTATCTTCTACAGATGCTTGGGCCGATTTCGTCGTATTGTGCCTTGGTATGGCAAGAGGTGTAGAAATCGGGCTAAAAGATTATCAGTAGGAAATGAACTGAATGCGAACAAACAACTGACTAGCGATGCGAGGAGAGATCCACCGAACCAAACAGCATACCTAAAACTATATCAGCTATAGGATGACGGTGACAATGAATTCATACCGTTGACGTTTGTGCGAAATAACCTCAACCTCCACGCCAGATGACTGCACATATGTCTTTTAGTCTCCGTAACATTCTTCATGAAGTATCCATGACCTACTTTCATAGAGCTTCCGCTATTGAGAGCACTGATATCGAGCCTGCGGTCAACAAGATGCTTAAGGTCTCGCTTCAATCTATTTCCAAAGTTGTGGAACATGGTAGAACCTCCAGAGAGCACAATGTTCTATCAGGGAAGATTAAGGATCAAGGTCAATATGAAACGGTTCTGAGCTAACCTTGTACAAGCCACGGCGAACATCGATAGGAGAGCCTTGAATAACATCGTCGACGATCTCAGGGAGAGGCGTCAAGAAGTCTGATGAATAGATTTCTGGGTTGAAGAAGATCTCAGGAGCCAAGAAACGCTCATAACCAACATCAATCCCATACTTCTATAAGCCCACTCAGTAATTGATTAGTTTGAACGATGGATGCCATACCCTTCCTGTTACTGAATGCTCGCCCTCGTACCTTTCAAAGTACTTTAAGGGATCCTCATCGTACTTCCTAAATTCCCTCACAATATCCTGGCAAACATAGCTGTGATTCTCTTTCACTTTCCCTGCAACTTTGAGCTGATCCTCAGGTGGAACATTGGTCATTTCACCACGTTCCCTCATTAAATTCAACACGAACTGGGAGATGTCTCGTCCAGCGATAGGAATATGTTTGATCGCACTTCCAATGACGTAACCTTCTGCGCAGGGGATAACATGCGTAACACCATCGCCAGAATCAATGACAGTTCCTGTGAGCGTACGATCTGTAACTTTGCTTGAGGTCCAGGACGCTGCAAGCGCAAGGACAGCTTGTACAGCAATATAGAGGCCTTGGATATTGAATGATTCGAAGAAGATTTCAGCTGTCTGTTCCCTGTTTTCAGGAGGGTTCAAAGGGGGTTCTGTCTGGTTATGGTGCAGTTAGATTATGAACCAGTCGATCTGCTTCTTGCCCACCAAAAGGAAATAGTGATCTTCTGGTTCGGCCCTCAAGTACTTGAAGATGGTCTGCTCCCAGTATCGTTCCATGTAGTCCCAATTATCAATCATTCCGTGTCGAATTGGATAGTGAACACCGTAACCAGGCGTTTTCACGTTAGCAAGAGCTTCATCACCAATGAAGAAGTCGAGGTCTTCAACTCCACGTTTAGAAGCAAGATGTCCCGGTTTATTTGGAATGGCAGGCGCACGAGAAGATTGAGAGGGTGATCCACGTGTGGCAATTGCGGTTGGAAAAACACTGGATATTTTGTTAGTTGTATCATCAGAATCTGGCCAGTGCAGGAGGAGTCTCCATACAATGAGGGATCTGAATTACCAGCAAACCTATGCGGCGATGTTTAGAGTAAATATCTCTCTCGTTAAGGAAACGTACCCAATTTTTGAGTACCCTGTCCCGTTATCGCATATGATGGGAGAAAGGCGAGCCATAATAGTTGTGAACTCACTGTCTACTACTACGATCAGTAATTAGTAAATTAACTACTACAGGCCCTGTGTTTGTCTAATACTCTCGATCCAAATGTTTTGCACAGCCACGGCTGTTGCTGGGGATTCTGAATCCTTGAGAGGATACATATTTGCCTGTGGTGTCAACTAGATCAAGATACGGGCGTCACAGACGCATTCGGACTGAAAAGTCCCCGGGAGATAAGATAGGGAGACAATTCGTGCGGGAAGTCTGCGGGACGAAACTATTTCCATCTAAACAAATAAGTCACAATATCAAAACCTGTGCATATCATTTCGTCAACTGAGGAAGGGTAGATAATCAAAGCAACAAAATATTATAACCCAAAGTCTCCACGGTTGTTGTAACATCATTGATGTACTAAAGGAAATCTTCACATGTAAGCTGAGACGTGAGCAGAAAAGATACTGGGACAAAGACGAAAATATAGAAGTCAATTTTCTCGTTCGGAATTGGAACTAGCCTTTCTCGCCTAGAAGAGATGTTCCGCATTAGCTGATGCGATCACACACCCCAGCAGCCATTTTCGCTTTCTTTACCTCGGATATCAGATCCTCGTCGATGTGGGGAAGCAATTCTGGACTATCATCTGGCCATGGCACAACCTCCCACTTTGTCGGAGGATTCCCGATGCAGAGACAAATGTCCTCCGGTAGATATGCGCCGTACTCGGCATTGAACCGTCGTCGTACCTGGTCCTCTTCTAATGGGTGATCTTATTGATATGGAAAAAATAATAATAATTAAGTTTCCTCTCGCCTTCAGTCATAGCCATCAGCTGATCTATCATGCCTTTGACAATATTTTCTGTTGCCTCCTTGTAATACCGTCGTCTCGCGATCTCTACTATTAGTTTATTGAAAGCTGTTCGATAGGAGACGTATCGTTCATGTAGATCTCTGATTGTCAGGATTTGTTCATGAAGGGAGTTCAGACCCTCTTCGCACTTGAACTGTGAAATATGCTTAGTAACAGGAACATCTCGATAACGGAAGAACGAACTTCGACTTCATCTTGATTATGAAGCATCTCTCCCATGATGTCACCAAGCTCCTCGAGATCGTCCAGTACACTATTTAGGCGAACAAGATCACCAGTGAGCGATTCCTGCACAGAAAAAAGGGAGTCACTGAAAATGTGTCAGATGTCAGAATGATCAGGACAGCGAAACATGCACCGGTGACCGTCAATGTTTTGGCCGCTCTGCTCTATTTCAAACAGAATAGAAGGGAGTTCTTCAACATCTCGGTGCATTTCTGGTACAAGGCCAGAGATAAGAAATACTTCTTGGTTCCAAACAAAAATATCGTACGCAAGAGATCTTCCTCACCGAAGGGTTCTCCGTCTTCGGTCTCCTTTAGCGCGGTATACATTTGCTCGTAGTGAGATGCTAGGCTTTCAAGTAAACTTCCCATAGTGGTAGCCACAGCGTCCTGTGCTACAAGGATATTTTGAATGTGCAGAACAAGGGAAGATTCTGGTGAAAGCTCGGGTAACGATACACGGATGGCCTCGATCGCCCGAGTGAGGATCTCTGGATGGTCGTCTGTCCCTCCAAGTAAATCCTACAACAGTTTCATCAACAGTGGGCGCTCCATACATTGATCAATCACTAACATCAAGAACAATTCGATTGCTTTCAATTGCCTCAAGGATGTCTTCAATGGCTTGGTCATCAACGAAATCCCTCAAATTCTTCCAGTGCTTCCTATCCAACTGATGTTTACTCCCGGACACAGGACAAACGACCGTTCCGGCGTGATTCCGAACGGTTGCTGAGGGTGATGGAGGGGGCACAAGCTTGTTACTGGACTGGTCATTTGAGAGTGCTTCACCTGGGCGGTCTTTCTGGTCCAAATGCTGGCTCCCGAATATGGATGAATCAGTGGACGTTTGGTGGAACTCTGGAGGAACGTGTTGTGCTCCAAGCGCTTCCAAGATATTATCTAAATCGCCTGTGTAACGTGAACACTCAGAGTCAAAAGCCTGCGGGGATCTGTATTACGGGATGAACTAAGAAAAGGAAGTAGATAACCCACTTGAACTTGTTTATGCAAGTGGGTGCGCTTCTCCTCAAGGGCTTTACCTACAGAAGTAGCCAGCTTATAGAAAATATGAGCTTTTCCCCCCTCAAGAAATAGTGAGGAAGAGACACCTTAAGTTGCTCCACGATGCATTCATTTACCCAATGAACTTTAGCATCCAGAGCTAGAATATCGAACGCGGCCTTTGAGGATGTTTGAGAACGCTCGTGGGCGCGTGAGCACAACTCTTGACCACGCTGGAGTGCCTTTTTAGATTGTAACACCAAGGAAACGAGGTGAGGCTGGTCTTCGGTGGATGCTAAAGAGGCCATTGGGCTTGTTTCGGCTATCAAACTCGGCATACCATACCTCCCACACTGCACCATGCTGCTATACATTCTGTTCCTT
>Ga0157367_1001430_pt1 | contig 10470 bp, 6 predicted proteins | sample AttbisABBM2_FD_113142 | JGI IMG/M metagenome (GOLD analysis project Ga0157367, IMG submission 113142) | Fungus gardens microbial communities from leaf cutter ant in Botucatu, State of São Paulo, Brazil - Atta bisphaerica ABBM2 | ecosystem: Host-associated > Fungi > Mycelium > Unclassified ...
CGCAGGCCGAGCCCGCACCGCCCATCACGCAGCCTTCCTCGACCGTGACGAGGTAGTCGTGCGTCTCGGCGAGTTCACGCACGAGCGCCGCATCGACCGGCTTCACGAAGCGCATGTTCGCGACCGTGGCGTCGAGCTCCTCGCCCGCCGCGAGCGACGGCGCGACCATCGTGCCGAACGCGAGAATCGCGACGCGCTTGCCTTCCGGCTGCGACGTCCGGCGACGCACTTCGCCCTTGCCGAGCGGGATCTCGGTGAATTCCTTCACCGTCGCCACGCCCGTGCCCGCGCCGCGCGGATAACGCACCGCGGTCGGGTTCGGCTGCTGAAGCGCCGTGTGCAGCATCTGGCGGCACTCGTCCTCGTCGGACGCGGCCATGATCGTCATGTTCGGGATGCAGCGCATGAACGCGAGATCGTACGCGCCCGCGTGCGTCGCACCGTCGGCGCCGACGAGGCCCGCGCGGTCGATCGCGAACACGACCGGCAGGTTCTGCAGCGCGACGTCGTGGATCAGCTGGTCGTACGCACGCTGCAGGAACGTCGAGTAGATCGCGACGACGGGCTTCAGCCCTTCGGTCGCGAGACCGCCCGCGAACGTCACCGCGTGCTGCTCGGCGATACCGACGTCGTAGTAGCGATCCTTGAAGCGCTTCTCGAACTCGACCATGCCCGAGCCTTCGCGCATCGCGGGCGTGATGCCGACGACACGCGAATCGCGCTCGGCTTCATCGCACAGCCATTCGCCGAACACCTGCGTGTACGTCTTCTTCGCGGGCGTGGGCGACGGCTTGATGCCTTCGGCCGGGTTGAACTTGCCGGGGCCGTGATAGAGCACGGGATCCGCTTCGGCGAGCTTGTAGCCCTGGCCTTTCTTCGTCACCACGTGCAGGAATTGCGGACCGCGCAGCTCGCGAATGTTCTGCAGCGTCGGGATCAGCGAATCGAGATCGTGACCGTCGATCGGGCCGATGTAGTTGAAGCCGAACTCTTCGAACAGCGTCGCCGGCACGACCATGCCCTTCGCATGCTCCTCGAGCTTGCGCGCGAGTTCGAGCACCGGCGGCGCAACGCTCAGCACGCGCTCGACGCCCGCGCGCGCGGCCGCGTAGAAGCGGCCCGACATCAGGCGCGCGAGATGGCGGTTCAGCGCGCCGACCGGCGGCGAGATCGACATGTCGTTGTCGTTGAGGATCACGAGCAGCTTCGCGTCCTCGGACACGCCGGCGTTGTTCATCGCTTCGAACGCCATGCCGGCCGTCATCGCGCCATCGCCGATCACCGCGATCGAGAAGCGGTCGTCGCCGTTCAGCTGGCTGCCGATGGCCATGCCGAGCGCGGCCGAGATCGACGTGCTCGAATGCGCGGTACCGAACGTGTCGTACTCCGATTCGGAGCGGCGCGGAAAGCCCGAGATGCCGTCGTACTGACGCAGCGTGTGCATCTGGTCGCGGCGGCCCGTCAGGATCTTGTGCGGATAGGTCTGGTGGCCCACGTCCCAGACGATGCGGTCGTTCGGCGTGTTGAACACGTAGTGCAACGCGATCGTCAGCTCGACCGTCCCGAGGTTGGACGACAAATGGCCGCCCGTCTTCGACACGCTGTCGAGCACGAACGAACGCAGCTCGTCGGCGAGCGGTTGCAGTTGGCGACGATCAAGGCGGCGCAGATCGGCCGGATCGTCGATAGTTTTCAGCAAGTCGTACATCGTCGTTCCATTGTAGGAAATCAAACGCGCCCGCATTCTGTTGCACGCACCGTAGCGTGTGCGCGGCGGCGGGCTTTCGCGTCAGCTGACCCGGTTCACCACCAGGTCGGCAAGTTCGGCGAGACGCTGAGCGCGCGCGCCGAAGGGTTGCAGCGCAGCGTGCGCATCGGCGCGCAGCTGGGCGGCCAGTTCGCGCGACGCGTCGAGGCCGAGGATCGACACGTAGGTCGGCTTGTCGTTCGCCGCGTCCTTGCCGGCCGTCTTGCCGAGCGTCGCCGAATCGGTCGTCACGTCGAGAATGTCGTCGACGACCTGGAAGGCCAGGCCCACCGCGCCCGCATAAACGTCGAGCGCGGCCATCGTGTCCGCGGACGGCGTCTCGCCCGCCAGCGCGCCCATGCGCACGGCGGCGCGCAGCAGCGCGCCCGTCTTCATCCGGTGCATCGTCTCGAGCTGCTCGCGCGTCAGCTTCAGGCCGACGCTCGCCAGATCGATCGCCTGCCCGCCGGCCATGCCGATCGAGCCGCTCGCCAGCGCCAGTTCGCGCACGAGCGCGGCCTGCTGCACCGGCGCCAGCGCGGCGGAATCCGTCAGCGCGACGAACGCCTGCGACTGCAGCGCGTCGCCGACCAGCAGCGCGGTCGGCTCGTCGTACTGCACGTGCACGGTCGGCTTGCCGCGCCGCAGCGCGTCGTCGTCCATGCACGGCATGTCGTCATGCACGAGCGAATAGACGTGGATCATCTCCAGCGCCGCCGCCGCCGCATTGCGTGCCGCCTCCGTCGCGCCGGTCAGTTCGCCCGCTGCATGGCACAGCAGCGGGCGCACGCGCTTGCCGCCCCCGAGGACTGCGTAGCGCATCGCTTCGTGGAGTTGCGTGGGCACCACAGTTTCGGCCGGCAGGTAGTGGCCGAGTGCATCCTCGACGCGGTCAAGCACAGACCGCATCCATTGTTCGAATGTCATAGATCGTCGTCTTCGCCGTCCGTGGCGGCCGCGCCGGCCGAAAGCGGCTTCAGGGTCGCGCCGTCGAGCACGCGCACCTGCTGCTCCACTTTCTCGAGCTGCTGTTGGCAAAACGCAACGAGTGCCGCCCCACGGCGGTATGCCGCGAGCGAATCCTCGAGGCTCAGCGCGCCGCCCTCCATCCGGGCAACCAGCGCCTCGAGCTCCGCGAGCGCCATCTCGTAATTGTCCGGCAACGCTTCGGCGCCATTGCCGGGCGGCGTGGCGCCTGGGGATGCGGTTTTCGCCATGGACGAGGTGTCAAATTTCAAAACAAGTCGGACATTCTACGGCAAAAGAGAAATTTCCGACCTGCCGACTTGGCGCGCCAGACGCACGCTCCGGCCCCACCTGTGACGCACATTGTGCGCCTGCGAGGCCTCGGCGCACAAAAAATTGACACAAATCAGGCACTTAATACTGGCCTCGCCGAGGGAACCGGGTATAATTCTCCGTTTCCCTAAATCGATTTTTCGATGGTTGGGTTGTTCACTGCTTTCACGCTATCACCGGGAGTGGGAATGTCCAATCTGAGCGATGCGCTTCAGTTGAAGTCGGCTCACAGCCAGCTTCCAGTCACTGCATACTTCGATGAGGCGCTGCTAGCGCGCGAAATCGAAACACTCTTCAAGAAAGGACCTCGCTACGTCGGGCACGAATTGATGGTGCCCGAGGCGGGGGATTATTTCGCGTTGCCGTCCGAGCAGGAAGGCCGCGTGCTGGTGCGCAACCCGGCGAACCAGATCGAACTGCTGTCGAACGTGTGCCGTCACCGGCAAGCGATCATGCTGAACGGGCGCGGCCACACGCAGAACATCGTGTGCCCGCTGCACCGCTGGACGTACGATCTGGAAGGCCAGCTGCTCGGCGCGCCGCACTTCCCCGACAAGCCCTGCCTGAACCTCGGCAAATCCCCGCTGCAGAACTGGCAGGGGCTGCTGTTCGAGGCGGCAGGCCGCAATGTCGCGCGCGATCTCGCGAACCTGGGCACGAAGCACCACTTCGATTTCTCCGAGTACCAGTTCGATCACGTCGAAGTCCACGAGTGCGACTACAACTGGAAGACGTTCATCGAGGTCTACCTCGAGGATTACCACGTCGTCCCGTTCCACCCGGGCCTCGGCAACTTCGTGTCCTGCGACGATCTCAAGTGGGAGTTCGGCGACTGGTACAGCGTACAGACGGTCGGCGTGCACAACGCGCTCGCGAAGCCGGGCAGCGCGACCTACCAGAAGTGGCACGAGCAGGTGCTGAAGTTCCGCAACGGCGTGCCGCCGGAGTTCGGCGCGATCTGGATGGTCTACTACCCTGGCCTGATGATCGAGTGGTATCCGCACGTACTGGTCGTGTCGTGGCTGATTCCGCGCGGGCCGCAGAAGACGACCAACATCGTCGAGTTCTATTATCCTGAGGAAATCGCGCTGTTCGAGCGCGAGTTCGTCGAGGCGGAACGCGCCGCATACATGGAAACAGCCATCGAGGACGACGAGATCGCGATGCGCATGGACGCCGGCCGCCGAGCGCTGATGGATCGCGGCGAATCGCAGGTCGGCCCGTACCAGAGCCCGATGGAAGACGGCATGCAGCACTTCCACGAGTTCCTGCGCCGCCACCTGGGCGACCTTTGACGCCGGCATGCGCTTTCGGCATCACGATGCATGAGGAAAAGACGGGCTTCGGCCCGTCTTTTTTTGTTTAGACTTAGACCATCAGGCCGTTTGCTCAATCAGGAGCCGTCATGCCACATACTCATTACACCACGCTCATCTCCGCGGCCAACCTTGCCGAGCGCCTCGCCGCCGCACCCGCCAGCGTCGTCGTGTTCGACTGCCGCTTCGATCTCGCCGATACGGGCGCGGGCGAAGCGGCGTATGCGGCCGGGCACATTCCGGGCGCGCAGTACCTGCATCTCGACCGCGACCTGTCGGGCCGCAAGACCGGCACCAACGGCCGTCACCCGCTGCCGTCGCGCGACGCGCTCGTCGCGACGCTCGCCGATCGCGGGCTCAGGCAGGGCCAGCAGGCCGTCGCGTATGACGCGCAAGGCGGCGCGTATGCAGCGCGGCTATGGTGGCTGCTGCGCTGGCTCGGGCACGATTCGATCGCCGTGCTCGACGGCGGCCTGCAGGCATGGGAAGCGGCCGGACAGCCGCTGACGATCGAGACGCAGCACCCTTCGCGCGGCGACTTCCGCGCGCAGGCGCCGCTCGAATCGACCGTCGACGCGCAGGCCGTGCTCGCGAACCTCACGGCCCGCACGCGCACCGTGATCGACGCGCGTGCCGCCGATCGCTATCGCGGCGAAAACGAGACGATCGATCCGGTGGGCGGGCACATCCCCGGCGCGCTCAACCGTTTCTTTAAGGACAACCTGGGCGCCGACGGCCGCTTCAAGACCGGCCATGAACTGCGCGAGACGTTCTCGACGCTGCTGGCCGGCACCGAGCCGAATCGCGTGATCCTGCAGTGCGGCTCCGGCGTGACTGCATGCCACAACGCCCTTGCGATGGAGATCGCGGGGCTGCACGGCGCGTCGCTCTACCCCGGCTCGTGGAGCGAGTGGTGCGCCGATCCGTCGCGACCGGTCGCCACCGGCCCCAACCCGTAAGCGTCCGTCGCCCGCGCGGCGGCGTCACGCGCCGCCGCGCCGCTCACATCACGCCGTAGCGATGGAACCACGCGAGCGCGCGCTTCCAGCTATCCTCGGCATCCCCCTTCACGTAGCTCGGGCGGTAATCGGCAAAGAACGCGTGGCCCGCATCGTCGTAGACGACGATCTGCGATTCGCGCGCCAGCTTCGAGTCGCTCTTCGCGATGCGCTCGCGCATGGCCGCGAGCGACGCCTGCGTGATGTTCGCGTCCTTCGCACCATACAGGCCGAGCACCGGCACCTTCAGCGTGTCGGCGTGGTCGACGGGGTTGAACGGTGTCATCTCGTCGGTCGTGCCCTCGACGAACCCGTACCATGCGACTGCCGCACGCACGTGCGGGTTGTGCTCCGCATACAGCCACGACTGGCGCCCGCCCCAGCAGAAGCCGACCACACCGAGACGGCTCGGGTCGCCGCCGTTCTTGCCGGCCCACGCAACCGTCGCATCGAGATCCTCGGAAACCTGCCGGTCCGGCACCTTGCTGACCACGTTCGCGACCAGATCCTGGATCGTCTGATACTTCGACACGTCGCCCTGCCGCGCGAACAGGTCGGGGGCGATCGCCAGGTAGCCGAGCTTCGCGAAGCGGCGGCAGATGTCGGCGATGTGCGCGTGCACGGCGAAGATCTCGTGAATCACGATCACCACCGGCAGATTGGTCTTGTCCTTCGGTTGCGCGCGATAAGCCGGTACGCTCGCATCGCCCGAGCGGATCTCGACGGTGTCGACGTCCAGCCCGGCGCTGTCGGTCGCGATCGTCTGTGCCGACACGGGCAGCACAGCGGCCGCGAAGGTGCTGCCCAACGCGGCCTGCATGAACTTGCGGCGCGAGAACGGAACGTGAGGAACCAGGCTGTCGACTTCGGGTTTCAACATGAATGCACTCCTCGATTGAGCGTCGCTTGCGGTGCGCGGCGCTGATGTCGCGGACGGTAGGCACGCCGCCGCAAGCGGTAACCCGCACACGATGCACAATAATCCGCCCGCGCGTCAACCATGTGCGCGCGCAACCACGAAGATTCGCTGGCCCGGCGCATGCCGCCAGCACTCGGCCGGCGCCCGCTGCGGTGCACCCGCCCGAAATGCAACGGGCGGGGAATCCGCTCGTCGCGCATTCCCCGCCCGCCTTGAGTGCGTGTTCGCGCCGTCAGTGCAGCTTCACGCGCGGCAGCGTCGTGCGCCGCAGCCAGTGCGCGACGGTGTCGAGCACCATCCGCGGATAGCCGTGCAGCGCCGCGACGTGCAGCCGGTACAGCGACATGTACATGAAGCGCGCGAACAGGCCTTCGATCAGCATGCTGCCGCCGATCAGCCCGCCCATCAGGTTGCCCACCGCGCTGAAGTGGCCGAGCGACACGAGCGAACCGAGATCGCGATACGTGAACTCGGGCAGCGGCTGACCGTCCAGCCTGCACGCGAGCGCCTTCAGCAGGAAATTCGCCTGCTGGTGCGCGGCCTGCGCGCGCGGCGGCACGTTGCGCTCGTTGCCGGGCCACGCGCATGCCGCACAGTCGCCGAGTGCGAATACGTTGTCGTCGTTGACCGTCTGCAACGTGCGGCGCACGTCGAGCTGGCCGAGCTTGTTGACATCGAGGCCGTCGAGCTTCGCGAGCACGGACGGCGCCTTGATGCCGGCCGCCCAGACGGTCAGGTCGGCGCGCACCGCCTTGCCGCTCGCGGTGCGGACCACGCCCGGCGCCACCTCGGTCACGCGCTCGCCGAGCAGCAGCCGCACGCCGAGCTTCTCGAGCAGCTCGGCCGTCGCGGATGACACGCGCTCCTGCAGCGCCGGCAGAATGCGCGGGCCGGACTCGATCAGCACGATGCCGACGTCGTGCCGCGGGTCGAGCTTGTGCAGGCCGTAGGCCGACAGCACTTGCGCGGTATTGCGAAGTTCTGCGGACAGCTCGACGCCGGTCGCGCCGCCGCCGACGATCGCCACCTGGATGCGCGGCTCACCCGCTGCCGATGCATCCGCCGGCGCGGGGTTCTGGTGCTCGGCGCGCATGCACGCGGCGATCAGCCGCTTGCGGAAGCGCTCGGCCTCCGCGACGGTATCGAGCGCGATCGCGTTTTCCTGCGCACCCTGCACGCCGAAGAAATGCGTCGTGCTGCCGATCGCGATCACCAGCGTGTCGTAGTCGAGCGTGCGCTCCGGCAGCAGCTCCGCGCCGTCGCTGTCGTTGACGGGCGACAGCGTGATCCGCTTCGCGGCACGGTCGAGGGCCGTCAGTTCGCCCTGCTGAAATTCGAAGCCGTGCCAGCGCGCCTGCGCGGCATATTCGAGTTCCTGCGTGAACGGATCCATGCTGCCGGCGGCAACCTCATGCAGCAGCGGTTTCCAGATATGCGTCGGATTGCGGTCGACGAGCGTGACGAGTGCACGCGCCGGACGCTTGCCGCGCGCGCCGTATCGATCGCCGAGCCGTGTCGCCAACTCCAGGCCGCCCGCGCCCCCGCCTACGATGATGATCCGATGCATCTGATACCCCCTTGCGATTCAAAACTGGCTGCAGCCGCGCGATAGGTCGCGCAGCCGCGCACTTCGTGGCGAACCAGTTCGGACATCATCGATGCGTAGTTCGAACGACATCGATGAGTCCGCCCCCGGAACAGCGAAGCGCGCCGCGCTTCGCCATCAATACATGCCATGTGTGACATGCATTGTCCGGGAGCTTGCACCTTGACGACAAGCAAACCCTGTCGATAAGTGACATCGCTGCAACAATATGTCGCAGGTCACAAGGGGCGCGTATCGGCGCCGGTCAGTGAGCCTCTTCCCAGTTCGCGCCCGCACCGACCTCGGCAACGAGCGGCACCTTCAGCTTCGCGACACCGCACATCATTTCCGGCAGCTTTTCGCGCACGCGCGGCAGCTCGGCGTCGGGCACCTCGAGCACCAGTTCGTCGTGCACCTGCATGATCATCCGCGACGCAAGGCCGTCGCGCGTCAGCCATTCGTCCACCGCGATCATCGACAGCTTGATCAGGTCGGCCGCGGTGCCCTGCATCGGTGCATTGATCGCCGCGCGTTCCGCCGCCTGGCGGCGCGGGCCGTTGCCGCCGTTGATTTCCGGCAGCCACAGGCGGCGGCCGAAAACGGTTTCGACGTAGCCCTTCTCCTTCGCGGCCGCGCGCGTGTCTTCCATGTACTGCGCGACGCCCGGGTAGCGCGCGAAATACCGGTCGATGTACAGCTTCGCCGCATCGCGCGTGATGCCGAGGTTCGACGCGAGGCCGAACGCGCTCATCCCGTAGATCAGCCCGAAGTTGATCACCTTCGCGATCCGGCGCTGGTCGGCATTGACCTCCAGCGGCGTCACGCCGAACACCTCGGCGGCCGTCGCGCGATGGATGTCCTCGCCTTGCGAGAACGCGCGCAGCAGCGACGCGTCGCCCGAAATGTGCGCCATGATCCGCAGTTCGATCTGCGAATAATCGGCCGACACGATGCGGTGGCCGGGCGGTGCGATGAACGCCTCGCGGATCCGCCGGCCTTCGGCCGTGCGCACTGGAATGTTCTGAAGATTGGGGTCGTTCGACGCCAGGCGGCCCGTCACCGCGACGGCCTGCGCATAGTTCGTGTGCACGCGGCCGGTTTCCGGGTTCACCATCCGCGGCAGCTTGTCGGTATAGGTCGACTTCAGCTTCGACAGCCCGCGATGCTCGAGCAGCAGCTTCGGCAGCGGGTAGTCCTCGGCCAGCTTCTGCAGCACCTCCTCGTCGGTCGACGGCGCGCCGCTCGGCGTCTTCTTGACGACCGGCAGCTGCAGCTTCTCGAAGAAGATCTGGCCGATCTGCTTCGGCGATCCGAGGTTGAACTCGCCGCCGGCCAGTTCGTACGCCTGTGCTTCGAGATCGACGAGCCGCTTCGCGATCTCGGTGCTCTGCGCTTCCAGGCGCGCGTCGTCGATCAGCACGCCCGTGCGCTCCATCTTGCGCAGCACGCGCGACACCGGCATCTCGATCTCGCGATACACGCGCTCGAGGCCCGGCTCGCGCGCAACCTGCGGATACAGCGCGTGATGGAGCTGCAGCGTGACGTCCGCATCTTCGGCCGCGTATTCGGCGGCCTGCGCGAGCGCGACTTCGTCGAAGCCGATCTGCTTCGCGCCCTTGCCCGCCACGTCTTCGTACTTGATCGTCTTGACGCCCAGATGACGCAGCGCGAGGCTGTCCATGTCATGTGTGCGATGCGATTCGAGCACGTACGATTCGAGCAGCGTGTCGTGCTCGATGCCGTTCAGCTCGATCCCGTAGTTCGCGAGCACCTGCGCGTCGTATTTCAGGTGCTGGCCGACCTTCTTGCGGTCGGCCGATTCGAGCCACGGCCTGAGGCGCGCGAGCACCTCGTCGAGCGGCAGCTGCTCGGGCATGTCGGGGCCGCGATGCGCGACCGGCAGATAGGCGGCCTTGCCGGGCTCGACCGAGAACGACAGGCCGACGAGCCGCGCGGCCATCGGGTCGAGCGACGTCGTTTCCGTGTCGAACGCGGTCAGCGCGGCCGCGTGGATCTTCGCGAACCATGCATCGAACTGCGCCCAGGTCTGGATCGTGTCGTATTCGCGTGCGACGTTCGCTTCGACCACGGGCGCGGGCTCGCCGTCCGGCGCGTCGATGCCGCTGCCTTCGGCCGGCGCGCTGTCGATCTCGCGCAGCCACGTCTTGAAACCGTAGCGCGCGAAGATGTCGCGCAGCAGGTCGCGTGCCTCGCCGTCCGTCGCGAGCGTCGCCTCGATCGATTCGAGATGCGGCGCGAGATCGCATGCGGTCTCGACCGTCACGAGCTTGCGGCCGAGCGGCAGGAAGTCGAGCGCGCGGCGCAGGTTGTCGCCGACCACACCCTTGATCTCGCCCGCATGCGCGACGACGCCGTCGAGGCTGTCGTATTGCGTGAGCCACTTCACGGCCGTCTTCGGGCCGCACTTCTCGACGCCCGGCACGTTGTCGACCGTATCGCCGATCAGCGTCAGGTAGTCGACGATCCGCTCCGGCGGCACGCCGAACTTCGCGATCACGCCGTCGCGATCGAGCGTCTCGTTGGTCATCGTGTTGACGAGCGTGACGTGGTCGGTGACGAGCTGCGCGAGATCCTTGTCGCCCGTC
>Ga0157367_1001432_pt1 | contig 10468 bp, 9 predicted proteins | sample AttbisABBM2_FD_113142 | JGI IMG/M metagenome (GOLD analysis project Ga0157367, IMG submission 113142) | Fungus gardens microbial communities from leaf cutter ant in Botucatu, State of São Paulo, Brazil - Atta bisphaerica ABBM2 | ecosystem: Host-associated > Fungi > Mycelium > Unclassified ...
GAGCTTCCTTTACATGTAAATGAAGCTCGTGGTTATGAATGAAATTAAAAGTAATGAATGATTTAACTGAAAATTAAGTTACAGTAGTTACTTAAATGTAATGAACGTGTACATTAAATTTTATAAATTTTCATGAACAATACATTAAATTTTTTTATGTAATGTCATGAAATTAAATTCAAATTGTGTAACTTAAAAGTTAATAAAATTTAAGAATATTTCTAATAATGTAACATAAAAATTTTCACATTTCTGCTCTAGAGAAAAATTATAAAATTATATCATCGATACCCAGGGCTCCTGTTTTTGAAAAATATACGAAAAATATTATAATATGCGTTATATATACTATAGTATTTTCCTAGTTTTTCGTATACTTTTCGCGATATTTTTCATTTGTTACCCAATCAGCACACAATATTTAAAAAACATTTTTTAAACATTTATGTAATATTTTTACATTAAATAAATATTTAAAAAACATTTTAAAAATATTTTTTTAATATTATGTACTGATTAAGTAGTGTATATATATATGTGGCTTAATAGACGTTATCCATTTAGAGTACAAATCCATGCAGCGGAATAACGTAATGTGGAACCAAACACAAACATTCCAATTCGCTGCGGAATTTTGGGACACCCTGTATTATAAAATATAAGTTGTACCGACTGAAATTATCATGTAAACTGTGTTTTCTGGGTTTTGACTTCGACCAAACGAGGGCGACACGCATCAAAATTTAGTCGCCTATACTCCGAGAATTGCCAGAATAATTTCGTTTCTTTGTCAGCAATTTCTTATCATCTATCGTATATATTATCTATCGTATATATTAAATTCGCCTCGAGCTATCCGAATGAATAAAACAGTGACGATAATCCACGTGACTTAAAACGACATAAATTTCAAAATAATTCATACAAGGAATGTTTTAATCTTTTCATGGAAGATCATTATTTTTCTTCATTAATTCTTCCCATCGATCACGATGAACATGTCATAAATAATGATCGGCATTTTATGGATATATTTTGGTTCTTCGGCAGCGCAGCATCGCGCTCCTCCTCCATCTTCCTCTCATTTTTAATAAAAAATTTCATTTCATTTGCTGCGAGGAAATCGCCGTGATTAATCGACGGTACCTCGCGTTGTTCCGTATAGAACTAATTCGGCTTCTCCAGACTCCGGATGCGGAACAGCTGACTCGAGCTGCTAAGCGCGCGACGAAGAAGTACCCGTTCGCTTGATTACGCGCGAGATCGAGGCGAGCCGGCGGGCCGCAAGCGGACAGAATTTGCAAGTCATTCGAGTCATCTACGGTCACGATTGCTGTTTCACGGTCGGATTCGTCGCTCTGGGCGGACGGAGACACGCGCGGAATTTTTCCCTCATTTTTATACCTATATAAGATGAGAGGACGGAATGTACCATCGTCATTTCTCTGAAATCGATATCTCGTTCCCGAAGGTTTCCACCTGAGGAACACACAAGTCAACAAAAATTCAAAATGATTTTATTCTGATTCTTAACGTTAATAAATAGTCTAATTTTGTGAAATGACAAAAAATGATTATTTTAACTTTCATGATGTCAAAATAAAATCTCATTTTGACTTTTTCTTGACTTGATGTTTCTTCAGTTACGGCATGACGCGGAAAATTCGTTCAGAGTATATCGATCATATAATGTTTTTTCAAAAATAAAACGTGGAAAGTGAAATTTTTATGTATGTATGTAAATACATATAATACATACAAAAATATTTTCACTTTTCACGTTTCCGTCCTAGAGAAAACTTAATCACATGATTGATCCTCAAGTATAACATCTGCTCATTATCTGAAATCACATTAGCTGTATTTAGCAGAAAAAGCAACTTTACAACTATTATAAAATTAATTTTTAATATAATTTTTCGTTTTTAATTCTTCACTGGATCTAATTGTAATAAAACAAACGTATTAAATATTATAGTAATTGCAAAATAGCAGCTTTTTTTGCTGATCGCAACCATTTCTTTGTGCTCCGATTTCTACTTCTGTTGAATGCAGATTTCTATTCTGTTTGCTTTGTTGATGAAAATCACAATGAACAAATTTATTAATTTCAAAAACTTTGATTTCCAGAAAATCAAATAATCATTGTGTCTCTTGAATGAGATGAAGGAATGAGAGAGAGAGAGAGAGAGAGAGAGAGAGAGAGAATTACAAAGTGAGTGAATTTATCAGAATATTTATAATTCCATTATAAACACCTACTGAATAATTTGCTTACTAATTTTCACTTCATTTATTATAAAAACACACAACCGCAGGTTCCGGACAGTTGGAACTTCTTTCTTAGGAATTTAACTTAAAAACTTCTTCCTAGCAATAAGATAAAAAATCTATAAGATCCCAAGGAGATCTCGGGATCGCGAAATACATTCGCGAACGAGTTTCGCGTCTTAGACGGATTTCCCGGAGTCTTCTCTCCGACGCGAAACGAATCCACAAGCATTTAATTTCACGGAATTGGACAGAGACTCCCCCGATCGCGCTCGCTGAAATCTCGGGGAACAACCGGCTGAATCGGCGCGGTCGAAGAAGCATTCGCTGAAAATCATTCTTCTCTGCGCCGTTTCTCTTAAACGCGCCTCGCACCGTCCATCGGGCGTATATATATTTATTACCGAGTCACCGTCAGGGTCGCGGTGGATTATTAGCCAACCAACCAGTTAACGTTAGCCGACCGCTATCAGCGGCGCGGACAAAGGTACACCGGCGTATCTACGGTACAAATCGTGACGAAGCGATCTCGCGTTTTCGCGCCGCCGGCAGCGGCGGCGGCGGCGGCGGAGCGACGGTGACGACGGCAACGGTGACAGTCACTGACAGTAAGCGGTCGGCGGCAACGAGAAGAAATCCCGCCCGCGCCGCTCGAATTCCGACTTCCGAGTTCGTCGTATTGGTGTCCGCAATTGATCGTGATTCGTGCGGCGTGAAACACGTGCTTATGCAAATTACACGAAGCGACTCCGTCACCTGGCTCAAGTCAAGAGAAGACATTTGAATAGTAAAAGTCAAGCCTCTAACCCCTCCCACGGTGATTATCACAGGATCCGAGATCCGAGATCCGAGAAAAATCTCAACGCATAGTACTGTGATCCTTTTCTTGGATCGGAAAATCAAGCAGGAACATAATAATAAGAAGAAAGAAGAAGTTAAGAGAAAGTCAGAATGATGACTTTGATGTCATGAGAGTCAAGATGATAATTCTTTATTACAAAGTTTGACCGTTTATCGACGTTAAGAATCAAGATAAAGTCATTTCGATTTTTTTATTCACTTTTGTGTTCCCTTTCCCTTGGATATCGCCATCGGCCTGTCACTCGTCGCTTGTTCGGTGACGCCGCATCTATCGGAGCAGGTCCGAAGCCCGGAGGTGGAGGATGACTGCGTCATCGTGTATCATCGGCGAGATCGATCGTGAAACATGATCACGCCGCCTTACTTATATCCGCCGCATTTACCCATCTTGCTTGCGCGTCCATCGGTGACTCCTCGACGAAGGTAGATTGCCCTGGTGATCTGGGCAAGCCGGGTAAGTGCCGTGCGTATGCGAGATCTCGCGCGCGCAAAGAGGCGATCTCAGGCGATCATCTCCGTGATGGAAACCATCCCGCGATCACGTGCGACGATTCTGCGACACCATGTATGAGTGACTCGCGTCGCGCGATTACACTGCTATTATTGCGTATTACGGCCTCCGCGGATTTTCCGTACAATATCTAGGTCTATTTTTTTTTCATCCCTGCACTACGCTGCACCATGCTCTTGCATGTACTGCACCCACTTATACCTCTCTTTCTCTCGTTTTCGCTGGATATCAAACATATATCTACTTCACTTTTAAGTTCCTAAAGTGTACTACCCAAGGAGCAAAAGTCAATAAAAAATCAAGAGGACTTTATTTTGATTTTCTGAATGAAGATTCGGAACGTCTAAAAACAGTCAGATTTTGCAACGAAAAATTATCATTTTGATTTTCATGATGTCAAATAAAGTTATTTTGACACTTTCTCTTGATTTGGGATGTTCCTTGAGTCGTTCATGGAAAACAGAACTAATGGGAATCCGTCGTGATGTTGTTGCTGTCGTTGATCTGTCAGAATGTGATGGAAACGCGGTCTCGGGGAACGAATATGATAGCTCCGTGACTTTGACGAGTTCCGGAAAGGAAAGGAGAAACGAGCAGAGTGTGTACGCGATGACGTGAACGTATGTAAATATCTAAAGGCGCAATTCTTTGCAGCTCTATTTTAATGGATGGAGAGAAAGATTGTCAACGGAAGAAAGAGGCCCGGGACGATGCTCCGTCGCCGGGTGCTGTCCCGTTTGCATCAGGGGAGGAAACGGATTGGGAGGGCATGCTCAACACGGAGCGGCAGCGGGGCGACCTCGGGGACATGACATTCTGCATGGCCAACTATCTGAAGGAGACTATGAAGATGATGTTTATGATGCGCAGCCATCATATGTTGACTGACGTGATACTGGAAGTCGGTACCGAACTGTTCCATGCACATAAAGTTATTTTAGCAGCAGCTAGTCCTTACTTTAAGGTAAGCTTGACAGCTATGCAAATCAAGTACTTTGCATTTAGTGATACAAGTCAATACAAGTATCGTTCTATCTTTGTTTCTGAATATCAAGAAAGAATGATATTTGTGTTAACTTGTGTCATTAAATGCAAAGCACCCAATGTTGCATGCGTTACACTCGAGATTTTCCTGGTAGCATAATTTATGTCCATTTCTATCAGTGTAGATTAATTTTAATTTCTTGGTTCAACTTACTCTTCATTTTTTTCTACTCTTGGAACTAGAAAAAGATGAAGAATCTATATTGGTAGAAACGAGCATTGTCGACACAATATTGGCTTAATGTATATTCTAATGTTTAATCAGTGAATTGCTATCAGGATTGTTTTTTATTGCTGAACTATATATAGACTACACTAGAACTTCTTGCTTTTATCAAGTTTCAAAAATATATTTCACTTTAAGGACAAAAAGTTTACCTTTAAAAAATAGATTTTCGAATTTGTTTATTTACTTATTTCATTTACAAAGGAGTTTATGCCACTGGAATTAGAATGGATGCAGATTATTTATTTATTAGTTGATATTGACTAGCTTTAACATTTCAGGCAATGTTTACTGGAGGATTGAAGGAATGTGAGATGACAAGAGTGAAGCTCCAGGGTGTTTGTCCAACTACAATGGCTCGTTTAATGTACTTCATGTATACTGGTCAAATAAGAGTTACTGAGATTACTGTATGTTCGCTGCTGTCAGCAGCTACCATGTTCCAGGTACGTAAACAAATAATTTTAGAGAAAAGAAACATAAAATAAAGAATTGTTTCAATAACCACAGAATTCAGACTAGTAGTAACATTACATCAATGTTATAATTTTTTACTCAACAGTATAACTGTTAAGTACGTATAACATATATTATTGCATTTATATTGTTGAATGGAAAATTAGAATATTGACTATTATTTTATTTTCTAAATAGCTTAATAAATTAATATAGAATTTAATATCTACTGATTTAATGTTTGATAAATGTATATTTTGATGCAGGTTAGTAATGTGATAGATGCATGTAGTGTTTTTCTGGAAAGACAACTCGATCCCACGAACGCGATTGGCATTGCCAACTTTGCTGAGCAGCATGGTTGCCACGACCTGTACCATAAAGCGAATCAATTCATTGTTCAGCACTTTAACCAGATATGCCAAGAAGAGGAGTTCTTGCAACTGTCCGCCATACAGTTAGTGACGCTCATCAGAAAGGACGAGTTGAATGTACAGGAGGAAAGGGAGGTTTACAACGCCGTGCTGAAGTGGGTTAAGTATAACGAGGAAGCGAGGCGGCCCAAGATGGAGCACATACTGCACGCGGTACGTTGCCAGTACCTCACGCCGAATTTTCTACGGGAGCAGATGAAAAATTGCGACGTGCTGAAAAAGGTGCCAGCGTGTCGCGAATATCTGGCGCAGATCTTTAAAGACTTGACGTTGCACAAGAAGCCGGTTGTGAAAGAGCGTACGCCTAACACGCGGCGGGTAATATACATCGCTGGTGGTTTCTTCAAGCATTCGCTTGACGTTCTGGAAGGCTACAACGCCGACGACAAGGCATGGACGCAACACGCGAAGCTCATCGTTCCCGGATCCGGTTTAGGCGGTGCGTTTCTCAAGGGGATGTTCTACGCAGTCGGTGGGAGACACAATTCACCGGGAAGCAGGTTAGCACTTGGATGCCGATTCGATGTTCGATGTTTCGGAAGTATAGTAATATGAAGTGTTTGGAAAATTATATGGAAAATCTTGAAAAAACTCAAATTCTCAAGAAACTTTTCCTGCCTGAAGAAATAAAGGAATTCTTATGAAATTTTATTGAAACTGTTCTCGAGAACTTTTTATAAAAATTATGTTTTTGATTTTGTTTTCATTTTGTGAAAATTAAAGTTTTTTATTTTGATACCAAAAAGTGCCATGTAAGTTTGTTTTTTTTTTTAGATTTTTAAATATCTTATTTAGATATCTAATTATATATTCTTCAAAGAAAATTCTCCTCAAAAATTAGAATGTGACACTTTTTATATTTATACTGAATTCTGTTTCCTTGTATTTTTAAGAAATAGAAAATATAATTAAAATCCAAATAATACATTTATTTTTACTTTAAAATACCTAAAAATACTCTAATTTTGCATGGATCTACATAGAAATGCATTAAAAAATCTGGAAATTTATGCTGCGATATATCAAATATAGTTATCAGATAACACACATAAAAACAGCATGAAAAATTATAATTGACATACCGCTTTACGCAGATGGCTTCAAATGCGAACGTTAAAATAGAACGTTAAAAACTTTGAAATAACTAACAAAATCATATGATTTTTCTCAGGTACGACAGCGACTGGGTTGACAGGTATAATCCAATGACGGATCAATGGCGACCATGCAGCCCGATGTCAGTACCGAGAAATAGAGTTGGAGTCGCCGTTATGGATGGTCTGTTGTATGCTGTGGGTGGCAGTGCAGGCGTTGAATATCACAATAGTGTCGAATGCTATGACCCGGATCAAGATACGTGGACCAGTGTGAAATCCATGCATATCAAGAGATTAGGCGTTGGAGTAGCAGTAGTGAATAGGTACTATTTGTCAAAGCGTCGTTCATTAAACGATAAAAATGTTAATCACATAGTTGCTTATGAAAACAAATGATTACATTTAAATTTTAAAGTAAATCATATTTAGCTACATGATATTAATATGATAATTATATTACTAATTCAAACTACAGTATTCTGAATGTCACATAAAAGGCATATACCTTTCATTTTATTTAAAAATGAAAGATGTATTTATATACCATTGGAATCATTAACATACATATAATATATTAAATTTTTATGATATATAATGTAAAAAAATACGTTTCTGACAGATTGCTCTACGCGATTGGTGGCTTCGACGGCAAGGACCGGCTCAGCTCAGTAGAGTGTTACCATCCTGAGAATGATGAATGGACGATGGTATCGCCTATGAAGTGCAGTCGCTCAGGAGCTGGTGTGGCCAGTTTGGGTCAATATATATACGTTATAGGCGGATATGACGGAAAATCGCAATTGAATTCGGTAGAGAGATACGACACGGAGCACGACATATGGGAGAACGTGAGCAGTGTCACCATCGCCCGCAGTGCTCTTAGTGTCACCATTCTTGATGGCAAACTATACGCAATGGGTATGATTCTCTCAATCTTTGTTGAAATAATAAAGCTGTTTTTTTAGAGAATCATTTTATAAATAATGTACACATACGATTTCTTTTTTAGGAGGATACGATGGTACGACGTTTTTAAATATAGTAGAAATTTACGACCCGGCCCAGGACCAATGGACCCAAGGTGTACCTATGACATCAGGAAGATCCGGCCACGCTAGTGCAGTATCATATTATCAGTGTCCTATACATTGTGATCATTTGGATTATAATATCTCGCTTGAGAAACCGCCATCGTGATACATGGATACTGATACACTTTTTAGGAGACATTAAAAAACAAAAATAGTCAAATTTTTTCATTTGCGAAACAAACTGGGACTTTAAAATACAGTGCGGAACGAAGTTCCATACACTGGAATTGTGTGATATAACTGTAAGGAATGGGGATATAAATTATCCTTCAATTCGTTCGTAATTGAATTGAGCAGTGTAACATATAATACTTAGACGATACGTGACACGTGTTATCGAACCGGACCATACAATTGAAAGCGCTTTCTCAACACAAAAGGAAATAATTTTTATTATTTTGCAGTTTATCGAAGGACCAATTTATCTTATTCATTAGGATAAATACGACTTGGCTATATTTTCTAGCTTTATCGCTTTTTAATTATAGATAATTCTATAATTAATATAATGTATAGAGAAATAATATATAATGTACATATTCTTGTAGCGTAAGAAATTATTTTCAAAAAAATACAGAAATTTTTTTTCTTATTAGCTTAGTGCTCAATTATCGCTATCTTTTACAGCATTACTATCGTCATCGTAATCTCTATCGATTTGTTTTATTGAAATTTTTATCGAATTTATTGCATGCCAATATTAGGCATTAATACAAATTTATGTTAATATCGACTTGAATTTATCTAAATGCCAAAGCAGCACTTTTATAGAAAGTTATGCAAGCGATGCTTACGTGTTAAAAATGGACGTTTAGAGACAGCAGACAAATTCCTGCAACATTAAAGTAATCGAATTTCTATAAAATATCCTCATACATCGTGTTACAATAAGAAAAATCGTAATAGAATGGCGCATATGGGATGCAAGAAATATGTTATGTGTCCCTTGTGCAAAGGCGCAGGTAGGAACATTAGTCGATTGCGAAATCTTTTATAAATGCCAGTATTTATTTCGTATAAAAACTGTCTTGGATAAAAGGTAAGTCTGCCTCACGTGCGATGGAAACGACTTCCTTATCTATTCAGCATGAGAATGCAAATTCATCACAAGTTGCAAAAACGCAATTTGTCGAAGTATATTCCGGGACTTCGGACGACCTACGTTTTCCCACGTTATCTGACAGGTACATCGAACACGTTTAATTTCTTCGCATTTTATTAAAATTTTAATGGGACAAATTATTTGAATTAAGTCAAATTAGTAAATTACAAATAAAATATATTATGTATAAATAACAATAAATGTTGAATGTATTACTCATGCGAAAATTTTGAACATGTGTTTTCAGTAATAAATATCCGAAGGATGATTCTACGGTCATGTATGGGGATTACGTATCTATGCTGGAGAGCGATTGTGTAGAAACACAAGAAGAATTCGCGAGTCCACATGAAGCATTGAAACGTGCCATGCACAGCTTAAAGCAGGATCAATGGCAAAGCAGTGTATCAGCTTTAACAAAACTGATGCACATTTCGAGAATTCAACCGGAATTACTAGACTCCAACATGCCTCGTATATATCGAACATTATGCAGGTCATTGGAACATCTCTATATTGTATCTCTTCTCTCTAAATTCTTCTTAGAATGAGAATGGAGTCTCATTTTAATAAATGAAAATTAAGCTACTCTTGACAAAGAATAGCACAAATTTCAATCAAAGAATGAGATTCATCTTCAGAATGATATTTACTTTAAAAATTTTAGACAGATAGAGTTATGTATTTTATTCGCTACAATGTAACATTATTTTCGCAGTTTACTGCGAAATACGAGGCCGCACGTCGTTAGAACTGCCTGCCATATAGCAATGGAGTTATACAAGACAGTCCAGTGTACTCAAAGACCTGAATTCGATGAACTTGCATCCACGTTGCTTTTGAAAAGCACGCATACGAACAAAGGAATCCGAAATGATGCTCAACGTGCCTTGGATTCTATGGTGTCACACTTGCCTCCTGCAACTTGTATTCGTATATTGACCAACGAACATAGTGCTAGGTAATTAAATGTACTTTATCTCATCTTTGCTTCAATTGACATCTCCAACAATTATATTGTAATGTTATACAGCCACAAGAATCCGTTGATAAGGGCAACCATTGCTCGATTGCTTTATAATATTATTAATATTATTGGTGTGGAATGTTTATTGTCAAACTCAAATCTCAAAGACCTCCGCCGTAAGATATTCACAATGTGTGCTAAATTTCTTCTTGACGGTAATAACGAAACAAGGTAAATCTCAAAACATGATTTTGATTCCCATCTATTGGGAATATATTATCAATAATATTTGCTATTGTTACACTTATATAACATATATTAACTGCAGGAATGATGCAAAAAAGACATTAAAAGCGATGATGAGTCATCCAAATTTTGATAGTCTATTTTATCAAGATGTAGATTCGA
>Ga0157367_1001435_pt1 | contig 10462 bp, 7 predicted proteins | sample AttbisABBM2_FD_113142 | JGI IMG/M metagenome (GOLD analysis project Ga0157367, IMG submission 113142) | Fungus gardens microbial communities from leaf cutter ant in Botucatu, State of São Paulo, Brazil - Atta bisphaerica ABBM2 | ecosystem: Host-associated > Fungi > Mycelium > Unclassified ...
AGGGCTGCGTCGACCGGCTGGCGAAACGCGCGGGACGCAGGCCGCGCATCGTGATCGCCAAGCTCGGCCAGGACGGACACGACCGCGGTGCGGCCGTCGTCGCAGCCGCGCTCAAGGACGCCGGATTCGACGTCCTTCGCCTGCCGCTGTTTCAGCAACCCGCATCCGTGGCGGCAGCCGCGCAGGCGCATGGCGCCGATATCGTGGGCATTTCGTCGTTGTCGGGCGCCCACCTCGAGCTCGTCGAAGGGCTGCTCGACGAACTGGCATTGCATCGCGCCGAGATTCCGGTGGTGTTGGGCGGCATCTTTCCCGCCGCGGATGCGCGCCATCTGAAGGCGAAGGGCGTCGCGGCGACTTTCGGGCCCGGCACACCGCTCGATGCGATCGCGCAAGCGCTGTGCGCATGTATCAACGCATGAGTCGTACCTCGAGAAGTTCGGGTTGCGCGGAACCGCACGCCGCTCACGCCCCCGACGCCGCTCCGTTCGCCCCCCTCAACGGATCCGGTCCTGCCGCGCCTGCCCGTGTCGTTGTCGATCACCGCGGCACGAGGCGCTGCACGTCAAGCAGCAGTTCATTGTCAGTCAACCTCCGCAAATTTTCGGCGTCAATCGGCGTCTTCCTTCGTGCTCTGTTCCTTCAAATGCGTCCGATTCGAGTGGAACGGGTGATCGTCGCCGATGCGCCGATGCGCCGATGCGCCGATGCGCCGATCACCGGAAGCGCGTATGCCTAACGTCGCGCTGAATCTGCGGGAATATGATGGTCTCGTCGCAAGATCAGGTTTCCTGAGCTGGATGGCTGAACCGATGTACGTGACGGAGAGCAAGGCGGGGGGGGCGATACGCTCGAATTGCCGGGGATAGTCGGGCGGCGCACGTTGACCGCATTTCGGCGTCGGCACGGCCTGTTGCCGAGTCCTGCCGTCAAGCTGCTCGAACAGTTGAGGCAACTAACGGCTGAACCTTGCTCGTGAATGCGGCGGTTCTTCGGTGCGCTTCAAGAGAAAACGGTCGGCGCCGACCGTGAACTGATTTGCGCTGAAATCCGCCTCCTGCCGAAGGATCCGGCCGAAGGAGGTAGCTCATGCCGCCTTCGTAGGTGGTTGCTCGTCGCTTCGTACTGGGCAGGTTAAAGCTGCGGTGCCGACCGCCGAGATCGGCGAAGAGCTACTGAGCGGCCTCGTGCAGCGGGCGATGGGTAGGTTGCCCGCGAGCCACTCGGCGCGTAGTGACGCTCAAACGCTACGGGTGACCGATTGGCTCTCGTTGCCTACTGGACGTCGATTGTTGCCGGTTGGGCAACGCGGTGTATGCCTTCCCAATGCTACTGGCGTTTGCCTCCCCTGACTACAATCCGTCACACGTTCGGTTGAAATGCGAGCAAAACCAAGCGAGTGAAATTCGTGGCCGTGCTCGTGAACCGCGCCGCGCCGAGCGCCTCAACCACTTGACCAACAGGACCATTGAAGATGAGCGAAACGACCCGCAATGTGCAGCCCGTTACCTCCGAGCTCGGCAAAGAAGGATCGGGAGAACTCGTGCCTTCCCGTTACGCCGTGCGCGTGGGTAGCGTCGACGTCGTGCTGATCAGCGACGGCGTTCTACCGCTGCCGACTTCCACCATGTCCACCAACGTGAACGAAGCAGACCGCAATGAGTGGTTCGACGGTCGTTTCCTGCAACGTGACATGTTCGACTGGGCACTGAATATCGCACTCGTACGTAGCGGCGAAAGCCTGATCCTGATCGACTCCGGTGTCGGCGACGGTTTCGAATACTTCACGCGTGCAGGGAAATCGATGACGCGCCTGGAATCGGCCGGCATCGACCTGGCTGCGATCACCGATATCGTGATTACGCATATGCACATGGATCACGTCGGCGGGCTGAACGTTGATGGCGTCAAAGCCAAGCTGCGTCCGGATGTGCGCATTCATGTATCGGCCGAGGAAGTGGCGTTCTGGAAAAATCCGGACTTCAGCAAGACGGTGATGCCGAAAACGGTTCCTCCCGCGCTCCGCAAGGCAGCTTCAAAGTTCGTGGAACTCTATCGGGAAAACATCGTGCAGTTCGATCAGGCCGTGGAAGTTGCAGCAGGTGTGTCGGCGCGCGTGACGGGGGGGCACACGCCGGGGCACTGCGTGGTGGATGTCGCATCAAACGGCGAGAAGCTGACGTTCGTGGGCGACGCGATTTTCGAAGTCAACTTCGACAATCCCGACTGGCAAAATGGCTTCGAGCACGATCCTGAAGCCGCAGTGGACGTACGTATCTCGCTGTTGAACGAAGCCGCTGAGACCGGCGCTCTGCTGGCCGCAGCACATGTCGCGTTCCCGTCCATCGGTCATATTGCAAAGAAGGGGAAAGGTTTCGGTTTTGTGCCTGTTCTGTGGGACTACTGATTGAGTTTTGAATTTCTGCGATCGTCGTATGGATCGCACTGAAGATTGCCAGAAAACCACCACGAGCCTTTCGGGAATCGCGGCGGTTTTCTTGTAAGCGATCACTTGATGCGGATGTGGTCACATTACCAGCGACGGATTTTGGACGCTCCCGATGGGTTGACCTCCGATATTGGCGCGACCGGGAAGAAGACGCCGCTCGGCGCAGTGCGATTCGTAACCCTGTCGTCAATTGTTGTCATCAAGGAAACACGGTGAGCGCATTACCGACGCTACTAACGTTTGGAATCCAAATCTAGAATTTGCCTCATGCTGCTTGTACAAGCCGTGTCTCGTGTTCCGATCCAACGTATCTGCCGCAACGAAGCCGGCGTCCAGATTGCGGAAGCCAAGACGGTTAGCGTCTTCTCGACAGACGGGAAAAAATATCCGCTTGCATACGACCGCCTGCTGCTGACGAGCGGCAGCAAGTTGACGGAAGGCTGGGATCGGCAAATCAAACTGACGCATGCCAAAGGCAAGGCGCGCAAGCGGATGATCAATACGCAATGGATTTACCCGCCGGCGCCGAATCGTGCTGAAGCACTGGCTGCCGGCAACCCGCTGGCATCGTTCGGCTAGATCGTTCTTGCCTCCTGCAGCAACGTCCTCCTTTTCAACGGAGCACACCATGAGATTCAACTTCTTTCCGCGATCGACCATCTGCTCTGCAATGCTCTTGTCGGTCGTGCCGACAATCGCTGTCGCGGGAGCGTTCTCCGTTAAAGTCGATGATCTGAACCATGGTCAGTTCGCGAACGAACAGGTCTACGGCGGATTTGGCTGCCACGGCGACAACGTCTCGCCACGCATTTCGTGGTCCCATCTTCCTCGCGGAACGAAGAGCGTCGTCGTGACCATTCACGACCCCGACGCCCCGACAGGCGGGCTGGGCTGGACGCATTGGGGCGTCGTCAATATTCCGGCGTCGGAAGCGTCGATCGAAAAGGGTGCCTCCGGCAATCCAAAGCGGATGCCTGCGGGGGCCATCGAAACGCTGACCGACTTCGGGGCGGCGAAATACGGCGGGCCTTGCCCGCCTCAGGGGGAGTCGCACCGATACATCGTTACAGCATCGGCGCTCGCTGTTCCCAGTATCGACGTGAATGCCACGTCGAGCCAGGCCCTCGTTGCATATCAGATGCACGGAAAAGTGATTGCACGGGCACGCTATGTTGCGATGTATCGCCGAGCGGCAGAGTGAGCGCCCTGGCGGGAGGTCAGCGCAGCGACATCCCGCCGTCGACATTCAGGTTCACGCCGTTGACGAAGCTCCCTTCGCTGCTGACGAGAAACAGTGCGGCGCGAGCCAGTTCTTCCGGGTGGCCGAAACGACCGAGCGGGATGCTGTCGGCGACGGCCGCCTCGAATGCCGGTCGGTCGGCGGATTCGATACCGAGCTTCGAAAGAATGGGCGTGTCGGTGGGGCCGGGACTGATTACGTTGACCCGGATGCCGCGGGTATTGAACTCGAGCACCCAGCTGCGGGCAAACGCTTCGATGGCGGCCTTCGTTCCCGCATATACGGCATGTCCGTCGAATACTTTGGAACTTGCAATCGAACTCGTCAACAGGATCGTGCCGCCGTCGCGCATGTGGGGCGCGATTTTTTGCACACCGAAGAACACTGCTTTGGTATTGGTGGCGAAATGATCGTCATACGACTCGACGCCGACTCGGCTTGACGGTGCAATCGTATTGACGCCGGCATTCGCTACGTATATGTCGGCACCGCCGAACCGTTCGGCAACCAGGGTCGCTACGCGATCGTGCGTTTGAAGATCGGCGAGATCTCCTGTCAGTCCCGTCGCGCGATTTCCAAGTTCCGCCGCGGCCGCGGTCACGGCATCGGAGCGACGGCCCACGATGACGACGTTTGCGCCTTCCTCCACGAACAGCCTTGCCGTGGCATACCCGATTCCACTGTTGCCGCCAGTAATAACGGCAACTTTATTTGCGAGTCGATTCATTGAAATCTCCGTTGTTTCCCGCCAATCTGGCGTACGGCGCCAATATAGTCCGAGGACTTCGAACGCTGTAGTCGTGCAACGGAGCTATCAATTTTTCCGAACAGTCATAAATGTCATTCGAGAAATTCAGTGGTCTTCCTGCGTTCGTGAGATCGGTCGAGGCAGGTTCGTTCACGGCTGCGGCACGGTCGCTTGAAACGACACCGTCCGCCGTGTCGAGGAGCGTCGCAAGGCTGGAGAAGCGGCTCGGCGTAACGCTGTTTCAGCGATCGACGCGGGCGTTTGTCCTGACGAGTGAAGGGCAGACATACTATGAACGCGTTGCGCCGCTCATGCGAGGTCTCGAGGATGCGAGCGACGTTCTGGCGACACCTGCAAGCGCAGTGGGAAAGTTGCGCGTGAGTCTTCCAGTCGATCTGGGGCGGACCCTGCTCGAGCCGATCACACGGGAATTGATGGGCAGCAATCCCGAATTGTCACTCGAAGTAAACATCAGTGATCGCCACATCGATGTGATCCGTGAGGGCTTCGATATCGCCATAAGAGCCGGGCGCGCCGTCGATAGCAGGCTGTACGCGCACACGCTGGTGAGTTTGCCGCTGGTGCTCGTGGCTTCCCCAGTCTATCTGCACAAGCATGGTATGCCCAAAGGAAAGGACGATCTCGTTGCTCATCTTCATGTGCGTTACAAACTCGACGGACGCGTCGTACCGATCGTTTTCGCCGACGGAACCAGTATCCCCATCGATGGCATATTCGATGCAGACAATGGCGATGCGATGAGAGTCGCTGCATTGAATGGACTGGGTATCGCTCAGATTCTGAGAACGGCAGTACAGCGTGATCTCGATGCCGACCGGTTGACGGAAGTGCTGCCTGACGTGAAGTTGAGTGCGGTGCCGGTCATTGCGCTGCACGCATTCGGAAAAGGCTTGCCTGCCCGCGCGAGAATATTCATCGATTTCGTCGCGCAACAGCTCGCTCAGTCCAGATAGAGCGATAAGGAACATGGGCCTACATGAACGAGACGCTCAAGTTTGGCGTGCGAGGCAAAATCGTCAGGTGATTCCGGTCGATATGCGTGAGATGAGGATATTCAGCCAGGCGTTTGCTGCGGCGTCAAGATTTCGATGATTGACCGCATTCATCTCCACGTCGCAATCCTCGATATCTCCCGAGATGGTCCGGGACGCTTGCATATTCCGAAGTGCGGATTGGTGCTGTTTGAACAACACCGTGAGCGCTCTTACGTAGCTACCGCCAGGTTAATGGCCGTCCTACGATTCTCGCCATATCGAGCAAACACGATTGCGAACCCAGTCTCCTCGCGAGCACACACTCGCGTCCGTAATTCGCCAACGGCGCGGCGGGTTCGTCTTACCGATCGAGCGGCCAGCATGACGATTTCTTCCACAACAGGAGCATATTGTATGAAACCTGATTCTCACCTGTCTCCCGACGATGCCAGCCGTCGAGGTCTGATGCTGGGCGGTGTTCTGGCAACAGTCGCTGCCGTTGTGCCAACTGCAGCGGGCGCAACCACTGGCCGCTTGTCGAAGTCCGCTGCGGTTTCCGGCGCGGGGAGAAATCAATCGGCGGACAGGATCATCACCAAGGATGGCGTGGAAATTTTCTACAAGGACTGGGGACCGAAGGACGCTCCGGTAGTCACGCTTAGCCACGGCTGGCCCCTTTGCTCGGATAGTTGGGATAGCCAGGCATTTTTCCTTGCGTCGAATGGCTTCCGGGTGATTGCTCATGACCGACGTGGGCACGGGCGATCAAGCCAGCCTTGGGACGGCAACGACATGGACCACTACGCCGACGACCTGGCTGCCGTCATTGATATGCTGAACCTCAGGAACGTGACGGCAATCGGCTTTTCGACCGGAGGAGGTGAAGTCACGCGGTATATCGGCCGCCATGGTGGCTCGCGTGTGACTAAAGTCGGCCTGATTTCGGCCGTTCCGCCGTTGATGGTAAGGACTCCAGCCAATCCGCAGGGGGTGCCGATAGAGGTTTTCGATGCCATCCGTTCTGGAATGCTTGCTGACCGGTCACAGTTGTTCCGGGAGATTGCCAGCGGCCCGTTCTACGGCTTCAACCGTCCCGGCGCCAAGGTGTCTCAGGGGATGATTGACTCGTGGTGGAGCCAAGGGATGATGGGAGGCTTCAAGAATACCTACGATTCAGTGCGCGCATTCTCGGAAACGGATTTTTCTTCGGATCTGAGCAAGTTCGACATGCCGACGCTGATTGTGCACGGGGACGACGATCAAGTCGTGCCGGTCGACGTCGGAGGGCGGGCCACGAAGAAACTTGTTCCGCACGCCATTCTGAAGATCTACAGGGGCGCGCCGCACGGTTTGACCGAAACACATAAGGCTCAGCTCAACCAGGACCTTCTTGCGTTCCTGCGTAGTTGACTGGTGGCGGCGCTTCGAGGAACCGGGATCAGGCACCGTCATGTATCGACGGGACGCCCGGCAACGTCAGGATGAACGTGCAGCCTTCGCCCGGGCGAGTATGCAAATCGATGTTGCCGCCATATCGCTTCGCGATCGTCTTCACGAAAGCCAGCCCGAGACCGGCGCCCGAGGGGTAGCGAGGCGGTTCGACTTGCAGGCGTTGAAATGGCTCGAACAGACGTTGCTGGGCTTCGGCCGATATGCCGGGCCCGTGGTCGGCAACGGAAATGGCGTAGCCGTGTTCGACGCAGGATAGGCGCACGGTTACCGTGGCATTCCCTGGACTGAACTTGATGGCATTGCTCACGAGATTGACGACCGCGCGCATCAGCAGGAAGGGTTCCACGCGGGCGATGCGGACCTCGTCCCCGACGTTCACGTCGAGCCGGATGCCGCGCGCTTGAGCCAGTGCCCACAGTTCGTCGATCGCATCGAGTACCACGCTGCCGATATCCGTTTCCACCAGTGACCAGGTCGGTGCTTCGGCGCGCGCCAGCAGAACGAAGTCGTCAGCCAGTGCCAGCGTACGGCGCGCGTACGCGGCAATTCGATCGAGCAGGTCCTTTGCGGGTGGGGCTGGTTCAGCGGCTCGCTGAAGATCGATCAACGCGAGAATCGATGCCTGAGGCGAGCGCATGTCGTGGGAAATGAAGTGCAGCCATGCCTCCCGGCGCCGCTCCGCCAGACGAATCTTCGTAACGTCGAGCACGAACCCGATCGTTCGTTGGGTCATGCCGTCTTCAATCTGCGGATAGGCGGTGGACTGAACCCATCGAATCTCGCCGTCGGTCTGAATGACGCGATACTCGACGCGATAGTCCCTGCCGAACGAATTGAATTCCTCCGCGGTCCGAGTGACCTTCATGGCCTTGTCGACATCGTCCGGGTGAATCAAGGCGCGAAACTGGTCAATCGAGGTAATCGCAATCCCGGGAGCGTGGCCCATGATTCGATGCCAGTTCTCGTCGCAGTGCAGTGTGTCCGATGCGATGTCGTAGTCCCAGATTCCCAGTCCGCCAACGCGGGCCGCGATGGCCAGCCTTTCTTCGCTTCGCCGAAGTAGATCGAGCGCAACGCGCTCGCGCGTCACGTCTCTCGAAACACACAGAATGGCGGTCGTTTTTCCATCGGCGTCCAATATCGGCGTCAGCATGTTGTCCCAGTATTGAATGTCGCGCCCCGGACGCTCGCTGCGCCCGGGAAACCTGCCGAACACACCGTTCCGGGCGGATTCGAGCGCGACATTTCCCTCGGGCCAGACGTCTTCGGGCAGCAGCGGCAGCCACGGCATGCCGAATCCCGAGTCTTCGTCGACGCCCAGCGCCTGGCATCCGGCGCGGTTCATGTGCAGCACGTTGCCTGTCGGCGAAATCAGCTTGATGCAGTCGATGCTGATATTCAGCATGTCTGTCTGTATCGACGTGTGACTCTTCAGTTCGATTTCCTTGGCCTTCAGGTCATGGACATTCGTGCAAGTGCAGAGCCATCCGTCGTCAACACGGTGAAGGTCGACGGTGAACCACTGGTCGATGCCGCGGGAACCCGCCAGCCGGCACTCCAGCGTTTCGTGTACCGAGCCGGGTCGCGCCGCGTGAAGTGTCGACTGGGCGGTGCATCGGTGCTCCGGATGGATCAACTCTGTCCATTGGCATCGATACGTGGTCTCGGCGGAGCGATCCGCGTAGGCAAGCCATGCATCGTTGATGCTGACGACCCGCCCGTTCTCGTCGAAATGGCATGCCGGTGTCCGAAGCACATCGATCAAACCGGCAATCCTGAGACAGTTGGGGCTTGCGCGGGGCGTTTCGTCGGGCGAAGCAACAGGAGATTCCGTCTTCGAACGTGTGGGGGGCGCAAGGTCCGGGCGGTCTGCGTTGCGCGCGCAAGAAATTTCATTTTCAAGACGAAATCCATTCATTTTGTTTCATTCCATGCATCGCTGACACGCTTCCAGAATGTCAGACATCAAATGAAGCATCAATGGGTAGACGGCACTATGGATCGGCACCGTAGTAGTGCATATTATTTCCGAGTGGCGGCATCAGGTGCAGGTGTGGAGATCGTCGAGTGGAAGTTGGGCCTGATTGGGTCTCATGCTGCACGTAGTGTCGGCTTCAGGCATCGCATTGAACGCTGATCGTGTTGAATGACATGTGCGGAAGCCGGACGGGGCGATACGCGCGGTGTCGCCGATTTTTCGCGGGAGCGGGCCGTGGGGCCGACACGCCGAAATCGGTGACCATTCGCTTCTGACGGCATAAGCCGTCAACGGAAACCCGTCAACGGGAAACCCGCCCGGCATCGACCGGGCGGGCGTTTCCGTTCAAGGCCGACGTCAATCAGAACCGCGTACTGAACCCGATCCGCGCAACCGACTGCACCGCGCCGCTCGACGCGCCGTTCGCGCGCATCGGGCACCGATTCATGCGGTTCGGCGTGAACGTCGCGTCTCCCGTTCTGATTCGTTCTACTGATGTAGATTCGGACGTCGACGGCTCAGCTCGTTGATGTCGAGCGATCGTCGAGCTGCTCGCGGCGTTCGCATTCCGCGTTGCCGGAGCGACGACGGCATGCCTGCGTGCATGCCGGACGCGGCAGGCGCCGGCGGCCGGTACCGCCAGACGCCGCGATTCTTGCCGCCGGCCCGCCGGAGACGCGATCAGACCGCGCTGGCCGCGTCGATCTTGCCGACATCTTCATCGTCGAGCCGCACGCGGATCGCTTCGCCGAGCAATGCGAGCTGCGCGAGCGACGTCGCGCTCGCGATCGGCGCGGTGATCGTCGGCCGCGCGATCTGCCACGCGAGCGCGATCGCGGCCGGCTGCGTGCCGTGTTTCGCCGACACGTCGTCGAGTGCCGCGAGAATGCGCAGGCCGCGCGCATCGAGATAGCGGGCGACCCGATCGCCGCGCACGCTCTTCTTCAGGTCGGCCTCGCTGCGGTACTTGCCCGACAGGAAGCCGCTCGCGAGCGCGTAATAGTTGACGACACCGAGCTTCAGGTCGCGCACGACCGGCTCGAGATCGCGCTCGTAGCCGGCGCGGTCGATCAGGTTGTATTCGGGCTGGATCACCTGGTACGCCGGCAGGCCGTCGCGCTTGCTGATGTCGGCGGCTTCGCGCAGGCGCGCGCCGCCGTAGTTCGACGCGCCGATGATGCGCACCTTGCCCGCGTCGATCAGCGTCTGGTAGGCCGCGAGCGTTTCTTCGAGCGGGGCCGTGTCGGCGAGATCGCGGTGCGAAAAGTACAGGTCGATGTAGTCGGTCTGCAGGCGGCGCAGCGAATCGTCGGCGGCCTTCAGGATGTTGTCCTTCTTCAGGCCCGCACGCGCCTCGAGCAGCCCGACCTTGGTCGCGATCACGACCTGGTCGCGCTTGCCGGAACGCTTGAGCCACTTGCCGATGATCGTTTCCGATTCGCCGCCGTGGTTGCCGGGCGCCCAGGCCGAATAGACATCGGCCGTGTCGATGAAGTTGATGCCGGTGTCGGCGAGCGCGTCGAGCAGCGCAAACGATGCGTTCTCGTCGACGGTCCAGCCGAAGACGTTGCCGCCGAAGGCGAGCGGGGAAACCTGGATG
>Ga0157367_1001436_pt1 | contig 10459 bp, 5 predicted proteins | sample AttbisABBM2_FD_113142 | JGI IMG/M metagenome (GOLD analysis project Ga0157367, IMG submission 113142) | Fungus gardens microbial communities from leaf cutter ant in Botucatu, State of São Paulo, Brazil - Atta bisphaerica ABBM2 | ecosystem: Host-associated > Fungi > Mycelium > Unclassified ...
CCAGAAATCCTCAATCTGTTCTCTTAAGATTTTCTAGAGGTAAGTATATAGTTCAGTAATTTCTTGGACAATAGACTTGGGATTTTCTGGAGATTTGAAGTAATTTGCTCTTCTGCCCAGTTGTCTTAATAGAGAAGGAGTTAGAACAACACATATTAAGAGCTTATACTCTCAACCAATCTGCCTTTTTGTTACAACTCAAAGATCTTAGAGTTAGTCAATGAGAAGAATCTTGTATTGGTTAACACAAGAGAACTTGATAGAGAGCTCTGTACAAAATTGTCTATCTTATATACTACTGGCTCATAGTCCATGCTTTACTACTTTAGCCTACCCTAAGTGATTATGTGTTACTCATGCTATATGATATTATTATACTAGAACCTTCTATGTTCTTCCATCATGTCCCCATGACTGTGATCTGTCATGTGATCTGTGACCAACTCATCATATTAACCTCTAACCCTTAGTTCAGAAAAAAAAAAAAGAAAAAAAAAGAAAATATAAGGAAAATGAAAAGATATTAGAAAAAACTTGAGTCCAGGCTTCACAACTCTGACACTTTTAGACCTCTTGGCAACTAGAAAAACAAATAGAGTAATAGATTATAAGCATCTCTTCTTTTGACTAGCCAATCTTGGGATTATGTGACTTTAACCAAGTGAATCTGAGGATAAGGACCTGCTTTCTGAGGCTTGAAACTATTAAGAGTCCACTCTGTATGTATTTTGTAGTAGAGAATGATATCAACCACCTCAGATATCTAACCTGTCTCATTAGAAGTCTTGTCTATATTATAAACTAGTATGGATTTGAATAGCTTACAGATGTTTAAACAATGTTTGTTAACAAAACTTTAATAAAGATATCAGTATTATAATTTAAGACTAAGAGTAACAAAACCACTTGAATCTGAGGTTTGGACTAGCAGTGCATCTTTGCTATACTAAAAAAGATTATTACTACAGCTCTAGCCCTAATCTCCCCAAATACTTTCATACCATTTTAAGTCAAAGTAAATAACTTAGACCAAGGTGAACAACAAATAGTACTTTGTTATATTTTTTATTAAGTCATTGTCCATAGCCAAGTATAACTACAAGATTCATAACAAGGAGATATTAGTAGTTATTTATACTCTGGAGAAGTAAAAATACTTTTTTGAAGATACAGCTACTCTGATAGGAGTCTGGATAGACCACAAGAACCTGAAGTATTTTATAACAGTTAAAATACTTAATTGCAGACAAGTATGGTAGTTATTATACTTCACTGGGTTTAATTTCAAATTGTATTACCATTCCAGTAGATCAATAAGTAAGTCTAACATCTTATCTCAGAGATCTGACCATGGTACTGGCTTCTATGGTAATAAGAACATAGTACTGATCAAGCCAGAGTTTCTTACTGTCTGGGTCCTAGAAAGAATAACAGTAGAAGGTAAAGAGAAGGCTCTGTTAACAGACATCTGCTATAGAAACTGGTTAGACAAATAAGAAGAGCTGGTTGCAAAGACAGCTTAAGAGTTTCAATAGTCATCCATAAGATCTATACACACCATATAGTGGTTCAAGAGTGATGTTTGCTTCTGTTCAGGAGTAAGGTTTATATCCCCAATATCTCTAATCTTTACTACTGCATTATCTCTCTCTATCATGACTTAAAGATATTAGGCCATGTAGAATGTTGAAATACTTTAAAACTAGTATCTCAGAACAATTGGTAGCTTTAGATATCTTAGTATGTTAGTTAGTATGTTAGTACTTGTAATTTATACATGTAGACAAAGCTCACCTGACATCTCTCTCTTGGAAAACTGTACTCCCTTCTTGTCTTGAATATACAATGGGAAATAATCAGTGTAGACTTCATTATGAAACTCTCAAAGTCTGTAGAATTTGATACAGTGATGATCATCATAAACTTAGTGTCCAAGATAGCTCACTTTATTCTGACCTATACTATAGTAAGCACAGAAAAAATAGTCTGACTCTTTCTATATCATGTCTAGAAGCTTCATAGCCTCTCTATGCATGTTGTATAAGAATGTGGACCCCAATTTATTACCCTCTTCACACAGAAGTTATACTGCCTACTCGAAATTAAGATTATATTGTCTACCATCTGGTATTCACAAATCAATAGACAAACTAAATAGATAAACTAAGAACTTGACCAGTATCTCCAGTTCAATAAAAGAGTTTTAGACTAGAGACCAACTCTTGAAAAAATATATTTACACTAAAAAGAATAGTAGAGTTATATTGTCTTAACCCTTATGCACTGTAGTTTATTCAGACAACTGGTTTTGACTAGGTCAAGTTTGAGTCAATTCTTCTTGCTTTGAGGCATAGTAATCTAGAAGGGAAGATGAATGTAAGAAAAGATGGATTTTTACCATATCTAGCCAAGCAAACTTCTTTAACTGCAAACCCTATAGACTTTTCTATAGCTATCACTACTTCTCTAAACTCTGTGGCTTTTACTATGGACCTCACCATTACTCTGCACTCTCAAACTCTGTTACTAGACTTGCAGACTTTACTGTTATAGAACTCAAACCTTATGATTATACCTAGTACTTTTAGAAGACTTTATAGACTACTGATTCACTACTCTCTACTATACTCTACCTTTCTAGGTAATGTTCTAGATATTTCAATTCAGGTTCTTAACCATCTATACACTATTTTTTTGATATTACATCAGCATTGTTCTACTAAATTATAATAAACAGTAAATGTATTTAAGACATTAACTATCTTTAGAAAAATCCCATTTCATTCTCTTAGATTTCTCTAAAGATGAGTATTACTTAGTTATTAGTCATTGCAATATTTCTCTGAAAATTCCAAACTTCATGAATTCTCATGAACTTTGCTTAGTTGTCCTAACAGTTCAAGTCCTCTTACTTGTCTTATATTGTTTATCTTAAGCTCTCTACAAACAAGTCTTACTATTGGTAAATAGTTATTAGTTGTTCACACTATGCTGTGTACTTTTTTTTCAACAGTATAGTGTTAGACTTTAAGAAAAGTGAGCTTTGTTTTCTTCTCTTTATTTTTCTCTTATTTTTTGTTTTTATTTTTCTTATTTAAACTTAGCTAAGAGAGATGATGTGACTGTCACCAGTTGGTCACATATATCATGGTCATAGTTACAACATTACAGAATATAGAAAAGAATGTAAAATATTCTAAAAGAATAATATTATAACAGTATAGCTATAGTATATTAGCCTTATATATATCTCATGGTATTTAAATTAGGTTATATATAAATGCACACAAACCACAACCTGAAGATATATAAAGTAAACATATTTGTATTAGAAACTCTATTAAGTTCTCTTGTGTTAACTCAATACAAGGTTTTTCTTTTACTTTTACACTTGAGCTTAAGTTGTAACATATAGCTAATAAAGATAGTAGCCCTTTTTCTAAGACTGTATTGTTTTTCCAGTTGAAATTATCATTGGCTAGAATGATGAATAAGAAGAAGTTAACTTTGAGAGGAGTATATAGGAATGAGCAAAGCAGAATTAACTGATATTGTTTAGCATAAAAGAACTCAGTAAGGTCTTTAGTACAAGTATGTCTACTTTATATACCTGTAGTGCATAGTCTGTATATACCTATATCTAGTCTATTCTAAATGTTATAAGTCTATATAGATAAATTTATCATATCTTTTATGATGTATAATGTCACACTTCTGCTATATCACATGACATTGTGACCATAGCTGTGACCTGTGTGACTTATTGGTAATAGTCATCACATCTTTTTATATCATCTTATCTTTTTCAAGTTCAAGATAAGAGATAAAAGAAAGAAAAAAAAAAGAAATAGAAGAGTCTAAGTAAAAAATCAAAAAGACTTTAAATAAGAGACTAGAACTGAAAAAAAAAAGTCTACTATCTTTAATTCTGATAATATAACTAGAGAAGTACTTACTTAATTATAAAATAAAAGAGAAAGATGTTCTCAAATGTAAAACTAGTTATTTAAAAGTAAAAGAAAATATAATAAGGAAATACCATTGTAAATACAAAGATAATAAATTATAAATAATATAAATTGCAAATAAAATTACAAATAAAACAAGAATACAATAGTAGTTATTAGAAGTTTGATAATATGTTACATCTCAATCCAGCTTTCAGAGTTGTGAATATTGTACTTGATCATTTTTTTTTCTTTTTTTTTCTTTTATTTTATTTTAAGTTTCTTTTTCTTTTATCTTAAACTTAGACAGAAAAGTGTGATGTGACATCATGCATGACAGTCACATAAGTCTCAAGTCACATAATTATATAACATATAAAAATAAAAAAGATTCTAGAATAAATAATATTATATAATATAATAATAGCATATTAGCCTTATAAAAAGTATATGAACCTTAGGGTAGGTTAGTTGTAGTGTATACACAGACCACAGTCTAAAGTATATAAGGTAGACTAGCTTATACTTGAAACTCTATCAAATTTTTTTGTATTACTCAATAAAAAAGTTATCTTTTATCTTTACTCAAGGACTTAAGTCATAATACCGGCCATATCAGTCCTAACCCATGGATAATGTACACCAACCTATCTGTACTTCCAAGCCTCTTCTAGTGTAGATTACCTTCATCTATTCTAAGCTAATCACTCTTTAAATATCTTTACTAGACTTCTAATAACTCTATGAATCTCTATTCTCATATTTGAGAACTATTCAGACTCAAAGTAACTTACTTACAGTCTCCATTCTTAAATAACTACCTTAGATAGAGTACTTAGTATATAAGTCAGTAGTTACACTATAATCTCTTATCTTGAAAATTAACCAAAACTAATACTATTTTCTAGTATTAATAATAATATATCTTACTACTATCTGTTGAAAGGAACAGAATGTACAGCAGCATGGTGCAGTGTGAACAACTAGCAACTACTTGTCTGTAGTGAATACTATAATAAAAAGCTGAAAATGTATAAGCAATAATAAAAGATAAGTAGTATTAGTAGTAGTTTTTTCTATGTAAAATTTTACATCAACTACCTAATTAGTACTACTGATCACAGATTATATGCTTAGTAAGCAGAATTCTTTACAACACTCTCCCTTACTTAAACATTAACTGTTAAGTAATAGAAGTAGAAGCAGATAGACTTAAAATATTTCTAAACCAAGAAATAAATAAAAATAACTGAACAAGACTTAACCAAGATTTTTGGTCATCATATCAGCAGGATTCTTTTTTCCATTAATATGATATAGCTTAACTTATTTGTCCTCAATTAGATCTCTGATATAATGATAACAAATATCAATATATTTGGAGCACTTCTCTTATATAGAGTCAGACCTCTAGAAAAGTGAGCCAAGGTTATTACCATAGATATAAGGGATTAGAACATTAAAAATGACTTTATTGAAGAGGTTTCTCATTTAGACAAGCTAACAGCTACAATTAGAAAGAGTTATATATTCAGCCTTAGTTGAAAATGCTACTGTCTTTTGTTGGTGGCTTATCTAGGATGTTACTCCACAAGCTATAAGAGTAAAGTAACCAATCACAGATTTATATGATTTCAGATCTTGTACCTGGTCTGAATCAAAGTGTGTTATAACAAACTTATTGCTAAGTCCATCATAGACTATCTGATACTTGTAAGTATTAAGCAAATATCTATAGAGATGCAATCCAGCTCAATGATGCTTATTTGAGAAATTTTCTATTTGTTAGGCAAGTTTGACTACAGTGAATTCTATGTCAGGACATGAGCCAATTATTATATATATCAGAGATCTAACTATTTGCTAGTACTTTTAACAGAAACTAGGGTTACACTGCTTATCATTGGGTTTAAACACATAGCTCAATAGTAGTAGAGTACTTGTTGGGTTGGTTGCTACATTAAAGTGTGCTAAAACTTTGTTCAAGTACTCAGTGTTGTGGCAACCACTAGATACAAAGTCCAATAGCAGCACAAGCAGTAAATCTCAAGAGCGGATATCTAGTGGGGAACATGAGTTGTGTAATTCATAAGAGAACTTAACAGGGAACCACAACAGTATTCTACCAACTATTTATATAAAGTCCTCATGGTCTGTGCTACAACTTCTCTATACCTACCCTAATGTCCATGCCCTGTTCTCATATCCTATTACTCATTCACCATGCATCTACCTCAAGGCCAGCATGCTGTATACATGTGCCCTGATGTCATATCCTCAACCCTACTCTTAATCTCCATTGTCCATGCATGCACCATATTCTTAACTGTAAGCTTTTCAATGTATTTAAAAAGAAGTTTCTTGTTAAAGATAGCATATATGGAGTGGAAAATGATATTTCCTTGTATATAGCATATAAAGTAATAATCATTGTTCTTATACCCAATGAATATCATTAATTCAGAATATAGCACAAGTTTATTGGCATAAACTTTACTAGAGAAAAATATATAGGTGTTATAGCCAAATATACAGAAGTGCAACATTTTAGGTTTATTACTTAAGAAGATCTCCTGAGATGTTTTTTATTTGAGATGCCTAACAAATATATTAAACTATAGTTGCAAATACAAACTCCTGTTAGAAATCTAGTAGGCATACTTCAAGTTGTGTTAACTATATCTTTTCAAGCAAGGTGTGGTGTAATTGTTCAGCATAACCATTCTATTGGTATATACATAGAGTACTAGTCTCAAAGATAATCTCTTGCTTTCTTAGAAAAGATTGTAATTCTGATGTTATACATTCTCCTCTATTATCAATGTACAACCTCACAGGATGGAAAGTAGTATTTGACCACATCCAGAAAATTAACTTAATTGCTTTTGTAGCTTCAGATTTCTTGCATAAAAAAGAATATAATCATCTACTTGTACTTTGAATAAGACAAGATAGAAAGCTCAAGGAGATCAGAGTAAATCAATCCTAAAAGCTTACTGAAGTAAATAGGGCTCTTGTTAGGCACAGTTCACATCAGGGTGAAAGTCTATGAGATGAGCTTGGAGATATGTGGACTTGTGAAACAACCTTGGCTTCAGCTTATGTACTATGCTGTTTGTCTGCCACATGATCACAATTTCAGAAAATAGAAAGAAGTCTGAGTGGGAGTGAGTACTGATTTGGTGTGTTGCTGTTGAATACTGGAGATTAAGTTTAATAAGAGTTTATCTTTGTCAATTATCAGACTAGTGAATTATAGTGTAACTACTAGTCTTATATACAAGTTTATACTATAGGTGATATTTGGGGCTTCAGTGGTATAACCCCTATTGCCCCAAGCAGAGGTTTTAGTATTGAGACACTAATAGGAGTATGACTCTGCCATAAGAGGTTGAGTCATATAGGAGTATCTCTATCATAAAAAATGGAATACTTGGACAATGGCATCACTACTATGAGGTATGTTGTAAGTAAGATAGCCACTATGGAAGGTGGACTTTATTTGCTAACAAGAAATATACCACAAAGATGTGTTTTTCAGACGAGTAGACTTGGCATATAACAGCTCTTAAAAAAACTGCATTGGTATATCTTTTCAAGAGTGCAACTATAGCAGACATGTTTCTATATTGGGAAATGAATCTTCTTTGCATCTTTAATGTTGTTAAGAATATGACACATGATTTCATTAGAGATATATCCAAAGTAACAATGTAAAGTCTCAAAGTTTAGATATCTTGTTGTAAGACTCATAAGATTGGATATATTATGCTTGAGAATAGAAGTCCTTACAATCTGGATATTTGTTATGGAACACTTTGGACACTAACATTTTTCTTTTTCTTTTATCTATTTTTCTTGATTTTATATTTCTTTTCTTTTGAATTTCTTTTTATTGATGATGAAGAGGCACGTGACATAGCAGTCACATGACATGTCACATGATGTGACGTCATAGGCCTAGAACATGGTAGAAGGATCTGGAAGATGATGTCAGGGCACATAGTATATACATAGTGGCCTTAAGTAAGATGTGAGGTGAACATAAGGTAGTAGCATGGACCAACATGTAATAGTATAAATAGGACTCTAATTTAGCAGAGGCTCCCTGTTGAGTTCTCTTGTGATTTTCCCCACTTGATTGCCTACTGAGAGCTTTACTCGCTTGTGTAGCTATTAGACTTTGTGTCTAGTGTTGTAGCAACCACTTGCTAAAATGGCACTCGTGATATGCTGACTTCAGCAAAGCTCTCAGTAGGCTATCTAGTAGTGGAGATTACAAGAGAACTTGACAAGGAGCCCTCACTGTATTGATCCTCTATATATACTACAGGCTCCTGGTCCGTGCTACAACAATAGTTACCTGCTCTTATATCCATGCATCATCCTCATGTCCTATTACTCATCCACATGTGTTTTCCTTAAGGCCACCATGCTTCCTACATATACCCTGACATCATACCTTTAATCTCCGCTATACATGTGCATACTATGTGTACATCATGAGGAACCATGTCCCTTGACGTCATCCCTAACCCTAACTCTGATCTAGACTCCTCTCGATCCTTCTAGACCTTAAGTTCTTCCAGACCATTCTAGACTATTCCAGCTTCTATTACATGACTTCCAGGTCATGTGTTCTTCCTCCATTGTAGACTAATAATTAATTACTTATCTATGTCTGGCTAACCTTAACCCTAGCCAAAGTCTGTCCACACTCTCGTCTTATAACATCTAGTGGTTGCCACAACAATATTGCCCCAAAAATTAGAAGTAACTGATAGAATAGCATCATTAGACTTATCACAAAAAATAAAACTACTTCTATTGCCTTCTACTCTCAGTCCAGACTGAAGAATTTATTCAGTAAAAAGAAGATACATCTGTATACTAGAAATATAATATACTGGCCACAGTTTTGACATAGCAACTTTAGTAGTCTCTTTCTTAGAATTAAAGATTTTATATTCAATCAGAACAGTACTAGAAGTGGTGGTGCTTTTGAGTTTGCAGTCTCAACTTGACCATAATTATCTGAAGTCATATCAACAAATCAGACTCAAATAGAATAAAGTAGGTAGAGATATTAGAATTCAAGAACCATTCATCTTCATAAAAGCTGCCATGAGACACTTTTCTATCCTTATATAAGAAACACAGTGTCTTTTCATATTTAGAAAGATTCACAGCAATAGATAGTTAGGCAAAATAAATCTATTTTGACCCAAAACTATATATGCATAATTAATTTTCTTTCAAACTACAAAGTCCTTCATTGCAGCCATCACATTAGCACATGAGATTGCATTGTCACATTTAAGAACAGTTTGCATAGATTAGATAGACTAAGTTAAGAGATTTAGTGAATCATCAATTTATAAGAAAAGAGAGATATTGCAATTATTCCCATGGAGTCTCATATAAGGAGAATTAGACTCAGCAATCTGAGGAGCAGGATTCTAATTACTGGAAATTTGAAATGTGATTGTTCTCTAATAGTTGGCAAAGACCAATACTAGACCAGATATTCCTATAAGAGTCCATAAATGAGCTCAAAAAGTCTTAGTATTAAGCTGACCATATATTAACAAGTTATTTAGCAGAGTAGAATTAAGAACAGCCAAGGCTTAAAAGCCTAGAAAGTTTCTCCTAGTTACCTTATCTATATCAGTGATCTAAGAGAGTGCTAAAGTATTTAGCATATCTTTAGCAATGAAGACAGCTTTAGAATAGGTGATAAGAGCAAGAATTGATTTAATATAGATCTCTCAGAAAATGTAATCAACAGAACTAGTAATCTTGGGAAGAGTAGTAACAAAGTTAGCCATTGCTATTAATAAAGATAATCAGCATGAATTAGAGAGTAAATGCAGCTAGCTAAAGTATAAATATTCAACCTAACCAGTAATGAGCTATTAGTATATGCAAGATATAAGAGAATTCTATAGACATAAAGCAATTCAGGATCAGCTTAATCTATAACAGGCCTAGAAATAACAAGATGTCATCTCACTAGTAGAGTTGGTCAAGTTCTTCTTATTAATAGAAAACAGCCTAAAAAAGCACTAACTAGAAATCAAGGCAACCAAGGCCCATAACATATTAAAAGGAACAGAATGTACAGCAGTATGATGCAGTGTGGATAACTAGCAACCACTTACCTACAGTAAATACTATGATAGAGAGCCAGAGAAGTATGGGCAATAATAGAAGATAAGTAGCATTGGTAGTAGTTTTTTCTATATAAAAATTTTACATTAACTGTCTAATTAGTACTACTGATCACAAACTATACACTTAGTAAGTAGAATACTTTACAATACTATCTGGTGGACTTATCCTCCACAAATCCTCCTAAGTAGTACTTCCAAAATATATGACTAGTATGATGTTACAAACTTAAGACCTTAGAGTTGGTCAAAAGAATGAACCTTGTATTGGGTTAACACAAGAGAACTCAATAGAGAACTCTGTACAGGATTGTCTACCTTATATACAAATACCTAATGGTC
>Ga0157367_1001438_pt1 | contig 10448 bp, 5 predicted proteins | sample AttbisABBM2_FD_113142 | JGI IMG/M metagenome (GOLD analysis project Ga0157367, IMG submission 113142) | Fungus gardens microbial communities from leaf cutter ant in Botucatu, State of São Paulo, Brazil - Atta bisphaerica ABBM2 | ecosystem: Host-associated > Fungi > Mycelium > Unclassified ...
TGGGGATTTGGAACCAGGGGTTCGTCGCTTGCCTACGAGCGAGGATGTTGCCCGGTGGCAAGAGGCACAAAGGACGCGGACCCCAAATTCTGACTTGGCCTACGGCTTTGCTACGCGTGTCAAGGCAACTGTCGCTTCAACGTCGTTCGTGACCACACCTTCAGCCGAGCAGGTTGCTGGTGATCTATCTACGCCAGTGAACGAACAATTCAAGATCGATGCTGGTTGGTCAGCCAAGGGGGACGTGGCGTTCGGGGCTGGAGCCATCACGCTCAAGGAAACTGCCACCGCCCAGACCCGCCTCAACCAGGTCTTCGTGCTCGGCGAGAACGACCGTTTCCTATCCTTTACTTTGGCTGGCATCGCCCTGGATGACGCCGAGAACGCGCCTGACGACACCTTCGAAGTCGCACTGATCGACGCCACTACCGGTCTGTCCTTGCTGAAAGGCTCCGGCCTTACCCGCTCAGACGCCTTCCTCAACCTCCAGGCCGAAGGCAGCGAGTACAAGGCCTCAGGTGTCACCACCATCCGCAATGCCGACGGCAGCCGCAGGGTGTTGGTGGACCTGTCCGGCATCGCCGCAGGCACCGTGGTGAACCTCTCCTACGACCTGATCGGCTTCGGGCGTGGTGCGGCCGCTACCAGTAGCCAGGTCACGGTGCGAGATCTGCGCCTGGGTATGCCTCAAGAGGCCCGCGACGATGTTGTGGCCACCGCTGAAGACACCCCGTTGGACATCGACGTGATCGCTAACGACCTCGGTGCCGACCAAGTGGGCGTGCAGCCACTGGTCGTTACCGGCCCCGCCCATGGCACCCTGGAGCTGACGACCGAAGGTCGCCTGCGCTATGTGCCGGCCACCAACTGGTCAGGCGAGGACAGCTTCACCTACCGGCTCAGTGACGGCCGGCTGGAGTCCAATCTGGCCACCGTGACGCTCACCGTTACTCCGGTGAACGACGCGCCGGTAGCGACCGACGCCCGCTTCACCCTGGAGGAGGACAGCACTCTTGCCCTCGACCTGCTGGCCCTGGCCAGCGACGTCGAAGGCGACGCCCTGAAGGTCGAAATCCTGTCCGGCCCGCAGCACGGCCAGTTGGAGTTGAACGCCGATGGCCGCTTCACCTACACCCCGGACGCCAACTGGAACGGCACCGATGGCTTCACGTACCGGGTAAGCGATGGCTCGCTGGTTTCCGCGCCGGCCAGCGTCAGCCTGAACGTGACGCCGGTAAACGATGCGCCGGTGACCGGTGACGCCCGCTTCACCCTGGAGGAGGACGGCACCCTTGCCCTCGACTTACTGGCCCTGGCCAGTGACTTCGAAGGCGACGCCCTGAAGGTCGAAATCCTGTCCGGCCCGCAGCACGGCCAGTTGTCGCTGAACGCTGATGGCCGCTTCACCTACACCCCGGACGCTAACTGGAACGGCACCGATGGCTTCACCTACCGGGTGACCGATGGTTCGTTGGCCTCCGCACCGGCCAGCGTCACCCTGAATGTGACCCCGGTAAACGACGCGCCGGTAGCGACCGACGCCCGCTTTACCCTGGAGGAGGACGGCACCCTTGCCCTCGACTTACTGGCCCTGGCCAGTGACTTCGAAGGCGACGCCCTGAAGGTCGAAATCCTGTCCGGCCCGCAGCACGGCCAGTTGGCGTTGAACGCCGATGGCCGCTTCACCTACACCCCGGACGCCAACTGGAACGGCACCGATGGCTTCACCTACCGGGTAAGCGATGGCTCACTGACCTCCGCGCCGGCGAGCGTCAACCTGAACGTGACGCCGGTAAACGATGCGCCTGTGACAGCTGACGCTCGCTTCACCCTGGAGGAGGACAGCACCCTTGCCCTCGACCTGCTGGCCCTGGCCAGTGATATCGAAGGCGACGCCCTCAGTGTCGAAATCCTGTCCGGCCCGCAGCACGGCCAGTTGTCGCTGAACGCCGATGGCCGCTTCACCTATACGCCGGACGCTAACTGGAACGGCATCGATGGCTTCACCTACCGGGTAACCGATGGTTCTCTGGCTTCCGCGCCGGCCAGCGTCACCCTGAACGTGATCCCGGTGAACGATGCGCCTCAGGTGACCGACCGCGACATGGTTCTGAACGAGGACGCTACGCTCACCCTCGACCTGTTGCAGGGGGCCCGCGATGTGGAGGGCGATGCGCTGGCGATACAGGTACTCAACGGGCCTCGACATGGCCGGTTGGAGCTGGGCGCGGATGGTAGCTTCCTCTACATCCCAGAGGCGAACTTCCATGGTGAAGACCGCTTCACCTACCGCGCCAACGATGGCCAAGCGGATTCCGCCGTGGCCGAGGTACGTATAGTAGTGGTGCCGGTGAACGACGCTCCGGTGGTCAGCCCTCTGGCGGCGACCTTGCTGGAGGATGGCCGGCTCGTGCTCGACCTGCTGGCGCAGGCCCAGGATGTGGATGGCGATCCGCTTACATTGAGCGTGCTGCAACCGGGCCATGGTCAGCTGACCCGCAATGCGGACGGTACCTGGACGTACACGCCAGCGGCCGACTACCACGGCGACGATGCCTTCACCTTCGAAGTGAACGATGGCCAGGTCAGCGTGGCGGGCGTGGTGCGTCTGACGATCACCGCGGTCAATGATGCGCCGGTGGCGCTCGACGACTACGCCACCCTGAACGAAGACGCCAGCATCATCCTCTGGCCCATGAGCAACGACCGCGACGTGGAGGGTGACCGTCTGCAGCTGCAACTGCTGGAGGGGCCGGCCCATGGTCGATTGGTGCGCAATGCCGACGGCAGCCTGACCTACACCCCGGTGGCTGACTGGAGCGGCGAAGATCGCTTCACCTACCGGCTGAGCGATGGTCAGGCCGAATCCGGCGTGGCTACGGTACGACTGGTGGTGACCCCGGTGGCGGATGCACCGAGCCTGGTGCTGAGCGATCCGCAACCGCAGAGCCGCGAGGTATTCCGTACCAGCTGGGAATCGGTGGCCGATTTCAGCGTCACCTCCACCTTGGTCAAGGCCCGTGAACTGGAAGGCTGGACGTTGATCACTCGCCCGGATTCGAGTTGGGGCGGCAACAACGGCTTCGAGATCTGGAGCACCAGCGACAAGATGATGGATGCCCGGTACAGGCTGCGCCCGGTCAGCGCAATGGCGGGTAATGGCGACAATTGGCTGGAGTTGAACAATGCCGCTGCCGTGATGCACCAGACCCTTGGTATCGAGCGTAGCGTGCAGACGGTCGCTGGTGCCCGCTACACCCTGAGCCTGGATCTGGCCGGCCGCATGGGTTATGGCGCCGACTACACCCGTATCGGCATCTATGTCGACGGCGTGCGTATTGGCGGGGATGCCAGCACCAGTGACCTACAAGGGCTGGAGTGGCGCGAGCGCAGCGTCCAGTTCACCGGCACGGGTGGCAAGCAGACCATCCGCATCATCTCCGAGGCTGAACGCTCCAGCGTCAATGGCCGCGGCATGATGGTCGATGACATCCTGCTCACCGAAACCCTGCCAGCTAACGTCGGGCAGGAAAATTCGCTGATCCGCCTGTCCGTCATTGGTGCCTCGCTCAAGGACACCGATGGCTCCGAGTCCCTGGCGCTGAGGATCGAGGCGGTGCCGGTGGGCGCTGTGCTAACCGATGGCGTACGCAGCTTTACCGCGAGGGAGGGCACGACCACGGCCGACGTAACCGGCTGGCAACTGGACCGACTAGGCATCCGGCCGCCCCAGGACTTCACCGGCAGCTTCGTGCTCAAGGTGGTGGCCGCGGCGACCGAGCGGAGCAACCAGGCCCGGGCCGTCACCATGGCGGATATCGAGGTGAAGGTAATCTCTTTCAACACCGCCCCAATAGCGCAGGATGCGAGCTTCACGCTGCTGCGCAACGGCTGGGTACGGATCGATTTCGCGGCACTGGTGCGTGACGCGGAGGGCGATGCGCTGCAGTTGACGCTGGGCAAACCTGCACATGGCATCTTGGTCCGCGATCACGATGGCAGCTATCTCTACCGTCCGCACGCCGGCTACAGCGGAACCGACAGCTTCAGCTATGCCGTCTCGGATGGTCGGAAAACCACTCGCGCGAGCATTGGCCTCACGGTCATGCCCAGTAGCTGCATGCTGTCGGGAGCGACCCTCCGCTTGCAGTCGTCGCTGTCCTGCCAGCCCGCCGCATCGCAGTCCGACCGTTACCTCATCCTGAGACAGTCGAACGGCGAACGGCCACGGATCGACTGGGACACCACGCCATCTGGGTTGGACGCCTGCGACCTGTCAGCCACCTGGCTGCCGCCGCTTGGTCAGCGTCAACAGGATGATAACGGCAACCTGGGCGATATCACCGGCTTGGTGTTCCCCACCGGGCGCCAGGGACGCTGAGGCATGGCACATCGACTGTTCGCATCGGTAAAGGCGCCATATGGCGCCCTTGCCACCAGGTTGTCCCAGGTCGATGAGGACATCAGCCACCCAGTTCAGGCGGGTGGCTGCTTCATCAAAGGGACACGCGTTCATACCAAGGAAGGGCTCAAGCCGATTGAAGAAATCCAGGTCGGCGATTGGGTGCTGTCGCAGCCGAAGGAAACGGGAGAGCTGGCTTATAAGCGGGTCACGAGGACTATTCAGCATGAAGACAAGGCAGTATGGCGAATAGCATGTTATGTAAAGAAAAATGGTGAGTTCGTTAATGAATTCTATGTCGTGACTGGTAGCCATCCAGTCTATGTCGTAAGCCAATACAAGGAGGATTGGTACGACGAAGACGAATGGGATGCCCTTCCTAAGAAAACAGGCTGGTGTCGAGCGGAATGGTTAACGGATAAAGATATAGTTCTTCTTTCAAATGGAAATAAGGCGCGTATTTCCCTTGTCGATCCAATTTGGCGTACTTCTGCCATTGGAATCGGCTGGATCGCAGCTGATCGTGATGCGGAGTTTGGTCGTTTAATCGATATGAGAGATGGTCTTATTAGCGAAGATTTTGAAGGAAAGTGTCTGTCGGAGTTTGATCGGGATACCACGTTTGGTATTCGTCATGAGACACCAGAAATGGAAGATGAGTGGGCGTACAAGTGCTCTGTATATAATTTCGAAGTGGAGTTTTACCAGAGTTATTACGTGGGTGAGCTCGGTGTCTGGGTTCGTGATGCCTGCTGACCACACTCAAAGAGTCGGTTGGCCATCTGATCCGATGACTTGAGACACAATCAGTGTGTGGAGGTTGACGGATAGTAGTGCCGAGCGCTGACTTTTTTACGTCATTGTACAAGCGATGCGGTGTCTTTTAGTGGATTCTGTTGCCATGGTTGCCGACATCGTTCCAATAGGATGGATTGCCAGGGTGATCGACATGCGGTTATGTTTCGGCATATGGCGCGTGATATGAACAGTGAGCTACAAGAGGGCTAAAATGATGTGGAATAGTCCTGAAGATGTTCCTGCCCTTGCATCACTTGGCTCTTGTCACCCCGGTAATGCGCCTGCCCAACTAAAAAGTAATTTGGGTGAACAAGATGTTGGTGACATCTCGTGGCAGAAAAGTAAGGAAGAAGCTCAGCGTAATACCGAGAAGAAAAGAGCGTGCTTCGTAGCCGGTACCTTGGTTCATACCAAAGAGGGGCTCAGGCCTATCGAACAGATCGAGGTAGGCGACTATGTTTTGTCCAAGCCGGAGAGTGGCGAGGGAGAGGTCGCCTACAAACGCGTCGTGCGTACAGTGAAACGAGAGAACTGCGAAACATGGTTTGTTTCTTGGTTTGACGAGAACCTACACGAAGAGGCCGCGGCCATGCGTATTACGCAGCAACAGTATCTGGATGCCCACGGCAACAGCTTTGTAATTACCACCCCTGACCACCCATTCTGGGTGGTGGAGTCCGATGAGAACGAGCTGTTTCATGCCAGCAGCCGCATACTTGATGCTTACGAGGATCGGCCTTGGCCTTGCAGGGAGTGGGTCCGAGCAGATTTGCTGGCACCAGGCATGAAGTTAATGCTACATGATGGCCGTGTTGCAGAAATATCGAAGTCTACTCCTGCTTATAAAACAGATAAGATGAATAAAGTATGGATTCCCTATGGAGATCTAGAGCCTGAAACGACCGGGATAATTGTCGGTCTTGAGGATGATCGCGTTTTGCCCGAGGTTCCGCTTGAGGGATATCGAGTTATGGGGGCAAAATTTGGGGATAGCAAGAACCTGAACCCTAATAAGGCGTGCTACGACGGCGATCCGCCAGGAACAGTGAGAAGCTCTTGGTGCCACACTACAGTTTATAATATGGAAGTCGAGGGCTACCATACTTATTTTGTGGATACCTTAGGCGTGTGGGTGCACAATACCAATTATTATGGTGTGAGCCTCTAAAGGGCAGTAGAGCTTAACAGCGTGAGAGGTAGGGGCGCTTCAATAGCCGTAATGCGAACTACAAAGACATGAGACGCCAAGGCGTGGCATTTAGCCTGGGCAAAAAGAGCTCGGAGATTTTTTCTTCATGGAGAGGCGATGCAAACAGGTTTCGTTGCGGGCACGCTGGTCCACACCAAGGATGGGCTCAGACCCATTGAGCAGATCGCAGTAGGCGACTATGTCTTGTCCAAGCCGGAGAGTGGCGAGGGAGAGGTCGCCTACAAACGTGTCGTGCGTACAGTGAAACGGGAGAATTGCGAGACGTGGTTTGTTTCTTGGTACGACGAGAACCTGCACGAAGAGGCCGCGGCCAAGCGAATCACCCAGCAACAGTATCTGGACGCCCACGGCAACAGCTTTGTGATTACTACCCCTGACCACCCATTCTGGGTAGTGGAGTCCGATGAGGACAAGTTGTTTCATGCCAGCAGCCGCATACTTGATGCTTACGAGGATCGGCCTTGGCCTCACAGGGAGTGGGTCCGAGCAGACTTGCTGTCGCCAGGTATGAAACTGATGCTGCATGATGGTCGTATTGTAGAGGTGTGTGCGTCTATTCATGCTTATCGATCAGATAAAGAAAACCAAGTATGGACTCCCTATGGAGAACTAGAAGGTGGGACTACCGGGATACTTATTAATCTTGATGGTCGTGTTCTGCCAGAGGTTCCGCTGGCGGGACGTAGAGTTATGGGGGATGAATTTTGGAAATACGTTAATCTGAATCCTAATGAAGCCTGCTATGAAGGCGACCCGCCAGGAACAGTTAAGAGCTCCTGGTATCGTTCTACGGTTTATAATATGGAGGTCGAGGACTACCATACCTATTTTGTGGATACCTTAGGAGTGTGGGTATACAATACCAATTATTATGATGTGAGCCTCTAAAGAGCAGTAGAGCTTTACAGTGTGAGGGGTAAGGGCGCCTCAAGAGCCGTAATGCGAACTACAAAGACATGAGGCGCCCAGGCGTGGCATTTAGCCTGGGCAACAAGAGCTCGGAGATTTTTTCTTCACGGAGAGGCGATGCAAACAGGTTTCGTTGCGGGCACGCTGGTCCACACCAGGCAGGGGTTGAGGCCTATCGAGCAGATCAAAGTAGGTGATTATGTCTTGTCCAAGCCGGAGAGTGGCGAGGGAGAAGTCGCCTACAAACGTGTCGCGCGTACAGTGAAACGAGAGAATTGCGAGACGTGGTTTGTTTCTTGGTACGACGCGAACTTGCACGAAGAGGCCGCGGCCAAGCAAATCACCCAGCAACAGTATCTGGACGCCCACGGCAATAGCTTTGTGATTACCACACCTGACCACCCATTCTGGATAGTGGAGTCCGACAAGGACGTATTGTTCTATGCCAGCAGTCGTATCCAGGATGCTTACGCTGACCGGCCTTGGCCTTGCAGGGAGTGGGTCCGAGCAGATTTGCTGGCGCCAGGTATGAAACTGATGCTGCATGATGGCTGTATTGTAAAGATATCGCAGTCTATTCCAGCTTATCAAACAGACAAAACGAATCAAATATGGAATCCCTATGGGGCCTTGGAGCCTGGGACTACCGGAATTTTTATTGGTCTTGAGAACAATCGCGTTCTGCCCGAGGTTCCGATAGAGGGGGATCGTGCTATGAAGGATGAGTTTTGGACGCACGTGAACCTGAATCCTAATAATGCCTGCTATGAAGGCGACCCGCCAGGAACAGACAGAAACTCCTGGTACCGCACGACGGTTTATAATGTGGAAGTCGAAAGCTACCATACTTATTTCGTGGATACCTTGGGTGTGTGGGTGCACGCTGCTTGCTGCCATGACAATCAACTGTATGAAGGTAGGTCGAGCAAGTTTGAGTCAAGATCTATATCTTTGAGGTAGAGGCGTTAAGCTGATTTTTGATCAAGTGGGGATAGGTTCGTAAGACTGACTATTTTGGCTCTAGCGTAGAAGAGCGCTCTTGACTGAGCGGATTCTACCAATCGTAGAGAATTGGTATGAACCTGGCTGGGGTAATAGCGCGGACCGCAAAAGACCGCACAGCCCCGATTTCAGCCCCTACGGCGCCTAGCGGCTGAAATCCTCTGCATCCCGCAGTAGCTTCGAACCGTTGCGTCACGTGATCAAGAGGGCAAGGCCTACGCCTTGGCGCTGCATCTATACCGAATGGAGATCGGTGTGTATTCATCACTGAAAAAGCGAGTGGTCGATCGAGCATGGAAAGGCTGGAGGCCGCGCCATCTGCTTTTGCGTCGCGGCGCTACCATCCTCCTTGGGTTCATCAGCCGGTTCCGGCTCGAACCGCTACGGAAAATGGTTCAGGGCGCGCTATCGGGCAAGGCCTTGTTCGAGGCCATTGCCGCCAAGCTGTCCAAGGTCGACGAGGATATTCGTTACCCGGCGCAGGCGGGTGGTTGCTTCATCAAGGGGACACGCGTCCATACGAAAGAGGGGCTCAAGCCGATCGAGGAGATCAAGGTCGGCGACTGGGTGCTCTCTAGTCCCGAGGATGGTAGTGGCAGCCCTGAGTACAAGCGAGTTGTTAGGACTTTCGAGCATGATCCTCAACCTGTTTTCAATATCAGCATTCATCCTGAGGGATGGAAACCTTCAGATCGCTTCTATTTCATCGCGGCAACCGGAAACCATCCGTTCTGGGTAGAGGGTGTTGGCTGGACACGAGCCGATGCGCTCCAGCGTCAACAGTGGCTGCGCCTAAGCGACGGCGGTCGGGCTTTCGTCGGTGGGGTACAGCCGGTATACCGAACGGATAAGGAGGGTATTGGCTGGATTACGGAGACAGCTAGCATTAGGGGCCGTGGCGAAGCTTTCGATTACGCTAATTACTCAATTATCAAAGAGTCTGAACAGAAGAAGTACGCCTATCTGCCTGAGGAAATATTTACAGCCAATGATCCCTGTCTGCGAGTAAATGTATATAATATTGAGGTTGAGGATTTTCACACCTATTACGTCGGTGCCAAAGGGTTTTGGGTTCATAACGCGAACTGTGAGGCAGTTCGGCTCGCCGATAACAAAGGTGTTGCTCCTCCAGTTGGTGACCCCTTGTGGCAGAAAAGCAAGGAAGAAGCTCAGCGTAATACCGAGAAGAAAAGAGCGTGCTTCGTTGCCGGTACCTTGGTTCATACCCAAGAGGGGCTCAGGCCTATCGAGCAGATCGAGGTAGGCGATTATGTCTTGTCCAAGCCGGAGAGTGGCGAGGGGGAAGTCGGCTACAAGCGTGTTGTGCGTACAGTGAAGCGGGAAAATTGTGAAACGTGGCTTGTTTCATGGTACGACGAAAACCTGCATCAAGCGGCAGCGGCCAAACGCATCACCCAGCAACAATATCTGGATGCCCACGGCAACAGCTTTGTGATTACCACACCTGACCACCCATTCTGGGTGGTGGAGTCCGATAAGGACGAATTGTTTTATGCCAACATCCGCATCCTGGAAGCTTACAGAAATCGCTCCTGGCCATGCAAAGAGTGGGTTCGAGCAGATTTGCTGGCGCCAGGAATGAAGCTGATGCTGCATGATGGCCGTATTGTGGAGATATTGGATTCTGTTCCCGCTTATAAAACAGATAAAGCGGATCAGGTGTGGACTCCCCGTGGGGAATTAGAGCCCAGTGCTGCCGGAACACTTATCTGCCTTGAGAATAATTCAGTTCTGCCCGAGGTTCCGCTTGAGGGCCGCCGGACTATGGGGGATGAATTTTGGGTGCACGTAAAGCTGAACCCTAATAAGTCCTGCTATGAGGGCGACCCGCCAGGAACAGTCAGAAGCTCTTGGTATAGTACTACGGTTTATGATATGGAAGTCGAGGGTTACCATACTTATTTTGTGGATACCTTGGGTGTATGGGTACACAATACCAATTGTTATGATGTGAGCCTCTAAAGAGCAGTAGAGCTTTACAGCGTGAGGGGTAGGGGCGCCTCAAGAGCCGTAATGCGAACTACAAAGACATGAGACGCCAAGGCGTGGCATTCAGCCCGGGCAAAAAGAGCTCGGAGATTTTTTCTTCACGGAGAGGCGATGCAA
>Ga0157367_1001439_pt1 | contig 10443 bp, 8 predicted proteins | sample AttbisABBM2_FD_113142 | JGI IMG/M metagenome (GOLD analysis project Ga0157367, IMG submission 113142) | Fungus gardens microbial communities from leaf cutter ant in Botucatu, State of São Paulo, Brazil - Atta bisphaerica ABBM2 | ecosystem: Host-associated > Fungi > Mycelium > Unclassified ...
ACCAGGCAGCCTTCCTTTTGTTGTACACAGACAGTTATCGTAATATTTGATTGATTGATTACTCTATGTTCTTCTATCTCAGTTTCCCACGGCACTAGTTGGTCTCCTGAATGGGTGTAGTCCACTGGAATTACTTGGGGCACCGACCCAGGTCTCGCTGGATCTTTATGCTCTGTATTTTTGTAGTCTCGTCATGGGTCCTCTTCTTCAGTCCTTCTATCTTAGTCACTCGTTTTGATTTTTTGAGCATCTTACCTGCGCTACCACCCCGCCCCCTTCCTCCCCCCATTCCCGCATACCATCGACCTACATTTGAGAGTGTTGGTGAATCCTTTGTGCCAGACCCTCCCCCAGTGAAGTGGGAAGATGCCAAGAAGCAGGTCAGAGATGCGTTCAAATTTGCCTGGGATGGATATCTGAAGGAGGCACATCCATTCGACGAGCTAAGAGCCATTCATGGCGGTGGAAGCAACAAGTGCGTCTGTTGTGCGCGGTTGTCTTGTAAAAGTCAATGAACTATTACTAGATTCAACGGATGGGGCGTGACATTATATGATTCACTCGACACAATGTGGATCATGGATCTCAAAGATGAATTTCACCATGCTTTGCAACTCATATCCAAACAAGAATTTTTGCCCTCAACTGTGAGTCTTTGTCATATCACTTTTCTATCTCGAGCTCCGGAAACAATTGTGGTTTTCGTTAGGCTTGGACCTTTGCTCCTTTTTTCGAAACGGTTATTCGTTATCTCGGTGGCCTTCTTTCTGCCTATGCCATATCAGGGGAACAAATACTCTTAGACCAAGCCGATCAGCTCGGAACGAAGCTCCTTCCTGCATTCAATGGTACTAAATCAGGTTTCCCAGCTTATTCAGTCCAGATGGAGAAGTACGACTGTCATTCTCGTCTGTTCTGAATTCGTCTCCCTAAATACACTGCAGTGGAAAAACTGGTCCCAATTCCATTTATCGTATGATGGTTTTCGCTGAGGCGACAAGTTGTCAACTGGAATACAAATATCTCGCAAAGTTGACCGGACGCAAAGAGTATTACGAAAAGGTTTTTTCCCCTTTAAACAGGCTGGCACATTGCTGACGATTGCTCAGGTAGAGCGCGTAATGGACATTGTGTACGAGACGAAACCCAAGGACGGCCTGTTTGCCGACAAGTGGACGAGTGACGGGAGAGAATTTTCGAGTATTCATTCCTCTATTATTGACCTCCAACGTGGTGTTGCTCAGCCTTTCAACATCAGATCACTATACTATCGGCGCATCAGCTGACAGCGGATACGAATATTTTTTGAAACAATGGCTACTCATGGGTGATATTAAAGCTCGTGGCCAATGTATGAAGGTTTTTCATTCTCCTCTGACCATTGTGGGCTCACACTATTCAAGACCTCATCTCGGCAGACGGTATTATCGAGAACCTACTTCGCGTTACTCCTGAACGTGAACTCCTCTATGTGACTTCTCAAGTAAAAGCAGACCCTACATATACGTTCGAACACCTTGCATGTTTCCTCCCTGGGTTACTCGCTCTTGGCGCGCATACTCTTCCGATCTCCCTACTGCCTCCAGAAAAGGCGGAGTACCATAAATGGGCTGCTGAAGGTCTTGCATATACCTGTTATCTGACTTATGCAGATTCTCGGTCTGGTTTAGGGCCAGACAGCGTGAAAATGAATGATGCTGGTAGATGGATGGATCATGTCAGGGCTTGGGAGAAAAATAAAAAGCTTCGCACCATACCACCAGGCTTGAAGGAGCGTAGCCCTGTTAGGAAAACTGACAGAAATACAAGAGATTATCTTGTTACTCAGCCAACATATTACCTTCGACCAGAAGTGAGTACAGCATTGAATTTCATGACTGATTATTAGATTATTCGAATGCTTGCAGGCAATTGAGAGCTTTTTCATCTTATACAAGACAACTGGTAATGTTAAATGGCGAGAACGGGGATGGGAAATTTTCCAAGCAATCCAAAAGTACGCAAAGACTAAACATGGTTATGGAAGTATATCCAACGTGAATTTGCCTCCACATTTTCCATTGGATAATATGCCGAGGTGCGCCAGACCATTACTTGCTTATGGTAGATTTTGATATTTCATTGCTCTCTCAAGTTTCTTTCTTGCCGAAACGCTCAAATATTTATATCTTCTCTTTGATGACACAGATATCATTCCTCTTGATAAGTGGGTCTTCAATACGGAAGCTCACCCCTTACCGACGTTTGAATGGACTCCGGAAGAACGAGAACGGTTTGGTATACCTTCGGAGTTATAACAACTAGAAATATTTTGCAAACGTAATACCCACAGACAAGTTGAATGGTTTGGATCTGGTTGAAGTTGTACCGTATCTACTTCTGATCTGCATCCATTATAACTTTAGACAATTGGATCCCCCACATATGCTTGGTTTTCGTACAACTGGAATTTCTCGCGCAGCAGACGATATGATGAGCTCTCTTCTTTTGACTGTTGGACTTTTGAGATACCGGTTAGACGACTGAGCGCCATCAGTCTCTTGGAGGAACAAGTTGTTACCTTATCCTCATTGGTTTAATCATCGAACTACCCCAGCCATTCTCCTGATACTTAAGATCGGAAAATGGTGTCGTTGGACGAAACAATCATTTTCCCGTGTATTCCAGAAATCATAGGCTGTCAAGGTCATTCAATATCAGTGTATCCTTAGATGACCTCAATCTTTCGTACCTTGCGATGTCGCGATTGCTGATCTGTTTTATTTAACTGTACCTAAAATCCTGATACCTAGTGCTACGGCATCTCTATGTTATCACCAGCAGTGCCACTCTGCCATACACATGTATATCCAGTTTGATACTCACTGATACCTGGCTCAGAACCGATTGGGCTGGGTACGACTTGAAAACAAGCCCCCTACCAACTTCCCTCGCATTATTCGTCAGGGAGGCTCAGACTGAGGATGCCGTCTCACTAATTCGAGCAGTATGATCCTGATGAGGTCACCATTTTACGGCCCAAATTTCAGTATACCAAAGTTGGTCACTCTTATTCCGATGTAGAAATTTAAAGACCTGAAGAACATTGACAGATGAATAGGGATGAACGTAGATAGGAGTAGGATCATGGCTAGGCTCTACATTATTTCAGCTGTAATATCAACTGCAATTCAGGTCCGACTTCATAAGCCCGTCGTCAGACAATCTCCTTCGTAAACAAAGGGCAGACCGACTGACCTTCAGGAGAGGCGGTGCATCTTTCAAGTATGCCTCCTTTCCGAGACATTCAGCTACCGAAACGAGGCGATACCCACCATCTTTGAGCGTCTTAATAGCGGCTGGTAGAACTTCTCTCCTAAAAAAAACATGAGCAGAAAAGTCGCAAACTACTTCAAATGATTACATACACAGTGGTTTCTAAAAAAAATGAAAATTGTGAGTATATGCGTCAGAACAAACATGAGCCTTAACATACCGTGAGTCTCGTGGTTTAGTGACAATATAGGCAACGTTTGCTCAACAGCTTGTTCGTAATGAGATTGAGATTCGCTAGGTGGTGCTCCAACAGAATCGCCTGAACTGGAAATGGAAAAATTAAAATTAGCCTTATCATGCACAAGATATGGAAAAGTCATACTCCAGGTTCCACAAAACGACATCTTGACCAATCTGAGCGGCAGCATCCACAGTGGCGTCATTATAACTACCATATGCTGTTCGGATCAAGTTGAATTCAAATCATCGTCTGCAAGGCACCACTTACGGGGGCGCATGAACGCTGGAGTGACTCCAATAATACTTTGAATGGCCTCTAGATTACGCAAAGTCAATGAGGTTGGGCAATCATACAACCACCAGAACGAAACCTACGCGTAACCGATGACAATTCGCTTACGACTAGGTTCACGATGATCAAATTCCAAATTAAGAGCTCCGAGCAATAAACTTACCCTCATCTGGGGACAACGTTGCCAAGTCTTTGTGACTCCAACTATGAGAGGCTATCTGATGCCCGCCATCATACGCAGCCTTGATACGTTCCACGTTCGTAGGATCGTTAATACAACCGACTGATCAAAAATGAATTGGTTGAGAAATATTCTTAATACAGTAGTAGGACGAACAGTTTTGCCCATCTAAACCAGACTGTTTAGCGCTCAACTCGGATCCATTAATGACAATGTACCCACTGACGAAGAATGTACCAACAGCATCATTCTCTTTCAAGACACGGCTGATTTCTTCTCTGGGAGACAATACTCAATACTCCCCTGTTCCAGGTTGAATAAATACAAGGCTCACGTGTAGAGATATGGCCCATCATCCTATCGGAAACTTCATCAGTAAGAGGGGCCAGGTTTTTCGAAAAGAACTCACAAAAGTCAGAGCAGCAGTACCAGGAACCGAACACTCGGTGATAACCATACCAGGGCTCTTCGTTCCAGGTGTATCATCTCCCACTTTCCGCTCAGGTCCGTTCGGCAAGCTACCATCAACCCTCCCATCACCTTTTTTCGGCCCACCTCGAGAAGGCACTGCATCAGTGCGCTCACCTGCCTGAGGCTCTCGTGCATGAAGCCCGTTATAGGTATTCCTCGTACGGTCTTCATCATGGGGCACAGGATCTAAAATAACGCTACGAGAGATTGGTTCAAAAGGTATAGCAGTCCCTGAAGCGGTCGTAGCGGCACAGACAAGACCCAAACTTAGTGAACCCAGAGACGCCAGCGATCCCAAGGAGTTCATAGTGGGAGGAAGAGAGGAAAGCGAGACTGCGTTAGGTATCATATGTCACGGGCTACAGTAAACAGACGGTTGAATGCAGAGAGGGACTCAATTGCTAGCATTTAAATTGTTTCGCTCGGGATTTTAGGAGTTGGTTGAAATTGCAATTCGACGTCATTCGATCGATCCGAAAATAGCACAATTTTCTAGGATATGATTATAATCAAGGTCTAACAAAATTGAAGTCCATGAGTGTATGGTGATGTATGATAAAATTGAGCAGAGATGGCGCAAGAGGAATATCAACGACGTTTCTCACCTCAAACTCTCATTTCTCGGACTTCTCAAGTCTTTCAATCGATCCTTAATCTGTTGACTCCTTGCACTACCTCTTCCTGCCGTCTTCATAAATACCACAACTTTTCCCTTCTGCCCTGCTCGACCGCTCCTCCCTGCCCGATGCAGAAAATCAATCGTATTTCGGGGTTGATCTATGATGAACACATGCTTCAAATCTGGCGAAAAGTCCAAACCTCGAGAGAGCAATGAAGTTGTGACCATCACATGTGGGGTAGCTTTGGGATCCATAGCAACACCTTTCTGCTTCGCGGGCAGATGAGACGATGACTGTGTAGAATCGGGATTGATTTGAACAGGACGCATAAAGCCCTCCAGATGCTTGTTCGACCCTCGTTGCCTCTGCTCACTTTTGCTGGTCAATGCGACGCATTTAATACCTTTCTCTTCCAAATACCCAGCAAGTTGATCAACTTTAGAACTCATGTTACAGAAAATCAAGATCTTGGATAGATAGACCCGAGCCCCACGTTCCAACAAATTGTACGCTGCGGCATCCGAAGCCCAAATCTCTCGAATGCGACGCTCTATATCAGCAAGTTTATTGCTACCTGTCCAGGACACGAGTTCAGTTTTAAGGGATTTGGGTAAGCTGTGTACACGAGGAGAGGTGAGGCGAACCAGAAGGGGATGATATTGATCAAGATAGGTGGCGAGATCTCGGGGGATTGTAGCGGAAGTAAGAATAAAGTTAAAAGGATAATTGATTGGTTCAGTGGTGGAAGATGATGAAGTAACGGGGCTAACAGGGGAAAGCACCGGGTCAGCTGCATTGACACACATTGGCCTGCCACGTGCGGTACTGATATCAGCCAAGAGAGTACGAGTCACCTCTTGAAAGTCTTGATCTATGAGGACAACGATTGACAGAAATTGCGAAATTATGAATATGTGAACGTACCAAATAAAACATCAGCCTCATCAACGACCACCCATTCCACATTTTCTAAACCTAACGTAGGCTTGGTCTTCCACTGACCTACACCAGGCATCTTGTCACGTCCTCTCCTCAGCTTGGGCAGATTGCCTTCCGCGTCTGGCGTGAGTTCACCTTGTAGACGATCCCATCCTCGCCCTCTGATTAACTCCATAATCTTGACAGGCGTTCCAATCAGAATATCGACTGGATGCTGGTCCTTCTTAATTTCCAGCTCTCCAATATCATCTACGCCACCCATCATATCGTCTAGATTCTCCGACAATTTCTTGACTGTCCCACTCAATTTAGTGACACTGGGCACATTTGCTTTGCTAGCACATAGTACTCTAAGTTTCACACCATGCGTCAGAGCTTTGGCAAACGAAGACAGCTGACGCGCAAGCTCGTGTGTAGGAGCCAAGATAATGGCTCGTGGGTTAAGTGGGAATTTGGAGTTGAATCGAGGGATATAGGCGCCATTTTGTTCATCCAACTTGAGCTTCTGCAGGAGTGGCAAGAGATATGCCAATGATTTGCCAGAGCCTGTTTCAGAGGCAAGAAGAAATTGCTTCCATTCACTTTTAGAAAGGTCTAAACTCGACTCCTCAATAAGCCATTTGATACTCAATGCCTGGATGGGTGTTGGTTTTGCATCGTCACCAAGCATACTTGACAATGGTGTTAGGAAGCTCGGAAGAAGTGGTGGTGACGAAAAGGTGGTTGGAGGTACCGGCGATGATTTGGGCAACGCAGTATTCCCATATTTTTCCAATGCAGGTGAAAGGCTAACAGGCGAAGTTGGATGGTAGAATTCCGACTCTTGATCCTCTCCGAATAACGCCTGATAGGGATTCTTACGGCCTTCAGGGAGGTCTGCTTGCTTCCCTGCCACGAGAGAGAGTGAGGAGCGGTCTTCTAGCAGCTGTGGAGACCTATGTACACAAGGGGACTGGGTTTGGCCTCGACGCTCCGCTCCAAGTGGTGAGGGCCGAGGCCGAAAGCGTTGTTCACGGTTTTTGAGGACATCAACGTCCTGGTGAGGTGCTGCTGCTCTCTCAAATCTAGGCTTTGGGGGAGCTTCCTCATATTTCCCCGTCGTACGTTGGAGATCTTGAACGAGATGCGACCGAGAACATGAGCGTCATTTTAGGTAGAAAGAACAGTCAATACACACTTTTCCGCTTCTTGCTGCCTAGATTGATTGCAGATACGTGTAGTCGTGAGTGCAGATGAGAAGCTGTTTGTATTTGAGACGGAGCCCGACGGATTGCAGTGTACATTGGCAAGTCATAGCAAGCCGAATTCCCCTATGTTTTTTGAATGCAAGCAAAGTCACGTGAAGTATCGTCACGTTTGAACGAATGCAAGACACAATATTTGCTCCATAAGTCCCTTCACCAGATTTCTCCCACGAAGATCAAGGAATAAGGTGAGATCTGTGGAAAAACACAAATTGCTAAATGATAAGTTGGAGATCACTTTATGAACCCGACTGACATATCGGTGGTACACTTTGGGGCAGCATCAATGATCGGTACTCCTTTAACAGTCGTTATATCTATCATTGAGGAGTTCATTCAAGACAAACAGTGAACAATCATTAGGAATAGCGAAGAAGAAGAAGAAAAATTTGTCACTGAGCTTACGAACACAATTAGAAATATTGACACTACAGATATATCAAATAAAGAATTGCTTAAAGAAATCATTCAAGAATATGCAAGAATTTCAGATTCAATCTGGTACAAATTCTCCAAAAATGTCAACATCACTAAATGTTCCAAAGCATGGTGAAATGAGGAGTGCAACACCAATCTGAACAGGTACTGATCCTCCAAGACAATAGAGGACTGGAAGAATTTCAAGAGAGTTATCAAGAAGACCAAGTGTTTATTTTTTGATGAGAAAATTCAAGAAATTGCATTGAAGAACAAAAGACCCTAGGACCTCATGAACTGGGTCAAAAAGCATTATTTGCCAGCTATAAAAGTTCTACAATATAATAGGTATTTCTGCATCAAACTCTATAGCAGGCACTTCATCAAGCATTCAATTCAGCACAAGATTGTCAAATCAATACATGACTGTTGGATGAAATTCCTATGAAACTCAGATTTAGAATAGCTCTCTTTTTCAAAGAAGGAATCTAAAAACACTATCAAAAATGTAGCAATTCATCCACACCAGGACTAGATCATGTATCCTGGAAACACTTAAAATTCATTATAAACAATGATAGATGTCTTCTCAACATTATCAACATTGCTAGTGTATGCACCAATCTCAGTTATTGGCCATGATATCCTCTTTGATTATTATTCCCAAGCCTAATAAAATAGCTTATAATTCTCCAATAATGTTCTAACCAATCATTCTTCTGAATGCTCTGGGAAAACTCATTGAGAAGGTTATTGGCAATAGGTTACAAAATCAATCCATCATATCAAAGTTTGTGTACTCCAATCAATTGGGTAGACTGAAACAGCACTCAACTGCTGATGTGAACATTTTTCTTATACATCTCATTCATTTAGGTTGAGTTCAAACTAGCATCTTAGCCTTCAACATAACTCAGTTTTTCCCATCACTCAATCATTGACTCCTTCCTTTAATTCTGGACAAAGCTAGTTTTGATTTGAGAATTTCAATTTTCTTTTCTAACTATTTAATAGATAGAAGAACTCAGTACATGTGGAACAATTTCATTTTCCCTTTTCTCAGAGTAGATGTAAGTGTAGGATAAGGGTCTACTCTTTTACATATTCTTTCTGCCCTTTACATTTCATTTATTTTTCATATTTTTGAAAAAAGAGCTAAAACTTATTCCAAACATACATATCTCACATATCTCTTTTGTAAACAATGGGCTTTTCATTTCACAGAAGAAAACCTATGAAAAATCAAACACTTTACTTTTTTGTAGTTATAATGTCATCACTTTTCTTTTCAATCAATTCAGTCTTATAATTAAACATGGGAAATCTGAAGTTTTCCATTTCTTTAGATTGACTAAGACCTTTAATCCTTCTCCTTTGAATCTCAGTCTATTAGAAGAACTACTCTTATGACACAATGATATATAGAGATATATTGGCTTCATCTTTGATAGGAAGCTATCCTTTTGTTAACACATTTAATTTTACTCCAACAAAGTCCTTTCAACCATTAAGAAAATAAAAATATTGGGGAATTCCACTAGGAATTTGTTGCTCTACCACAAATAATTATTCTATAGAATGTATGTCTTATCAATCATACTTTATGGATTTTCTCTACAGCATTTCAAGAATGCTTTACTATTTCATCCACTCAAGAAACTTAGAAAAATACAATGAAGAGCCATTATATGGATTATAGGAACCTTTCACACATCACTAGCATGGGGAATTAAGACTATTGCTGGTCTTATTCCCATACATCTATACTTGAACAAGATCAGCAGTCAACAACAGCTCAGAACTGCATCTCTTTCATCAAATTATATGATCAATTCTGTCTTTGAAAACTGACATTCAAAAAATATATCACCACATTGTCTTTCCTTGGAAGCACTGATGCCCAAGCAACAACTCAAAGTTAAGAGCTCTATTGTTGATACCAACAATCATCTTAATGGAATTTTTTCTTCATTTGATTCTCTTTACAAAGAACTTTCTCCCAGTTTTAGACAAGTAGATTCCTTTTCTGATCACTTTTAATTTCACACAGTAAACCATAAAGATGAAGAAAGCAAAGAAGCCTATCTTCACAAACTTAACAAAATTTTTGAAGACATTCTATCAGACTCCAATACAATCATTGTCATTTCTGATACTAGTATCAAGAACAATGTCACTACATCAATATTGCATGTCTGCTCAGGCCATAATACCATTGCCAAAACCATTCATCATACTGTCAATATTACATCAACAGAGGCAGAATCATTTACTATCAGATATGGAATTAACCAAGCAGTTCAAGTTTCCAACATATCTTGTATCATAGTCATCACTGATGCAATTCATTTAGCAAGATGAATCTTTGATTCATCATCTCATCTCTATCAACTACAATCTATCACCATAGCTCAAGATCTCAGGGCATTCTTCAATAAAAATTCTCAAAAATTCATTGACTTTTGGAATTGCCTGAGCAATGCTAAATAGACTCATCATGTGGTTGTCAACAAGGAAATGAAACAATTCAACCTCACTCTAATCCTCCCATGTAAATTGTCATGGGATTTCAGCAAGAAAGATGAATGCAACTCTATCATACATAACTGGCAAATGATGTTCCAAGCATCAGACCTCAAAGGAAATCATTTCCTAAACTTATTAGATGGTGATTATCTTCCAGTCAATCCCACCTATACAAAAGGTGGTCCTTGGCTCAAACAAATTCATCACTTGAACTCTGTGTGCAAGAGCAACCAGAGCAATCACAAATCATGCTCCCAC
>Ga0157367_1001442_pt1 | contig 10429 bp, 7 predicted proteins | sample AttbisABBM2_FD_113142 | JGI IMG/M metagenome (GOLD analysis project Ga0157367, IMG submission 113142) | Fungus gardens microbial communities from leaf cutter ant in Botucatu, State of São Paulo, Brazil - Atta bisphaerica ABBM2 | ecosystem: Host-associated > Fungi > Mycelium > Unclassified ...
CGTCGAGCCGGCCGCCGAGGCCGACTTCGAGGATCACCGCGTCGAGCCCGCGCGACGCGAACAGGTGCAGGATCGCGAGCGTCGTGAATTCGAAGTACGTGAGCGATACCGGCTCGGGCAGCGACGTGCGCGCCGCCTCGACCGCCTCGAAGTGCGGCAGCAGTTCGTCATCGGTGACCGTCTGGCCGTTCACCCGCGCCCGCTCGTTGAATTCGAGCAGGTGCGGCGACGTGTGGCAGCCGACCTTGTAGCCGGCCCGCACGAGGATCGTCTCGAGGAATGCGCAGGTCGAACCCTTGCCGTTGGTGCCGCCGACGGTGATCACCGGGCACGCGAATTCGAGCCCGAGGGCCGCCTTGACCTGGCCGATGCGGGCCAGGCCCATGTCGATGCCGACCGGGTGCGCGCGTTCGAGATGCGAAAGCCACGCGTCGAGAGTGGGAAAAGTGCTCATCGGGTCTGAACGTGATTCGGTACCGCCACTACGCCAAAAAACGAAGCGCGCCGCCTGGCCGACGAGCCAGGCGACGCGCGCGGTTCAAAGTCCTGCGCCTGCGCCGGTCAGGCCAGCGCGTCGGCCGGCTGGCGCTGCAGCAGCGCGAGCAGTTGCGCGATCTCGTCGCGCATCTTGCGGCGGTCGACGATCATGTCGATCGCGCCCGTCTTCAGCAGGAATTCCGCGCGCTGGAAGCCTTCCGGCAGCTTCTCGCGCACCGTCTGCTCGATCACGCGCGGGCCGGCGAAGCCGATCAGCGCCTTCGGCTCGGCGATCACGACGTCGCCGAGGAACGCGAAGCTCGCCGACACGCCGCCCATCGTCGGGTCGGTCAGCACCGAGATGAACGGCAGCTTCGCTTCGGCGAGCTTGGTCAGCATCGCGGTGGTCTTCGCCATCTGCATCAGCGACAGCAGGCTTTCCTGCATCCGCGCGCCGCCCGAAGCGGTGACGCAGATGAACGGCACGTGCTGCTCGAGCGCATTCTGCGCGCCGCGCGCGAAGCGTTCGCCGACGACCGAGCCCATCGAGCCGCCCATGAACGAGAACTCGAAGCACGCGGCGACGACCGGCAGCGTGTGGATCGCACCGCCCATCACGACCATCGCGTCGGTCTCGCCCGTCTCGTCGATCGCTTCCTTCAGACGATCGGGATACTTGCGGCTGTCCTTGAACTTCAGCGTGTCGACCGGCACGATCTCCTGGCCGATCTCGTAGCGGCCTTCCGGATCGAGCAGCCCGTCGAGGCGCTCGCGCGCACCGATCCGCATGTGGTGATCGCATTTCGGGCACACGTGCAGGTTCGCCTCCACGTCGTTGCGATACAGCACGGCCTCGCAGGACGGGCACTTGATCCACAGGCCTTCCGGAATGCCCTTGCGGCTTTTCGGATCGGTCTGCTTGATCTTCGGCGGCAACAGTTTGTCGAGCCAGCTCATCGTATTGTTTCCTGTTCCGTGGCGGGCAGGGCGACGCGCGCCCTGCCCGCTTTCCTAAGTTGTTTATGCGGCCGTCTTGCCCGCGCCGTCCAGCGCGGCGCGCAACTCGGCGATGAACGCCTTCAGTTCGGCGACGGCGCCTTCCGGCGTGGCGCTCTCGAGGAGCTGCACCAGACGGCTGCCGATCACGACGGCATCCGACACTTCGGCCACCGCGCGCGCCGTCTGGGCGTCGCGAATGCCGAAGCCGACGCCTACCGGAACCGGCACTCGCGACTTGATGGCCGGGATTTTACCCGCAATGCTCGAAACATCCAGATTTCCGGCGCCGGTCACCCCTTTGAGCGACACGTAATACACGTAGCCGCTCGCGATCTTGCCGACTTCCGCGATGCGTTCGTCGGTCGACGTCGGCGCGAGCAGGAAGATCGGATCGATCTGCGCGGCGCGCATCTTCTCGGCGAACGCCGCCGCTTCCTCGGGCGGGTAGTCGACGACGAGCACGCCGTCGACGCCGGCCGCCTTCGCTTCGGCGGCGAACGTGTCGACGCCCATCCGCTCGATCGGGTTCGCATAGCCCATCAGCACGACGGGCGTCTTCTGGTCGCGCTCGCGAAAGCGCTTCACGTCGGCGAGCACGCGCTTCATCGTGACGCCGCGCGCGAGCGCCCGCTCGGACGAGCGCTGGATCACGGGGCCGTCGGCCATCGGGTCGGAGAACGGCACGCCGAGCTCGATCACGTCCGCGCCGCCTTCGGCGAGCGCGTGCATGAAGTCGACGGTTTTCGCCGGGTCCGGATCGCCGGCGGTGATGAACGGGATCAGGCCCTTTCGGCCTTGTTCGGCGAGCGCGGCAAAGGTCTGCTGGATACGGGACATGACAATTTTCCTCGATTCGTTCGGCGAAGCGGCGGCGCGACTCACGCGCACGCCGGCGCAGCGAGCGCGGCAACGCGCTCGTGCGCGATCGCGCAATAACTTTCGTTGATCTCGTAGCCGACGAAGTCGCGCCCCTGCCGTGCGCAGGCCACCGCGGTCGTGCCGCTGCCCATGAACGGGTCGAGCACGCGGCCGCCCGGCGGGCAGCTTGCGAGCACCATCCGCTCGATGATCTCCAGCGGCTTCTGGGTCGGATGATCGACGCGCTCCGCGTGCTGCCGGTGCAGGCGCGAGACCGACCAGACGTCCTTCGGGTTGTAGCCCATCTCCAGCCACTTGCTGCCTTCGAACAGCTTGCGCGAGCGGGCCTTCTTCGTATCGGCGTCGTACGGGATGCGGACCGGATCGAGATCGAAGTAATACGCCTTGGACACCGCGAAAAAGCCGATGTTGTCGTGCACCGACGTGAAGCGGCGCGTCGTGCCGCCCATGCTCGGCACGCGCCGGTCCCAGATGATCTCGTTGACCATCGTGAGCTTCGTCTTCAGGAAGCTGAAGATCTCCGGCGCGTACTGCCACGTGCAGAAGATGTACATCGACCCGCTCGGCTTGAGCTTCGGAATCGCGAGCTCGAGCCACTCGCGCGTCCACGCGAGAAACGCGTCGCCCGAGCGCTTGTCCGAGTCGTTGCCGTAGTCCTTGCCGAGGCCGTACGGCGGATCGGCGACGATCAGGTCGATCGACGCGTCCGGCAAACGGGCGGCTTCGGTCATGAAATCGCGGTTGTGCAATTCGATGCCGGCGGGCAGCGCGCGCGCCTCGGCAACGGCGGCTTGCACCGCCTCCGCCTCGCTCGCGGCGCCGCCCGCCGGCTGTTCGATCAGGTCACGCATCGGTCGGGGTCAGAGCGTAATGCCCGATCGCTCGGCGACCGTGTGCATGTCCTTGTCGCCCCGGCCCGACAGGTTGACGAGCAGGATCTTGTCCTTCGGCAGCGTCGGTGCGAGCTTCACGCCATACGCGATCGCGTGGCTCGATTCGAGCGCCGGGATGATCCCTTCGATCCGGCAGCAGTCGTGGAACGCCTTCAGCGCTTCCTCGTCGGTGATGCCGACGTACTGCGCGCGGCCGCTGTCCTTCAGCCATGCGTGCTCGGGGCCGACGCCCGGATAGTCGAGGCCCGCCGACACCGAATGCGTCTCGATGATCTGGCCGTCGTCGTCCTGCAGCAGGTAGGTGCGGTTGCCGTGCAGCACGCCGGGGCTGCCGGCGATCAGCGAGGCCGCGTGATGGCCCGTGTCCAGGCCGTCGCCGGCCGCCTCGACGCCGATCAGCTGCACGGACGCGTCGTCGATGTACGGATAGAAGATGCCCATCGCGTTCGAGCCGCCGCCGACGCAGGCGATCACCGCATCCGGCTGCCGGCCCGCGAGTTCCGGCATCTGCACCTTGCACTCGTCGCCGATCACGCGCTGGAAATCGCGCACCATCATCGGGTACGGGTGCGGGCCCGCGACCGTGCCGATGATGTAGAACGTGTTCTCGATGTTCGTGACCCAGTCGCGCATCGCTTCGTTGAGCGCGTCCTTCAGCGTGCGCGAACCCGATTCGACCGGCACGACCGTCGCGCCGAGCAGCTTCATCCGGTACACGTTCGCGGCCTGGCGGCGCACGTCCTCGGCGCCCATGTAGACGACGCACTCCATCCCGAAGCGCGCGCAGATCGTCGCGGTCGCGACGCCGTGCTGGCCGGCGCCCGTCTCGGCGATCACGCGCTTCTTGCCCATCCGCTTCGCGAGCAGCGCCTGGCCGATCACGTTGTTGATCTTGTGCGCGCCGGTGTGGTTCAGGTCTTCGCGCTTCAGGTAGATCTGCGCGCCGCCGAGCGTGTCGCTCCAGCGCTGCGCGTGGTAGATCGGCGACGGACGGCCGACGAAATGCTTCAGCTCGCGCTCGAATTCGGCGACGAAGTCGGGATCGTTCTGGAATTTCGCATACGCCGCGCGCAGTTCGTCCAGCGCGTGAATCAGCGTCTCGGCGACGAACACGCCGCCATACGGGCCGAAATGGCCGCGATCATCAGGAAGGTTGTACATGGTGTCACTCTCGATCGGTCGGTGCGCGCCCCGCTTGCGGCGCTGCACCGGCTTGCATCACTTGGCGTCCGCTTCGCGCACCGCGCGCACGAACGCCGCCATCCGGGCGTGATCCTTCACGCCCTTCGCGCCCTCCACTTCGATGCCACTGGAGACATCGACCGCGAACGGACGCAACTGGCGAATCGCATCACCGACGTTTTGCGCGTTCAAGCCACCACTCAAAACGGCCCGACGCGCGAGCTCTGCGGGAATAAGTGACCAATCGAAGACCTTGCCGCTGCCGCCGTAGTCCGGCACGAGGGTGTCGAACAGGAGGCCGCGCGCTTTCGAATAATGAAGAGCCGATTCTACCAAATCGGCCGATTGCGTCGAGGGGCCGACGCGCACCGCCCGCAGCCACGGCAGCCGGGCCGCGCGGCCCAGCGCGTCGCATTGTTCAGGCGTTTCGTCGCCGTGGAACTGCAGCAGCGTGAGCGGCACGTCGCGCACCACCGCCTCGATCTCGGCGGCGCTCGCGTTTACGAACAGGCCGACGACCGACACGAACGGCGGCGCGAGGCGCGCCAGCTCGGCCGCCTGCGCGATCGTGACCGCGCGCGGGCTCTTGGGGTAGAACACGAGGCCGATCGCGTCGGCGCCGAGCGCCGCCGCATGCAGCACGTCCTCGGGGCGCGACAGGCCGCACAGCTTGATGCGCGTGCGCGGCGGCACGGCGGCGGGATCGGGAGAGAACGCGTGGTCAGTCATGGTTGTGGATCCAGATCAGCCCAGACGCCGCTCCACGGCACGCTGCCGAGCTGCGCGGGCGGGACGGCGAATTCCGCAGGATAGCCGACATGGGCAAGATACAGCCCATCGGCCATGAAGGTCGGCGCCGCGCGGTTGCGGTCGCGGCCGGCGAGCACCTCCGCGAGCCACTCGGCCGGATAGCGGCCGCGCCCGACCGCGACGAGGCAGCCCATCAGGTTGCGCACCATGTGGTGCAGGAACGCGTTGGCGCGGAACCGGAAATGAAGGAAGTGGCCCACGCGCCGGATGTCGATCTGGTACAGGTGCTTGACCGGCGTCTTCGACTGGCATTCCGACGAACGGAACGACGAGAAGTCATGCTCGCCGATTAGGCACGCCGCGGCCTCGCGCATCGCGTCGTCATCGAGCGGCGTGTGGATCCAGCCGGCACGGCTGTCGAGCATCGGCGAACGGACCGGATGCACGTACAGCGCGTAGTAATAGGTACGCTCGAACGCCGAGAAGCGCGCGTGGAACGCGTCCGGCATCGGCTTCGCCCATTGCACCCCGACCGTCGGCGGCAGGAACGCGTTGGTGCCGCGCACCCATGAAAAATCCGCGCGGTCCAGCTCGGTATCGAAGTGCACGACCTGCCCGAGCCCATGCACACCGGTGTCGGTGCGCCCCGCCACCGTCGTATGCAGCGGCGTCTGCGCGAACTCCGCCAGCGCGCGCTCGAGCGCGTCCTGCACGGTCTTGCCGTGCGGCTGCGACTGCCAGCCGCAAAACGCCGCGCCGTCGTATTGGATGCCGAGCGCGATCCGCATCACGCCTCGGCCGCCAGTTTCGCGAGCAGCGCGCGCGCATCGTCGCGCGTCGCCGCGTCGTTCGCGTCGACGACTTCCTGCAGCAGCGTGCGCGCGCCGGCGACGTCGCCCAGTTCGACGTATTCGCTCGCGAGGTCGAGCTTGTTGCGCGCGATGCGCGCCAGCTCGTCGGGCGTGAGCGCCGGCAGCGCCGCGCCGGGCGCGGACGGCAGATCGAGATCGAAATCGAGCTTCAGCGCGCCGAATTGCGCGCCGCCAAGCGGTGCAAACGCGGGGGCCGACGACGTCGCACCCGAACGGCCGTGCAGGAACGCGCCGTCATCCCACTCCAGCGCGTCGTCCTGCTCGGCAAGATGTTCCGGGGTCGGATCCGTGGCACCGATAGGCGGGCGCGGGGCGGCTTGACCGTTAGTTGCGACTTGCTCATCGGCAGACAGCGCTGCCGTCGTGGCCGTGTCGTGCGCCGCCGGCGTCGATTCGTCGAGCACGCGCGGCGGCAGCGGCATGTCGAGGCTGCCGAGCGCGGTGATCGCGCTCTGCATGATCGCGTGCTGCGTGTCTGCTGCCGACTGTGTCGCAGGCACCGTATCGACCGGCTCGTCAGCGGTCTTGTCCACATTGGCGGCAGCGTCCGGCGCGTCGTGCACATGCGCCGCAGGTTCCGCTTGCTCGGGCTCGACGGACACCGGCACAACCGGCACGTCGGGATGCACGTGCGCCTCGGCGGCCTCGGTCTCTGCCGCCGCCGCGGTTGCCGCCGCCAAATGCACGTCGGCCGCCGCATCGCGCGACACCGGCGTCTCGGGCTGGATCGGCAGTTCCTGTGCCGGGGACGGCGTCACGTCGTCACTGCCGGCAGCGCCGGTTGCGGCGCCCGCGGCTGCCTCGTTGCGACGCGCGTTGCGGCGCTTGCGCCACAAGAAACCGGCGACCAGCACCACCGCCGCACCGGCCGCGGAAGCCACGCGCCAGTCGAGCTGCCCTGCCGCTCCCGCCTGCGTCGGCGCCGGTGTCACGGCGGGACGCGCGGGCGCCGTCTGCGGCTGCACCGCACTCGACGCGACGCCGCTTGCCGCGGCCGCATCGGCATTCGACGCCGCGGCGGATGCGCTTGCGTCGTTCGCGACCGCACGCGGCGCGGACGGCGCAGGCGCGTTACCCGCGCCGGCCGTCGCGCCCGGCTTGCCGATGCCGTGCTTCTGCAGCTCCATCAGCACGCGATTCTTCAGCGCGAGCAACTGCTGCAGGCTGGACGGACGCGGTTGCGACGCGGCGGCGGCCGGCGCCGCATTCGGAGCGGCATTCGGGCCGGCGGCCATGCTGCCCTGCGCGGACGGCACCGTCGCCTCGCTGGCGGATGACGGCGCGGACTGAATCGCGCCGCTCCACACGTGCGGGCCGCTGCTCGCGCCGGCCGCCGGCGATGCCGGCTGGACGGCCGGTGCGGATGCACCGTGAGCCGCGGACGCACCGATGGCGGCCGACGCGCCTGCCGCCGTCGCCGCATGCGCGTCGCTCGGCTGCACTGCGTGGGTGGCAGACGCTGCGGAGGTCGCCAGCGCCGCCGACGCGGGATGCGCGGCCGAACCGGGGTGCGCGGCCGAAGCCGCGGCGGCCGATGCAGGCGCCGCCCCGGAAGCCGCCGCAGCGCCGGATGCGACCGCCGCACCCGTCGCATCGAGCGCCGGCAGCGTCAGCGTCGCGCCGACCTTCAGCCGGCTGGGATCGCGCTTCATGAACGCCTGCGGATTCGCATCGAACAGCGCGCGGCCCGCGCGCGCCAGCACGCCCGGATCGCTCGACTGCGTAGCCGCCTTGGCAAGATCGTTGAGGGACTGGCCCGGCTGGACCGTCACGGTGAGCGGCGCGGCCGCGCCGGCTTCGGCCGCCGCGGCGTCGCCTGCGGCCCAGGTCGAGGCGGCCGCGCCGAGTGCGAGGACCGCCAGCGCGCCGCACACGGCGCGCGACAAGCGAGATTGACGCGGAAACATGGAAATTCGGGACATCGTTGGCTCTATCGCCACGCTGGCGCGCGGCTCGGATTCGCGTTTGGAAGCGTCAAAAAAGTCGCCGCAGAAATGCAAAAGCGCCGCGCAGAACGCGACGCTTTCCGCTGGTCTGCGCGTCGTAACCGCGTAGTTTACTTCACGCGTCCGGATTCGGGCCGAATTCGTCCCCGGTTGACGCGCATCGGGCCGTGCGCCCGCGACGTTTCAGGGAGCCCGACGCACCGGCGGCACAACCTGGGCCGCCTTGCCTGCCATGCCATCGTCAGATCCGCCGCGCCCTGAATGACTCACAAACACACGCCCACCAAGTACAACAATTTCGTAGATCAACCTCCCGCCGAGAACGATTCCATCCGCCTTTGCTCCGCAGCGCATCCTCTCCTCGTGCCAAAGGAATCGATGCAAGAAAGCCCCGGCCATGAAACGGTTCGGGGCTTTCATGTTTTTGCGCCGGGCATGTCGCGCGGCCGGCGTCGTATCGCGCGCACCGGGCCCGCCCCAAACCGCCAGCACAAAATCTGTAGTCCGAGAATAAAACACCATCGCCACCATCAATAATTCGCCGCGCTTGCCGTTAATAAAATCACGGCCGAAAATTCAAATAAATCCCGCGCCGCGCAACGAATCACATTCCAATTATTTCCAATCGATCGATCAGAAGGCAATTCCCGCCTCTAATCGGAGAATTGACCATTCATCCTACGGAACACCCCGCCCAGCAAGGCTTACAAGCCCATCATCGCGCCCGGATTCCTTCAAAAAAACGACCTTTCGTTTGCAATTCGCCCACATTACACAAATTTACACAAATCCCCGAACGACCAACATTACGATCTGTTTCAAATAAAAATCAGCGCAATCCGACCATGACCGATCAGTCGGACTGACGCCACGACAAATCAAGGGAGTATTACCGCGCAGTCGCACGACTGCATTTATTTACCAGCTCGTTACGGGGACCGAACATGGGCTATCAGCAAGGCTTGAGCGGTTTGGCCGGGGCGTCGAACAATCTCGACGTGATCGGCAACAACATCGCGAACGCGAACACGGTGGGCTTCAAGCAAAGTCGCGCGCACTTTTCCGACATGTACGCGAACTCGGTCGCGACGTCGGTCAACACCCAGATCGGCATCGGCTCGGGGCTCGCGTCGGTGGATCAGCAGTTCGGCCAGGGCACGATCAACACGACGGGCAACGCGCTCGACGTCGCGATCAACGGCAACGGCTTCTTCCAGATGTCGAACAACGGCGTGGTCACGTATTCGCGCGACGGCACGTTCCATCGCGACAAGAACGGCTTCATCGTCGACTCGCATGGCCGCAACCTGATGGGTTACGGCGCGGCCGCGGGCGGCGTGATCAACACCGCGGCAACCGTGCCGATGCAGGCGCCGACCACCAATCTCGCGCCCACCGCGACGACCAGGATCACCGGCCAGTTCAACCTGAACTCGCAGGACAAGGTGCCGGCCAAGGCGCCGTTCTCCGCGACGGACAGCACGACGTACAACTACTCGACGTCGATCCAGGTGTACGACTCGCTCGGCGGCGCGCAGCAGGTCGACATGTATTTCGTGAAGAGCGCGGCGCCGGCCGGCACGTGGCAGGCGTATGCGGGTGTGAAGGGCCAGACGCCGACCAATCTCGGCACCGTCGCGTTCAACACGTCGGGCCAGATCGCGAGCACGACGCCTGCGGCGCCCGTCACCGGCTCGACCGGCCAGTTCCAGTTCACGATCCCGGCCACCGGCGGCTCCGCGACGCCGCAGCCGCTGACGCTCGATCTGAACGGCACGACCCAGTACGGCGGCAAGAACGGCGTGAACAACCTCGCGCAGGACGGCTTCGCGAGCGGCACGCTGACGACCTTCTCGATCGGCGCCGACGGCAAGCTGTCCGGCAACTACTCGAACGGCCAGAGCGCGGTGCTCGGCCAGATCGCGCTCGCGAACTTCAACAACCCGAACGGCCTCGTGAACATCGGCGGCAACCAGTACGCCGAGAGTTCCGCGTCGGGCGTGCCGCAGATCTCCGCGCCGGGCAGCACGAACCACGGCACGCTGCAGGGCAGTGCGCTGGAGAACTCGAACGTCGACCTGACGACCCAGCTCGTCGCCCTGATCACCGCGCAACGCAATTACCAGGCGAACGCGCAGACGATCAAGACGCAGCAGGCCGTCGACCAGGCGGTGCTGAACATGCGCTGACGCGCCCATGAAAAACGCGCCGCGCCGGACCGTGACATCGTCACGACCGGCGCGGCGCGCTTGCGTGGACCATCCGGCCCACGGGCCGGATGCCCCTGTCGGGCTTACTTGTCGAGCAGGATGCGCAGCATGCGGCGCAGCGGCTCGGCCGCGCCCCACAGCAGCTGGTCGCCGACGGTGAACGCCGACAGGTATTCGCCGCCCATCGCGAGCTTGCGCAGGCGGCCGACCGGCACCGTCAG
>Ga0157367_1001443_pt1 | contig 10429 bp, 10 predicted proteins | sample AttbisABBM2_FD_113142 | JGI IMG/M metagenome (GOLD analysis project Ga0157367, IMG submission 113142) | Fungus gardens microbial communities from leaf cutter ant in Botucatu, State of São Paulo, Brazil - Atta bisphaerica ABBM2 | ecosystem: Host-associated > Fungi > Mycelium > Unclassified ...
CTTTTTATCTGTGCGATCCATTTAGAAAAATTTACCCCAAATATGTGTGATATGAGCAAACATTTAAAAGCACATTCTAAATACATGAGCATATTATTTTCAACAAGCTCGAATAAATAGGGATTTTTTCTAAACCCGAGCGAAACCTTTGGAAAATAGTTTGCCGAGATAAGCATATGGCTTTTAACATTTTTATTGCATTTTGGAGTGTCTCCATTCTTTTTATTATTACGCCTGGGGCTGACTGGGCCTATGCCATTTCGGCAGGCATAAAAGGCAAAGTTGTTGTACCTGCTGTTGCAGGTATGCTATTTGGGCACTTTATTACGATTTTATTGGTAGCGGCTGGTGTCGGTTTACTTGTAGCAAATCACCCAACTGCACTCATGATTCTAACAATTGCGGGTTCGGCTTATTTATTGTGGATGGGAATAAATTTGCTCATTACCCCACCTACTCCGAATCAGTCCGATTCTGAAAAAGCACAATCACGGTTAAGATGGGCAACTAAAGGTGTGTATGTAAGTGGCTTAAACCCAAAAGTTTTTTTACTTTTTTTAGCTTTGCTTCCTCAATTTATTGACACTACCGCTTCATGGTCCGTGACGACACAAATTCTTGCCTTTGGTGTTGTTCACATGATTAGCTGCGCGATTATTTACTTAATGGTAGGTTATGGTTCAGAAGCTATTTTAAAAACCAGACCACAGGCAGCTCAGATAGTTGGCCGTTTTTCGGGTGGTTTGATGGTCGTTATCGCAACGGGCTTATTGATTGGGCAAATTTAAAAAGACATTTAGTAAAAAGTTACTGATTGTGATTTCAGGTCAGTAACTTTAATAAAAAATATAAGAAAAAATTTATCTCATACGTTTGAGGTTATAAGTCACTACTCCCCAAATCACCAGTTCTTGGCCTTCTTCAATATAAATATTTTGATAATCCGGATTTTCTGCTTTTAACCAGATTTTAGGAGGCTGAAATTGAGTATCTATCATTAAGCGCTTAACAGTAAAATCATTGTCGATGAGTGCGATTACAATATCCCCCGATTTAGCGGAAATACTACGATCTACAATAAGTGGATCATCAATATCAATTCCAGCGTCTAGCATGGACAATGAATTGGCTTTGACAATAAACGTGGCATTTTCATTTCTAATTAAATATTCATTTAAATCGAGTGCTTGCTCAATATCATCTTGTGCTGGCGAAGGAAAACCTGCCGCAACACGTTCTGTTGCTAAAGGAATATGGTAAATTTTGTCGTTGTTCGGATGGACTTGCTGAACTTTAAGTTTGGAGCTGAAGTCTGTCTGATTATCGGTTTTGACATTATTCAGTAACCAATTTTTGATAAAGTTGACTTGAGATTCGGGAACACGAATGACTTTTGTGGGTTCATTGAACTGTGCTTTACGTCCGGCATTTTCTCGCGCACCACCATGCTCGAAGTCTTTTTTCTTTGACATATCCTCTCCATTTCACAGTTCAAGTCCTACACAAACAATGTAACTTGAAAAAGTTACATTTTCAAGTTGACGAAATATTTTTTTTGCATAACAATAAATTTCATGATCAGATTTTAATCCATTTTGCTTTTAACAGGGATGTTTTAATCAAAATGGCAATTTGAAGAAAATCAAAACCTATTGCGAAATAGTCCTTATCACTGACTGTTTTTGATTTTTTATCAAATGAAATTCTGGACACTTAACATTTGGTTAAATTCAGTTTTTTGGTATGGAGACATGCGAAATGAGAAATCAACGTGATGCTGTTTTAGGTTATGCAAATGAACAACATGCCTACTATATTCGTCTTATTGAAAATGATGCCGTGCTAGGCGAAAGCTATGGAATATTTTGTGAAAATCCAGATAGCGAAGCAGCAGAAAGTATTATGACGACGCTATTTTTAAAGAAATCTTTTTGGTTAAACGGGTCTGAATACCTTGATATTGTAAAAGGCCTACAACCTCTCCCTCAGTAAATACAGTAAATAAACTAAAAACAAAGGAGGCAAAAGCCTCCTTTGTTTTTAAAACATTCTGCTTAAGACGTGAAACGTCCGTAGGCATCACGTTTTTGATTACGAGAGTTTTGACCGCGGCCATCATAATCATCATCGTCTTCACGACTACGGCCACGGCTTCGACCACCTGAACGGCCGCGATCATCATCTTCGTCATCATCATGACGGCTGCGACCTCGACCTCGGCCACTTGTACGACCGCGATCATCATCTTCATCGTCGTCATCATGACGGCTGCGACCGCGGCCTCGACCACTTGTACGACCACGATCATCATCTTCGTCGTCGTCATGACGGCTGCGACCTCGACCTCGGCCACTTGTACGACCGCGATCATCATCTTCATCGTCATCATCACGACGGCTACGACCACGTCCTCGGTCACTTGTGCGACCACGATCATCATCTTCGTCGTCGTCATGACGGCTGCGACCGCGGCCTCGACCACTTGTACGACCGCGATCATCATCTTCATCGTCGTCATCATGACGACTGCGACCGCGGCCACTTGAACGACCACCACGATCATCATCTTCGTCGTCATCATGACGGCTGCGACCGCGGCCTCGACCACTTGTACGACCGCGATCATCATCTTCGTCGTCATCATGACGACTGCGACCGCGGCCTCGACCACTTGTACGACCACGATCATCATCTTCATCGTCGTCATCATGACGGCTGCGACCTCGGCCTCGGCCACTTGTACGACCGCGATCATCTTCATCGTCGTCGTCATGACGGCTGCGACCTCGGCCTCGGCCACTTGTACGACCGCGATCATCATCTTCATCGTCGTCGTCATGACGGCTGCGACCACGTCCTCGGCCACTTGTGCGACCGCGATCATCATCTTCATCATCGTCATCATGACGGCTGCGACCTCGGCCTCGACCACTTGTACGACCACGATCATCATCTTCATCATCGTCATCATGACGGCTGCGACCTCGGCCTCGACCACTTGTACGACCGCGATCATCATCTTCATCGTCGTCATCACGACTACGGCCACGGCCTCGACCACTTGTACGGCCACCGCGATCATCATCTTCGTCGTCATAACGGCTGCGACCACGACCATTACGCTCATCGTTCTTATGACTTAACGCACCAGCTTCACGAGCCTCTTCCGAGGTAAATTCATGTGCATTGCCACTTGCATGTGCAGCTCGTCCAGCTTCACGTGCTTCTTCTGAAGTAAATTCATGTGCATTGCCACTTGCATGTGCAGCACGCCCACCTTTACTGGCTATTTCTCTAACTCTTTCAGGATCCATACTCGCAAATCCACGATTTGAAGTACCTGAACTATTGTTATCTTGATCTTCATATCTAGCATTAGCCATAGTTATATCTTCCTATATTAAATTATAGTCGCTACCGCTTCTATTTAACGGATAAATTTAAGATAAGAGATTTAAAATATTTTCCCAACTATGCTATGTATCAAGCTTTTTAAATGTATATAAAATAATACCCATACAAAAACCTAAGATTATTATTTAACAAAGATTTTATTAATTAAAATATTTATAATTTATTTTTACTTTTACTTTTTAAATATTCCCCATACCTATTATTACTCAAACCAACACACTAATATATTTTTACAAATACAGTTAAAAATTATTCTTAAATAACATAATCTTTCACAATGTACAAATCAATAAAAAACAGAAACATCTCAGCTATTGAATAAACAAATCAAAATATAAATAAAATTATTTAAAAACAACAACATAAAACATTACACTTTTAAAAAAAAATTTGCTTGAGTGATAAAAATCACCATTTAAAATTAATTTATATAATTTAAGAGGAATTAATTATGCAATTAAATCATTTACAATCAACACTACAATACATTCATATTTCAGTTCCTGAAATTTTACTTAGTAATATTCAGATTAAAAGCTCTTGGCAAGATTTCAACCAAGAATGGAGCTATAGATTAGATCCGCCTCATGCTAGCCACCCATTTCAAAGAGATTTACATATTATTAAATCAAAAAATATTGAAAAAGAAGATATAAAAGAGCCATTGAATAATCTAGTAGCTAAAAATAAATCTGAATTAACATCTATAGTAGAAGCAGAAATAGTAATAAAAGAAATTTTAGATTTATCAGCTTATATACCTATAGAAAATTGGCTAAATGATACAGGTAATCGATCAATTATTGAAAGTATGATTGATAAAAATAAAGTTAAATTATTAAATATTATTTAACAATTTTAAACGTTATATTTTTTTACATCCTTATATATAAAATAACAAAGACAACTTTTTCAAAAAGACTATTTACTCATATTCACGTGCAGATTTATCAATATATAAGAACTCAAATTATTAATAGAGGTATTCTAGCCATGGAAAATACTACAAATCAGTATCCATCAGAAGCTCCTGCACAAGTTCAATCTCACCAACCGGGTGATCAGGAAAAAATGTATCCTGAACCGGAAATTATCAAAGCATCACACAAAGGCAGTGACAAACTAAAAGGTAAAGTTGCCGTCATTAGTGGTGGAGATAGCGGTATAGGCCGTTCCGTTGCCGTATTATTTGCCCGTGAAGGTGCCGATATTGCCATACTTTATCTTGAAGAAGAACAAGATGCCGAAATCACCAAACAGCTTGTAGAAAAAGAAGGACAACACTGTCTTTTACTCAAGGGTGATATTTCCGATCCAGATCTTGCAAAACAAGGCATTGATAAGGTATTACAGCATTTTGGTAAAATTAATATCTTAGTGAATAATGCTGGAGTTCAATATCAACAAAAAGAAATTGAAAGTATTAGTAATGAACAATTAGAAAAGACATTTAAAACAAATATTTTTGCGATGTTTTATTTAACAAAAGAAGCAATTCCATATATGGAAGAAGGCGATACTATTATTAACACCACCAGTATTACCAGCTATCAAGGTCATGATGAGCTAATTGATTATGCAAGTACTAAAGGTGCAATTACCTCTTTTACACGTAGCTTATCAAACAATTTAATGAAACAGAAAAAAGGGATTCGGGTAAATGGCGTGGCCCCAGGACCAATTTGGACTCCTCTCATTCCAAGTAGTTTCGATGCAGAAACTGTCGAAAAGTTTGGTAAAGATACTCCTATTGGGAGAATGGGTCAGCCAAGTGAAGTTGCTCCTGCATATCTGTTCCTTGCCTCAGACGATGCAAGCTATATTACGGGTCAGGTTATTCATGTTAACGGTGGTCAAATCGTAAATGGTTAATTAACTCGATCATATTAAAAAAGCCCTGAAAGCATTAACTTTCAGGGCTTTTATTTAAGTCACTTAAGCTGGAACGTGTACAGCTATTTGTTCTCGTGACCAAACACGATGAGCTTTAATCAAGTTTTTAAATTTTTCTGCAACATGCTGGAACTCATCTTCTATGAGAGTCCCTTCATCGGCGACTAAACCGAGTGGTTCAAGCAAATCAGATTTATTGCCTAAAAACACAATTGGTTTTAAGTGCTTATAAGCTTCTAGCACATAATGGCGAGCTACCCCATCTTGCATTACTGCCTTTAAATTATCTCCATCTGGAACAATTACTGCATCATAAGCAATTGAAGGTTCGGCCATTTGCATACCATCAGCCACAATAATATTGTCTTTATGATCTTTTACTGGAGCCAAACTCGGCGCAAGTAAATGGACAACCGCACCTTCTTTAATTGCCCAATTTTTAATGGCTTCAAGTGTATCTGAATTCACAAGATTATGAATAAGTACTGCAACCTTTCTACCTTGAATATCTTCAGGTGGGAAAGCCAAGAAAGATAATTTAGCCGATTTTTCAACTGCGGTTTTTTTATAATCAAGCGTCAAATCAGGCACTTCAATTCCTAGGTTCGCTCCCACTTGACGCGCCAAGTCTAGATCGATATTTGCCAAAATTTCTTGCACCTGACGCTCACGAATATGTTTTCTTTGAACTTTACTTAATTCAAAAGTATAAGCATCGACTACATGCTTTTGTTCATGTGGTGCAAGGCTTTTATAATAGAGTCGAGGTTGTGAGAAATAATCAGAGAATGTCTCACTTCTTTGACGAAGTTTATGACCGCTAATTTTTTCAGGATAACTTTCAAAACCACCATTCGATGCCGCTGGCGGTGTTTCTACTGGCCAGTTTCCATCAATCGAATTTGGTTGATATGAAGCCTGCCCTTTATGAATCGTATGCTGATGAATACCATCACGTTGATTATTATGGAATGGGCATACAGGCTTATTAATTGGTATTTGGTGGAAGTTTGGCCCACCTAAACGGCTTAACTGTGTATCTGTATATGAAAATAATCGCGCTTGTAACAGTGGATCGTTTGTAAAATCGATACCCGGTACTACATGCCCCGGACAGAAAGCCACCTGCTCTGTTTCAGCAAAGAAGTTATCTACATTTCGGTTCAAAACAAATCGGCCAATTGGTGTAACAGGGACTAATTCTTCAGGAATAATTTTTGTTGGGTCAAGTAAGTCGAAGTCAAAACTCATTTCATCTTCTTCTTCGACAATTTGTACACCAAGTTCCCATTCTGGATAAAAACCTTGTTCAATTGCTTCATAAAGATCACGGCGATGGAAATCTGGGTCTTTACCTGCGAGTTTTTGCGCTTCATCCCATACTAAAGCACTTAAACCCTGTTTTGGTGTCCAGTGAAACTTCACAAAATGAGATTTACCTTCAGCATTAATTAAACGGAAAGTATGAACCCCAAAGCCTTGAATCGAACGTAAATTACGTGGAATAGCACGGTCTGACATTGCCCAAATTACTGCATGAGCTGACTCAGGGACTAAAGACACAAAGTCCCAGAAAGTATCGTGTGCTGTAGCTCCTGTTGGCATTTCTGTATCTGGCTCAGGTTTTACAGCATGGACAAAGTCCGGAAACTTAATGCCGTCTTGTACAAAAAACACAGGTGCATTATTACCGACTAAGTCGAAGTTACCTTCTTGGGTATAAAATTTAATCGCAAAACCACGAATATCACGAACAGTATCTGCCGAACCACGAGGCCCTTGCACTGTTGAAAAACGTACAAAAATTGGGGTCTGAATACTTGGGTCGGTTAAGAACCCAGCTTTGGTTAAACGTTCATTTCCTTCATAAGCCTGAAAATAACCATGAGCCCCTACACCACGTGCATGTACGATACGTTCAGGAATACGTTCATGGTCAAAGTGCGTGATTTTTTCTCTTAAGATAAAATCTTCCAATAAAGTCGAGCCACGAATTCCTGCTCTTAGGCTATTTTGGTTATCCGCTATTTTAACACCTTGGTTTGTAGTTAATGTTTCATTAGTTGCATCATCTCTCACTGTGTCTAACTGTTCAGTTTTCTGGGTAGTATTGGCTTTATTTGCTGCATCAGCACCAGCCATTTCGCTTGTTTTATTAGTTAATTTAGTTTTGTCGTTCATGTCCATTACCTGTGTTTTGAAAGTTAAACTTGGGGTTGAAATAAAAAACGTTTATCAAACTAGTTTTTAAACGTACCTAAATAAGGAAAAAGAAGTTCTACGTATTTACGAGTACTCCAAAGACCAATACTTTTATGATGAGAATCAGGGGCAAGAAACGGGGTAAGTTTGCATATTTTTATTGCAAGATCATGTGATTGCTGTACGCGCTCTTGGAGTGCATCCAACTCACCATCAGAGATATAGCTAAAGAGATAATCTTGAATACGCTGGCTATTCTTTAGTTCTCTGCTATATGCCAAGAAGTTAGAAGAATGATCACTACCAGCAATCCAGTCATGAATAATTTGACGCTCTACAGGGTTAAATACCCCAAACATTTTTCCATTTTCTTCATTAATCATTCGCCAGAACACACTCTGTTCAGGGTCTGTATTAAATTTAATCCACTTGTGATTAATGAGATGTGTAACCAAGCCTTTAACGTCTTCTGGGTTTGATAACCATTGATTAATCGTTTTGCATCCAAATTGTCTGGTTTCGTTATGAATCAACTGACCAACCAAAGCTTTTCTTTTAAGAATCTTAAGAACAAAGTCATCAAGGTTTAAATTATTGATAATGTGTGAAGACGAGACGCCACAATCATTAAGAGCAAATCCACGTTTTAACTTAGTGAGAAACTGCTCTTTGTCTCTGTATTTATTGTAAATATCTTCAATAACTTTAATGGCTTTATGCGCATGGCCATTGTCAATGTTATCAATGGTAATGTGCAGGTTAAAGTATTTAGAATCGATTCCTAATTCAGCAAGCTCATAATTAGAAATCAGAAGATGCAGCGGCAGCTGTTCATATCCTAAATTAAAACCAACAATTTCAGGGATAAATTCAGGCGGTGCATAACCCAGTGCAAGTTGCACCACTGCTTGATAATAATATTCGTCTTCTAGAAGTAGATCGAAACTATCGAGGCCTAAACTTCGTAAAAGATCATCATAAATGCAGACATGGTTGGCTTTTGGTTCACCTAATCCAAGCTCTTCCAAATAAGTAATGATCAACTCATGGAATATAGGATCATTCCAATAGTGTACAGAGCTATACAACCACGCTCCATCTACTTTCTTAGTTGGAGAAACCTTAATAAGAAATTCAAATGCCTGAGCAACATTATTAAAATATTCTCTGTCATGCCCTGCCTGTCTACGATTTAAATAAGACTGAAATTCCTCACAATTTTTTTTATTATCATTATCAAACCATGCTTTAATGGAATTAATATCTGAAGGAAAATTAACTTCCTTCATATCTATTTTCTCAATTTCTTTAGTTAAAAAGTCTCTTGCCTTTTCTTCTTTTTCAAAACTCGAAACATCCGGATCAAGAAAAAAAACAAACAGTTCATAATAATTTTGTTGATTATCTTGTAATAAGTCTAATAATCGTTCTTTCACTACAACAGGCATTTTCATTCTCCGTTTGTGAGATATCAATTACCATACGTCACATAGACTATAATCAAATTTTAAGTTTGTTATCGTACGTTATAAAAAAAGAACACTAAAACAATAAATCAAAAAAATTCAATTAGATACAAATTAACGCAAAATTACATTTAAACTTTTAGAATAACTTAAATCGCTGTTTTTATATAAAATTTGCAAAAATTAATCTATCTTTACATTTGATATCTATAAAAATTATAACTATTAAAAAATTAACAAAACAACCTATTAAATGGTTTTATAACATTTTAAAAACAATTGAAAAAGGAATTAAAAATGTTTAATACATGCTGCAAATTATTAGCTAAGGAAAAAATTAAAATTGCATTTTTTGAAAGTGCATCTGCTGGCTATCTTGCTTACCGTTTCTCCTTAAGCCCCCATTCTGGAGATATCCTTATAGGTAGTCTGGTAAGTTATGACCTGAGAGTAAAGGAAAAGACCTTACATATTTCCAAGGAACTTATTGAAAAATATACTGCAGAATCAATGGAAGTCACTATAGAAATGATTAATAAAGGAAAAAAACTTTTACATGCTGACCTCTATGTGGCATGTACTGGCCTCTTAAAAAAAGGAGGGTCTGAAACTAAAGAAAAACCCGTCGGAACATTTTTTTATTCAATATATTACAAAAATAACTTTTATAATTTTAGGCGTGTTTTAAAGGGGCCAGCTTTTTTAAAACTCCGAAAACTTCTCTATTACATTACTGAAGATATAAAAATTATTATTTCTGATGAAGCATTTGTTAATCTATATAAAAATTAACAAATATACATTTAGACATATTCATTATTTTTCTTACCCCTTCTGTACCTAAATGTAATTTCTTAAACATTCATATTAATAATGTTTAAAATGAAAATTTGCGTACATTATAAAATCAACAAGTTATTTAAAGTTTATTTGTTTTAAGTTTACAGTTAAATATAGGGTAACACCCCTACGCTTCAAATTTAAAATAAGCGTGTTTTAATAAACCTATCTGAAGTTCTCAGATAAAACACATCATTATAAATGATATGAGGTAATTAAAATGAGCACTACTAATAATCAATCAAATCAACGTAATAATCCGCAGCAGCAACAACAGCAAAATGACTCTCGTAACAATCAACAGCAGCAAAACAATCAGCAGCAGCAACAAAATGACAATCGCGGCCAACAACAAGGCTCTAACCAAAAAGATTCTGGCCAACAAAACTCAAATAACAACCAACAACGTTAATCGTTTGTAGTTGTTATTTGAAGTGGTCATTTATTTAGGAAGGTGAAGTCACCTTCCTAAATCCAATATAAGCATAAAATTCAATAAAATATGAGGGAATTCTGATGACAGATCAAAATACAGATCATGCTCAATTAGTAGCTGGCGATCATAACTATTCTGATTCTCGCTGGCGTGAAAGCTATCTGACTCGACCTTATTA
>Ga0157367_1001445_pt1 | contig 10424 bp, 8 predicted proteins | sample AttbisABBM2_FD_113142 | JGI IMG/M metagenome (GOLD analysis project Ga0157367, IMG submission 113142) | Fungus gardens microbial communities from leaf cutter ant in Botucatu, State of São Paulo, Brazil - Atta bisphaerica ABBM2 | ecosystem: Host-associated > Fungi > Mycelium > Unclassified ...
GCCGAACTGCTTCTCGATCTGGATCTCGATCGGCATCCCGTGGCAATCCCAGCCCGGCACGTACGGCGCGTCGAAGCCGGCCATGTTGCGCGACTTGACGACGATGTCCTTCAGGATCTTGTTCACCGCGTGGCCGAGGTGGATGTCGCCGTTCGCATACGGCGGGCCGTCGTGCAGGATGAACTTCGGCCGGCCCTGGCTGGCCGCGCGGATCTTCTCGTAGATGCCGCGCGCTTCCCATTCCTTGACCCACTGCGGCTCGCGCTTCGGCAGGTCGCCGCGCATCGGGAACGGCGTGTCGAGCAGGTTGACCGGATACTTGGCCTGCGGTTTCGAATCGGCTTTCTTGTTGCTCATGATGAGATCGCTATCAAATCGGGAGACGCTCGGGCGTCGTGAATCGGGTGAGCGCGCGCATCGGCGGCGCCGGGGTGCGGCGCATCGCGCCGCCGGCGGGGTCAGCTAATTCGGTCGGTGGCCGACGTCGAGAAGCCGGTCGTGCGGCTGCCGGGCGCGTGGTCGCGCGCGGCGAAATACGCGCGGGCGTTCGCGACGTCCTGCGCGATCGCGCGCGACAGCGCTTCGAGATCGTCGAACTTCGCCTCGTCGCGCAGCTTCTGCAGGAACTCGACGCGCACCAGCTTGCCGTATGCGTCGCCGTGCCAGTCGAGCAGGTGGACTTCGAGCAGCACGCGGCCCGAATCGACGACGGTCGGGCGCAGGCCGAGGCTCGCGACGCCGGGCAGCGGGGTATCGGCGAGGCCGTGCACCTGGACGACGAAGATGCCCATCAGCGCCGGCCGCTTGTGCGCGATCGGCAGGTTCAGCGTGGGGAAACCGAGGTCGCGGCCGAGCTTCAGGCCGTGCGTGACGTGGCCGCTGATCGCGTAGCCGTGGCCGAGCGCCTGCGCGGCCGCGGCGAGATCGCCCGCCGCGAGCGCGGCGCGCACGCCCGAGCTGGAGATGCGCGTGCCGTCGCTGCCGGCGACCGTGCCCATCTGCTCGACCTCGAAGCCGTACTGCTCGCCGGCCGCCTTCAGCGTGTCGAACGTGCCGGCGCGCTTCGCGCCGTAGCAGAAATCGTCGCCGACCATCATCCAGCGCGTGTGCAGCCCATTGACGAGCGTGCGCTCGACGAACGTCTCAGGCGACTGGCTCGCGAACGTATGGTTGAAGTGCTCGACCACGACCCGGTCGACGCCGTGCTCGCGCAGCGCCTCGAGCTTGTCGCGCAGCATCGCGATGCGCGGCGGCGCGCCGGCCGGATTGAAGAATTCCCGCGGGTGCGGCTCGAAGGTCATCACGCAGACGGGCAGGCCGCGCGCGTCCGCCGCCGCGCGCACGCGCGCGAGCAGGGCCTGGTGGCCGCGATGGACACCGTCGAAGTTGCCGATCGTCAGCGCGCACGGGGCGCGGCTTTCGGCGTTGGGCAGGCCGCGGAAGACTTTCACGATAGCTGCAGCGTCGGGGAATGGGCGGATGGATGCCGCAAAGCAGAAGATTATAAACGTTCGGGCGGGCAGGCGGCTCAGCCGGCGGGAAACGCGAGGCCGAATGGTAAAATTCGCGGATGAAAAAACTCGTCATCTTGATTTCCGGTCGCGGCAGCAACATGGAAGCCATCGTCCGCGCGTGCGCGCAGGAACGGTGGCCGGCCCAGGTTGCCGCCGTGATCGCCAACCGGCCGGATGCGGCCGGCCTTGCTTTCGCGGCGTCGCACGGAATTGCGACCGCCGTGGTCGACCACCGGTCGTTCGACGGCCGCGACAGCTTCGACGCGGCGCTGGCCGACGAGATCGACCGCTTCGCGCCCGATCTCGTGATCCTCGCCGGCTTCATGCGGATTCTCACGCCGGCATTCGTCAGACGATACGAGGGGCGGATGCTGAACATCCACCCGTCGCTGCTGCCGAGCTTCAAGGGCATCCATACGCACCAGGCGGCGCTCGACGCAGGCTGCGCGCTGCACGGCGCGACCGTGCACTTCGTCATCCCCGAACTCGACAGCGGCGCGATCGTCGCGCAGGGCGCGGTGCCCGTGCGCGCGGGCGACGACGCGGCCGCGCTCGCGCAGCGCGTGCTGGCGCTCGAGCACGTGCTGTATCCGCGCGCGGTGCGCTGGTTCGTCGACGGGCGCCTGCGCCTCGACGCCGGCCGCGCGGTGGTCGCGCCGGAGGAGGCGCGCTGGATTTTCTCGGACGAACAACCCAACACGAGCGAGGGCGTATGAAGCTGCATGGATTCCTGATCGGCCAGACCGAAACCTTGCTCGCCGAGGTCCTGAAGTTCGCCGGCCCGGCCGATGCGACGACGAGCCGGTTCTTCCGGGCCCACCCGAAGCTCGGGCACGCGGAGCGCGGCGTGATCGCCGAGGCGGTGTTCGCGGTGCTGCGCCGCAAGATGGAGTTTGCGCACCTCGCCGAGAGCGGCTCGGGCAGCCCGGCGCGGCGGCTCACGCTGCTCGGCCTGATGCAGACGGTCGGCCGCAATGCGCTGAAGCCGTTCCTGTCCGACGCCGAGGCCGCGTGGCTCGAGCACGTGTCGAAGATCGACCCGGCGAGCCTGCCGGTGCGGATCCGCACGAACCTGCCGGAGTGGATCCAGCAGGCGCTCGCGACGCGCTTCGACGCGGAGGAGCTCGCGCAGCTCGCCGCGGCGCTCAACTATCCGGCGCCGCTCGACCTGCGCGCGAATGCGCAGAAGGCGACCCGCGACCAGGTGGTCGACGCGCTGCGCGCGAACGGCATCGACGCCGGCGCGACGCCGTTCGCGCCGTACGGCGTGCGGGTCGTCGGCAAGCCCGCGCTGACCAAGCTCAAGCTGTTCGAGGAAGGCTTGATCGAGGTGCAGGACGAGGGCAGCCAGCTGCTGTGCTCGCTCGTCGCGCCGCGCCGCGGCGAGATGGTCGTCGATTTCTGCGCGGGCGCGGGCGGCAAGACGCTCGCGCTCGGCGCGATGATGCGCTCGACCGGGCGCCTGTACGCGTTCGATGTGTCGGAAAAGCGCCTCGCGAAGCTGAAGCCGCGCCTCGCGCGCAGCGGGCTGTCGAACGTGAACCCGGTGCTGATCGACAGCGAGCACGACGCGAAGATCAAGCGGCTCGCCGGCAAGATCGACCGCGTGCTGGTCGATGCGCCGTGCAGCGGCCTCGGCACGCTGCGCCGCAATCCGGACCTGAAGTGGCGCCAGTCGCGCACGTCGATCGACGAGCTCACGCCGAAGCAGGCGTCGATCCTCGCGAGCGCGGCGCGGCTCGTGAAGAAGGGCGGGCGGCTCGTGTACGCGACCTGCAGCGTGCTCGACGCGGAGAACGAGGCGATCGTCGGCCAGTTCCTCGCCGATCACCCGGACTTCGTGCTCGTGCCGGCGCAGAAGGTGCTGGCCGACCAGCGCATCGCGCTCGAGACGGGCGACTACCTGTCGCTGTGGCCGCACCGCCATGCGACCGACGGCTTCTTCGCCGCGGTGCTCGAGCGGCGCGCGCAGCCGCAGTAACGGCGGGTTCGACGGATGATGCAGAACCGCCTGCTGTCGCGCCGCCTCGCGTCGGTGATCCAGGACTTCAACCAGCCGGTGATGATCTGGCAGGCGGCGGTGCTGGTCGGCGCGCTGAGTTTCGCGTGGCTCGCCGCGCGCTTCGTGCACGACCGCATCGACGCCCGCCGCCGTGCGGCCGGGCGCACGCCCGGCGCCGGCGCGCAGAGCCTGAAGCGCGCGCTGTTCCCGCTGTTCGGCGGCGTGTTCGTATGGGGCGCGCAGCTCGCGTTCGAGCCGTTCATGTCGACGTCGCTGCTGTCGCTCGCACTCGTGCCGCTGCTCGGCATCGGGCTCATCTACGTGCTGTTCTTCTTCGCGCGGCGCGTGTTTGCGCGCGACGGCCACACGCATGCGTGGCTGTCGGTCGTCGAGAGGCTCGTGTCGGTGGTCGTGTGGGCCGCGATGGTGCTGACCGTGCTCGGCATCCAGCGCGACGTGCTCGCGTGGCTCGACAGCGTGCAGTTCCGCGTCGCGAACGCGCACCTGACGCTGCTGTCCGTGATCTCCGGCGCGCTGTGGGTCTGCGTGACGCTGATGGTCGCGATGTGGCTCGGCTCGGTGCTCGAGGAGCGCCTGAAGCGCGCGACCACGCTCGACGCGAACCTGAAGGTCGTGCTGTCGCGGGTCGGCCGCGCGCTGCTGGTGTTCGCCGCGGTGCTGATCGGCCTGTCGCTGGTCGGCATCGACGTGACCGTGCTCGGCGTGTTCGGCGGCGCGGTGGGCGTCGGGCTCGGCTTCGGGCTGCAGAAGATCGCGAGCAACTACGTGTCGGGCTTCATCATCCTGCTCGACCGCTCGCTTCGGCTCGGCGACGCGATCAACGTCGGCGGGCTGCAGGGCGTCGTCACGCAGATCCGCACGCGCTACACGGTCGTGCGCGGTCTCGACGGCAACGAAACGCTGATCCCGAACGAGAAGCTGATCACCGACGTCGTGCAGAACCAGTCGTCGTACCTGACGCGCGGCTATGCGAAGGTCGCGGTGCAGGTCGCGTACACGAGCGACGTCGAGCACGCGCTCGCGCTGCTCGCCGATGCCGCGAAGGGCGTGCCCCGCGTGCTTGCGGAGCCGGCGCCGACGCCGTACCTCGTGAGCTTCGGCGCGGACGGCATCGACCTCGAGCTCGGCTTCTGGATCGAGGATTCCGCGACAGGCACGTCGGGCGTGCGCTCGGCGGTGAACCGCAACATCTGGCGGCTGTTTTCCGAGCGCGGCGTGTCGATTCCGTTCCCGCAGCGGGAAGTGCGCGTCGTCGGCCTGCCGGACGGTTTTGCAGTCGGGCGCGAAGCCGACATCGGCAGCCCGCCCGAGCGCGCGGTCATGTAGACCGGCCAGATCCGGATCGTCCGGCCGGCGCAGTCCGCCGGTGGACTGCCGGCGTTGCTTCAAGGCAAGAAATAGTCATTTTTTACAAAGACTTGGAACGGTTGAAGTAAAATCCCGGTCTATTCCGCGGTATGCTTTCATCTTTCTGACGCCGGTGCGTGGCCGACGTCGCTTACACCACAGGTAACTGCCTTGCTGAATTCCCTGCTCGACTTTCTTTCCCACGGGCTCCTGCGCTTTTCGTGGTGGCAGATCGTGCTGTTCGCGCTCGCCGTCACGCACGTCACGATCATCGGCGTGACGGTCTACCTGCACCGCTGCCAGGCGCACCGCGCGCTGGAGCTGCACCCCATCGCCAGCCATTTCTTCCGGCTCTGGCTGTGGATGACGACCGGCATGCTGACCGGCCAGTGGGCCGCGATCCACCGCAAGCACCATGCGAAGTGCGAGACCGAGGAAGATCCGCACAGCCCGCAGACGCGTGGCATCTGGAAGGTGTTCCTCGAGGGCGCCGAGCTGTACCGCGCTGAAGCGAAGAACGAGGAAACGATGCGCAAGTTCGGGCACGGCACGCCGAACGACTGGATCGAACGCAACATCTATTCGAAATACCCGATCCTCGGCGTCAGCCTGATGATGGTGATCGACATCGCGCTGTTCGGCGTGGTCGGCCTGACCGTGTGGGCCGTGCAGATGGTCTGGATCCCGTTCTGGGCGGCCGGCGTCGTCAACGGTTTCGGCCACTTCTGGGGCTATCGCAACTTCAACTCGGCCGATGCGAGCACGAACCTGTTCCCGTGGGGCATCGTGATCGGCGGCGAGGAACTGCACAACAACCACCACACGTTCGCGACGTCGGCGAAGCTGTCGAACAAATGGTACGAATTCGACATCGGCTGGATGTACATCCGCATCATGTCGGCGTTCGGTCTCGCGAAGGTGAAGAAGGTCGCGCCCACGCCGCGCTTGAACAAGCCGAAGACGGTGCTCGACCAGGAAACGCTGCAGGCCGTGCTGTCGAACCGCTACGAAGTGATGGCGCGCTACGGCAAGGCCGTCAAGCGTGCGTATCGCCAGGAGCTCGCGCGCCTGAAGGAGCTCGGTTCGAGCGACAAGTACCAACTGATGCGCGGCGCGCGCAAGTGGTTCCACAAGGACGAGGACGGCCTCGACGAGCAGAAGAAGAAGCTGCTGCCGGAAATCTTCGCGAACAGCCAGAAGCTGCAGACGTACTTCCAGCTGCGCCAGGAACTGGCTGCGATCTGGGATCGCTCGACCGCGTCGCGCGAACAGCTGCTGGCCCAATTGCAGGATTGGTGCCACCGCGCAGAACAAAGCGGGATCAAGGCGTTGCAGGAATTTGCGACGCGCCTGCGCCGCTACGCCTGATTCGAAATCGATTAGAATCTCAGGACGTCACAAACCCCGCGCTGGCGGGGTTTTTTCTTTTGGGCCGGCCGTTTGGTGGCGGCGATCGGCAAGGCTGGACTTTGCACGGAACCGGAGCACGCGCGCACACGCTCGACTCTGGTCGAGCGTTGCATGGGATCGAAGTAGGCGCTGAAGCGCATACTTCGATCGACATAGGAGAGATGGAGATGCAATCGACGATCAAACCCGTCGAGTACGACCGACCGGTCGCGGCAGGCACGGCCTGCGGCATCGGGCAGGCATGGGCGAAAGTGCCCGAGACGCCCTCCGCCGAGGAGCGCGCCGCACTGAAGGCGCGGATCAAGGCGCTGCTCGCGCGCGAGAAGGCCGTGCTGGTCGTGCACTATTACGTGGACGCCGAATTGCAGGAACTCGCCGACGAAACCGGCGGATGTGTCGCCGATTCGCTCGAGATGGCCCGGTTCGGCCGCGACCACGATGCACAGACGCTCGTCGTCGCCGGCGTGCGCTTCATGGGCGAAACCGCGAAGATCCTGAGCCCCGGCAAGCGGATCCTGATGCCCGATCTCGATGCGACCTGCTCGCTCGACCTCGGCTGCCCGGTCGATGAATTCTCCGCGTTCTGCGATGCGCACCCGGATCGCACCGTCGTCGTCTACGCGAACACCAGCGCCGCCGTGAAGGCGCGCGCGGACTGGATGGTCACGTCGTCGATCGGGCTCGAGATCGTCGCCGACCTGCATGCGCGCGGCGAGAAGATCATCTGGGCGCCGGATCGCCATCTCGGCAGCTATATCCAGAAGAAAACCGGCGCGGACATGCTGCTGTGGCAGGGTTCGTGCCTCGTGCACGACGAATTCAAGGGCATCGAGCTGGACCTGCTGCGCGCCGAGTATCCGGATGCGAAGGTGCTCGTTCATCCGGAGTCGCCGGAAAACGTCGTCGCGCAGGCCGACGTCGTCGGTTCGACGACGCAGCTGATCGATGCCGCGGTGAAGCTCGATGCGACGCGCTTCATCGTCGCGACCGATCTCGGCATCCTGCACAAGATGCAGCTCGCCGCGCCCGGCAAGACCTTCATCGCGGCGCCGACCGCCGGCAACAGCGCGACCTGCAAGAGCTGCGCGCATTGCCCGTGGATGGCGATGAACGGCCTCGCGAATCTCGCCGACGTGCTCGAGCGCGGCCACAACGAGATCTTCGTCGACCCGGCCATCGGCGCGCGCGCGCGCCTTCCGATCGACCGCATGCTCGATTTCGCCGCGGCCCACAAGAAGCGTGTGCAGGCGAGCGGCGACCTGCAGCGCGACCAGCAACTGTTCGCGAACGTGGGGGCAGCATGACCGACGCAGTCTCCCCGCTTTACGAAACGATTCGCGCGCAATACGGCGCCGCGTTCGATGACGCGCTCGCGCGCAACGTCGCCGACGCGCTGGCCGAAGATGTCGGCACTGGCGACCAGACCGGGCGGCTGGTACCGGCCGGCGAGCGCCGCCGTGCACGCATCATCGTGCGCGAAGAGGCCGTGCTCGCCGGCGTGCCGTGGTTCGACGCGGTGATGCGCCGGATCGATCCGGCGATCGACGTGCACTGGCACTACCGCGAAGGCGACCGCATGACGGCCGATTCGACCGTCTGCGAACTCGAAGGCCCGGCGCGCGCGCTGCTGACCGCGGAGCGCAACGGGCTCAATTTCCTGCAATTGCTGTCGGGCGTCGCGACGGCCACGCGGCGCTATGTCGAGCGCATCGAAGGCACCCGCGCGAAGATTCTCGATACGCGCAAGACGCTGCCAGGCCTGCGGCTCGCGCAGAAGTACGCGGTGCGGGTCGGCGGCGGCGCGAATCAGCGGCTCGCGCTGTACGACGGAATCCTGATCAAGGAAAACCACATCGCGGCGGCGGGCGGCGTCGGCGAGGCGCTCGATGCGGCCTTCGCGCTGAACGCGGGCGTGCCGGTGCAGGTCGAGGTCGAGACCCTTGCGCAGCTCGACACGGCGCTCGCGCATGGTGCGCAGTCGGTGCTGCTCGACAACTTCACGCTCGACATGATGCGTGACGCGGTGCGCGTGGCGGCCGGCAAGGCGGTGCTCGAAGTGTCGGGCGGCGTCAATTTCGACACGGTGCGCGCGATTGCCGAAACGGGCGTCGACCGCATCTCGATCGGCGCGCTGACGAAGGACGTGCGCGCGACCGATTACTCGATGCGCATCGTCGACTGAGCGCGGCGCACGCCGCAGACGAAAAAGCCGTTGGCGCGCAAGCGCCAACGGCTTTTGTTTTGGGAGGCAGGGCAGGCGTCAGCGGCGCGCTTTCGGCGTCAGCACGCTCGGCAGTGCCTTCGGCAGCGTGTGCGGCCAGTCGCGGCTGTAATGCAGCCCGCGGCTTTCGCGGCGCGATTGCGCGCTCTTGACGATCAGCGTCGCGACATCGACGAGGTTGCGCAGTTCGAGCAGGTCGCGGCTCACGCGGAAATTCGCGTAATACTCGTGGATCTCGTCGCGCAGCAGCGACAGCCGGTGCTTCGCGCGCTCGAGGCGCTTGTCGGTGCGCACGATGCCGACGTAGTTCCACATCAGGCGCCGCAGCTCGTCCCAGTTGTGCGCGACGACCACTTCCTCGTCCGCGTCGGACACGCGGCTCTCGTCCCATGCGGGCAGCGGGCCGGTCGCTTCCGCTGCGAAGCCGGCCGTTTCGATCGCGTCGGCCGCCGCGCGGCCGATCACCAGACATTCGAGCAGCGAATTGCTGGCGAGCCGGTTCGCGCCGTGCAGCCCCGTGCAGGACGTTTCGCCGACCGCGTACAGGCCTGCGAGGTCGGTACGGCCCGCGAGGTCGGTGACGACGCCGCCGCAGGTGTAGTGCGCGGCCGGCACGACCGGAATCGGCTGCTTCGCGATGTCGATGCCGAATTCGAGGCAGCGCGCGTGGATCGTCGGGAAATGCTCGCGCAGGAACGCTTCCGGCTGGTGGCTGATGTCGAGATACACGCAGTCGATCCCGCGCTTCTTGATCTCGAAGTCGATCGCGCGCGCGACGATGTCGCGCGGCGCCAGCTCCGCGCGCGGGTCGTGCGCCGGCATGAAGCGGGTGCCGTCCGGCAGCTTCAGCAGGCCGCCTTCGCCGCGCACGGCCTCGGAGATCAGGAACGACTTCGCATACGGGTGGAACAGGCAGGTCGGGTGGAACTGGATGAACTCCATGTTCGCGACCCGGCAGCCCGCGCGCCAGGCCATCGCGATGCCGTCGCCGGTCGCGGTGTCGGGGTTGGTCGTGTACAGGTAGACCTTGCCCGCGCCGCCGGTGGCGAGCACCGTGTGCGGCGCCTCGATCGTGATCGTGCGATCGTTGTCGACGTCGAGCGCATACAGGCCGTGGCAGCGGCGGCCGGGCAGGCCGAGCCGCTCCGACGTGATCAGGTCGATCGCGTGATGGTTTTCGAAGAACGTGATGTTCGGATGCTGCCGCGCACGCTCGGACAGCGTCGCGAGCACCGCATGGCCGGTGGCGTCGGCCGCGTGGATGATGCGGCGGTGGCTGTGGCCGCCTTCGCGGGTCAGGTGGAAGCCGAGCTCGGCCGCATCGTCCTTCGTGAACGGCACGCCCTGCGAAATCAGCCACTCGATCGCTTCGCGGCCGTGCTCGACGATGTAGCGCGTCGCGCCTTCGTCGCACAGGCCGCCGCCGGCAACCAGCGTGTCGTCGACATGGTTCTCGATGCTGTCCGCGGAATCGAGCACGGCGGCGATGCCGCCTTGCGCGTTATCGCTCGCGCCCTCCATCAACGAACGTTTCGCGATCAGCGCGACACGTCGCGTGCTGGCCAGATTGAGCGCGACCGACAGGCCTGCCAGGCCGCTGCCGACGATCGCCACGTCGAAATTCATTGCTGCATCTCCATCATTGCACTTTTGATCTTGTCGCTTCCGGCGGCGCAGCCGCGTGCGGAAAGGGGAGAGCATACCGCGTCGGGCTCCAGCGTGCGCGCAAAACAAAAAGCCCCGCGATTGCGGGGCTTTTCGGTCATCGTCAGGCTGGCAGAAACCAGGAGATTACTTGATCTTGGTTTCTTTGTATTCCACATGCTTGCGGACGACGGGATCGAACTTCTTGATCGCCATCTTTTCCGGCATGTTGCGCTTGTTCTTCGTGGTCGTGTAGAAGTGACCC
>Ga0157367_1001447_pt1 | contig 10419 bp, 7 predicted proteins | sample AttbisABBM2_FD_113142 | JGI IMG/M metagenome (GOLD analysis project Ga0157367, IMG submission 113142) | Fungus gardens microbial communities from leaf cutter ant in Botucatu, State of São Paulo, Brazil - Atta bisphaerica ABBM2 | ecosystem: Host-associated > Fungi > Mycelium > Unclassified ...
CTGGTTCACGTCGTGCTGGTACTGGCCGACGCCGATCGCCTTCGGCTCGATCTTCACGAGCTCGGCGAGCGGATCCTGCAGGCGGCGCGCGATCGACACGGCGCCGCGCAGCGACACGTCGAGCTCCGGGAATTCCTTGGCCGCGAGTTCGGACGCCGAGTAGACGGATGCGCCGGCTTCGGACACGACGATCTTCTGCAGGCGCAGCTCCGGATGTTTCGCGATCAGCTCGCTCGCGAGCTTGTCGGTTTCGCGCGATGCCGTGCCGTTGCCGATGCTGACCAGCTCGGCCTGCGTCTGCGCGGCGATGCGCGCGAGCTTCGCGAGCGAGCCGTCCCAGTCGCGGCGCGGCTCGTGCGGGTAGATCGTGTCGGTTGCGAGCAGCTTGCCGGTGCGGTCGACGACCGCGACCTTCACGCCCGTGCGCAGGCCGGGGTCGAGACCGATCACGGCCTTCGGGCCGGCCGGCGCCGCGAGCAGCAGGTCCTTCAGGTTGCGCGCGAACACGCGGATCGCCTCATGTTCGGCGGTCTCGCGCAGTTGCGTCAGCAATTCGTTCTCGATGTGCGGTTGCACCTTCACGCGCCAGCACCAGCGGCACACGTCGGACAGCCACTTGTCGGCCGGCCGGTTCTGGTTCGCGATGCCGAAATGGCGCGCGATCATCGCTTCGCCGGGGTGCGGCACCTGCGCGTCGAGTTCCTCGCCGAGGCCGAGCTTGACGGTCAGGACGCCCGCGTTGCGGCCGCGGAACAGCGCGAGCGCGCGGTGCGACGGCACGGTCTTGATCGTTTCCGCGTAATCGTAATAATCGCGGAATTTCTCGCCTTCCTCGTTTTCCTTGCCTTCGACGACCGCCGACGACACGACGCCCTGGTTGTGCAGGTAGTCGCGCAGCTTGCCGAGCAGCTCGGCCGTTTCGCCGAACTGTTCGGACAAGATGTCGCGGGCGCCGTCGAGCGCGGCTTTCACGTCGGCGACGCCCTTGTCGGCGTCGACATAGGCGGCCGCTTCGGCCTGCGGGTCGAGCAGCGGGTTGCCGAGCAGCGCCTGCGCGAGCGGCTCGAGGCCGGCTTCGCGGGCGATCTGCGCGCGCGTGCGGCGCTTCGGCTTGTACGGCAGATAAAGGTCCTCGAGCACCTGCTTGCTGTCGGCCGCGTCGATCGCGGCGCGCAGCTCGTCGGTCAGCTTGCCTTGCTCGTCGATGCTCGACAGGATCGCGGCGCGGCGCTCCTCGAGCTCGCGCAGGTACAGCAGGCGCTCTTCGAGCTGGCGCAGCTGCGTATCGTCCAGGTTGCCGGTCACTTCCTTGCGGTACCGGGCAATGAACGGAACGGTGGCGCCTTCGTCGAGGAGTTGCACTGCCGCCGCGACCTGGCGCGGCTGGACGGTCAGTTCGGTGGCGATGCGCTGTACGATCTTGAGTGCTACGGTTTCCGTCATGTCGTGGATGATCTGCCTGCTGAAATCGCGACGCGGGGCCGGCGGGGCCCGCGTGGCGGGCCGCTCGCGGCGAGCCCGCCGGACCAGACGCCGCGGGTGAATGAAGCGGGGCATTTTGCCATAAATGGCGGAGCGTCCAGCCATGCGGTGATAGAATTTGACACATGTCCCGCAGCTTTCCTACGACGTTGCCAACCTCCCGTTTTCCTCTCGTCGCGCTCGGCGCAGCGCTCGCCGCGGCTTTGTCCCTCGGGGCAGCCGGCGCACATGCGCAGGCGTCGGCCGTCGCCGCTTCCGAGCCCGTCGCGGCCCAGGCCGCTCCGGATTTCGACGCCCGTCAAAAAGTGCTCAATCAACGCACGGCCAAAAACGATTATCGTTATGCGGTGGCCGAGCACGACTGCTACAGCACGTTCTTCGTCAATCACTGCCTCGGCAAGGCGCGCGACCAGATGCGCGAGGAGCGGGCGAGCATCCGGCAGGAGCAGCTTGCGCTCGATGACGAGCAGCGTGCGGTGCGGGCGGAGCAGCGCGACCAGCAAATCGCGTTGAAGAACGCGCAGAATGCGGCGCAGGCGCCGCAGCGCGCGGAGAACGAGGCGGCCAACGCGGCCGCCTTCCGCGACAAGCAGCAGCAAAATGCGCTGAAGCGGGCGGAGCGCGGTGCGGAAGGCCCGCAGCGCGCGGCCAACCGGCAGGCCTACGACCAGAAGCAGGCCGATTTCCAGCGCAAGCTGGACGACGCGCACCGGCAGGCGGCCCAGAAGGCGCAGGAGCGGGCAAGCAATGCCGAGCGCTACGAGCGCAAGCAGAACGAGGCGGCGCAGCACAAGGCCGACGTGGAGCAGCGACAGAAGGACGCGGCCGAGAAGGCCAGGCAGCAACAGCTGGGGCAGTAACGTGTTGGGTTGATCCGGAAAGCAGTCTCGAGCGCACCGGCAGGCTGGCCGGCGCGCTGCTTCGATGAGGAGGCGAACATGCAGAGCCGTCACGCGGAACAGCAGCAGGAATTGCACAACCGTTTGGCTTCATTGGAGGAGCTGCACTCGCGGCTCGCTCGAGAGATCGAGCAGAAGGAAGGGCGGTCCGACATTGACGACATTACGCTGCACAAGCTGAAGAAGGAAAAGCTGGCGGCCAAAGACAAAATCATCATGCTGCAATCGCAGCTGGAACCCGATAAGCGCGCCTGAGCGCGGCCTGGCAAGCGCCGGCGCCGTCCCGGGCGCTGGACACAGGAACGCTTGCCTTGAATTCACCGCTTGAAGCCACCCCCGATGCCCGGCGAGACGTATCGTCCGCCGGGCGCGCCCGTGCGCCCGAAGCCGCCTTCGAGCTGAGCCGCAAGCGGGTCGACGAGCTCGACACGATCTTCGGCGACGGCGGGCTGTTCGCGCGCGCGCTCGACGGCTACCGGCCGCGTGCGTCGCAGATCGAGATGGCGCGCGCCGTCGCGGCCGCGATGGAGGCGTCCGCGCGCCGGATGCCCGAGCCCGAGATCTTCGAGACCCGCAAACGCCCCGCGCGCCGCCTGCAGAACGATGCCGACAAGACGGCCGAGCCGGGCACGGACGCCGCCGCGGCTGCGGAGGCCGACAGCGACGCGGGCGACAACACGCTGATCGTCGAGGCCGGCACCGGCACGGGCAAGACCTACGCGTATCTCGTGCCCGCGATGCTGTGGGGCGGCAAGGTCATCGTGTCGACCGGCACCAAGCACCTGCAGGACCAGCTGTTCCAGCGCGACATCCCGACCGTGCGCGACGCGCTCGCGGTGCCGGTGACGGTCGCGATGCTGAAGGGGCGCGCGAACTATCTGTGCCACTACTACCTGCAGCGCACCGCCGACAACGGGCGGCTGCCGTCGCGGCAGGACACCGCGTACCTGCAGGAGATCGTCCGCTTCGCGAAGGTCACGCGCAGCGGCGACAAGGCCGAGCTGGCCAGCGTGCCGGAAACCGCGCCGGTGTGGTCGATGGTCACGTCGACCCGCGACAACTGCCTTGGCCAGGAATGTCCGCACTACAAGGAATGCTTCGTGATGCAGGCGCGGCGCGAGGCCCAGCAGGCCGACGTCGTCGTGGTCAATCATCACCTGTTCTTCGCGGACATCATGCTGCGCGACACCGGCATGGCCGAGCTGCTGCCGAACGCGAACACGATCATCTTCGACGAAGCGCACCAGCTGCCGGAGACGGCGACGCTGTTCTTCGGCGAAACGCTGTCGACGACGCAGATTCTCGAGCTCGCGCGCGATACGGTCGCGGAAGGCTTGAGCCACGCGCGCGACGCGGTCGAGTGGGTCAAGCTCGGCGGCGCGCTGGAGCGCGCGGCGCGGGACCTGCGGCTCGCGTTCGCGGACGATACGATCGTGCGGATGTCGCTCGCGCAGCTCGGCGACGACCATCCGTTGTACGGCGCGCTCGACGCGCTGGAAGCCGCGCTCGATGCGCTCGCGTCGGCGCTGGCCGGCCAGGCCGAACGGGCGGAGTCGCTCGGCGCGTGCCTGCGCCGCGCGCGCGAGCTGCAGGACCTGCTCGCCGGCTGGGTCGCGCCCGGCGCGGCGCAGGAGGCCGCGAAGGCCGATGCGGCCGAGGCCGCGGCAGGCGACGGCGATCCGAACGAGAAGGTGCGCTGGGTCGAAGTGTTCTCGCATACCGTCCAGCTGCACGAAACGCCGCTGTCGGTCGCGCCGATCTTCGCGAAGCAGCGCGCGGGCGTGCCGCGCGCGTGGGTCTTCACGTCGGCGACGCTGTCGGTGCGCGGCGATTTCACGCATTACGCAGCACAGATGGGGCTCAGCTCGCGGCGCTCGATGACGCTCGCGAGCCCGTTTGACTACCAGACGCAAGGGCTGCTGTACGTGCCGCGCAACCTGCCGCAGCCGTCGTCGCCCGCGTTCACCGACGCGGTGTTCGATGCCGCGCTGCCGGCCATTGCGGCGGCGGGCGGCGGGGTGTTCATGCTGTGCACGACGCTGCGCGCGGTCGACCGGATCGCGTCGAAGCTGCGCGACGTGATCGAATCGCGTGGCTGGAATACGCCGCTGCTCGTGCAGGGCGATGCGAGCCGCACGGAATTGCTCGATCGTTTCCGCGCCTACGGCAATGCGATCCTGGTCGGCAGCCAGAGCTTCTGGGAAGGCGTCGACGTGCGCGGCGACGCACTGTCGCTCGTCGTGATCGACAAGCTGCCGTTCGCGCCGCCCGACGATCCGGTGCTGGCCGCGCGCCTCGATGCGCTGACGAAGAAGGGCTTGAGCCCGTTCGCCGTGCACCAGCTGCCGCAGGCGGTGATCACGCTTAAGCAGGGCGCGGGCCGGCTGATCCGCGCGGAAACCGATCGCGGCGTGCTGATGATCTGCGACACGCGCCTCGTCGACAAACCCTACGGGCGACGGATCTGGCAGAGCCTGCCGCCGTTCAAGCGCACGCGTGAGATCGAGGTCGTCGAGGAGTTCTTCGCCGAGCATCGCGCCGCGAAGCGGATATAGCCGTTTCGCGCTGCCGCTTGCGCGAATCCGCCACGCAATAAAAAACCCGGCTGCAAGGCCGGGTTTTTTTGTGGCTGCGCGCGCGTTACGCGGCGCAGCGAATCAGAACTGCCACCACGACTTCTTCGCACCGGGGCGGGCGTGGCCCGTGACGTACGGGCTGTCCGGGAACGTGCCCGCGAGCACGCGCTTCGTGTCCTCGGCGAGCTGCGGCTGGTTCAGCTTGCCGTACGACAGGACCATGATGTGCAGCGCGTCCTCGATGGCCGGCGCACCCTTGTAATCCCTGATCGCGAGCTGCGCGCGGTTGATCGCGGCAACGTACGCGCCGCGACGGTAGTAATAGTCGGCCGCGTGCACTTCGTGCGACGCGAGCGCATTGACGATGTAGCGCATCCGGGCCGCTGCGTCCGGCGCGTACTTGCTCTTCGGATAGCGGTCGACGACGACCTTGAACGCGTCGTACGATTCGCGCAGCGCCTGCGGATCGCGCTCGCTCATGTCCTGGCCCGAGAAGCGGCCGAACAGCCCGAGATCGTCGTTGAAGTGGATCATGCCCTTCAGGTAGTACGCGTACGCGATATCGGGATGATCGGGGTGCAGCTGGATGAAGCGGTCGACGGCTTGATCGGCGGCGGCCGCTTCGTTGTCCTTCCAGTTGCAGTACGCGACGTTGATCTGTGCCTGCTGCGCGAAATGACCGAACGGGTCGCGACCCTGCAGCGCCTCGAAGTATTTCGCGCACTTGCCCCAGTCGCCGCCGGACAGGGCGTCCTGAGCCTCTGAGTATAATTTGTTGTTCGACCAGGTCGCGGTCTCGTCCTGCTTCTGCGGCAAGCCGTGGCAACCCGCGATGAGGGCCGCGGCTGCAACCGCCGTCGCCCGGGCGGCGACGGTTCGTGCCGCGCGTTTGGTCGAATTCATCATGCTCGCATGTCCTAGCTTCAAGTCTTGGTGACCCAGTCTAAATGACCCGTTCAAATTCGCAGAATGCCCGGCAGGGCAAGGCAAATCGCGAAGATTATAGCCCAAGCGATCGGCCCGCCGACGCTGCTTCCGGCGATTCGCTCGACGACGACCTCACCGGCGACGCGCTGCAGTCGCCCGTCGCGCCGTCCGGTGCGGGCGACGATGCGCCGCGTGTCGTCGAAGTTCCCGCATCGCTTGCCGGCGAGCGCCTCGACAAGGCGCTCGCGCAGCTGTTTCCCGAATTCTCGCGCAGCCGGCTGCAGAGCTGGATCGACGCCCAGCGGGTGCGCATCGACGGCGCGCCCGCGAAGATCCGCCAGCCGGTGCCGCTCGGCGCGACGATCGAGCTCGTGCCCGACCTGCTGCCGGAGCAGCTCGCGTTCACGCCGGAGCCGGTGCCGCTCGACATCGTCTACGAGGACGACGCGCTCGTCGTCATCAACAAACCGGCGGGCCTCGTCGTGCATCCGGCCGCCGGCAACTGGAGCGGCACGATCCTCAACGGCCTGCTGCACCGTTACGGCGACGCGGCGGCGGGCCTGCCGCGCGCGGGGATCGTCCACCGGCTCGACAAGGAAACCTCGGGCCTGATGGTGGTCGCGCGCACGCTCGCCGCGCAGACCGACCTGGTCCGCCAGCTGCAGGCCCGCACCGTGAAGCGCCGCTATTTCGCGCTGGTCTGGGGCACCATGCCCGAGGACGGCACGATCGACGCGCCGATCGGCCGCGATCCGCGCGAGCGCACGCGCATGGCGGTCGTGACCGGTGCGTCCGGCAAGCCGGCGCGCACGCATTTCCGCACGGTTGACACATGTGTGTGGCAACGTCAGCCGGTATCTGCGATCCAATGCGATCTCGAAACCGGCCGCACCCACCAGATCCGCGTGCATTGCTCGCATGTCGGCCATCCGCTGCTCGGCGATCCCGTGTACGGGCGCGCGCGCGGCAAGCGCTCGGTGACGCCGCTGCCGGACGGGTTCGCGCGCCAGGCGCTGCACGCGTGGCGGCTCGGCCTCGTGCATCCGGTGACCGGCAAGACGATGCAGTGGCGCTGCCCGCTGCCGGACGACATGACCGCGCTCGTCGGCGCGCTCGGCTTCGGGCAGGACGATGCGGAATTCGACGAGGACGGCGATTACGACGATGATTTCGGCGGCGAGTATGAAGACGATGCGGCGTACCCGGACGACGAGGAGGAGTGAGTGGCGATGACGAACCTGACGCCGTTGACGTGGCAGGACTGTGTGCAGCCCGACTGGCAGGTGTCGCCGCGCGTGCGCGCGCTGGTCACGACGCGCGCCGGCGGTGTCAGCGAGGGCCCGTACGGGCGCTGGCAGGACGGCGCCGCGCAGCCGGGCGGGATGAATCTCGGGCTGCACACCGGGGATGACCCCGCTCACGTCGCCGAGAACCGTGCGCGGCTGCTGGCGCTCGCGGGCCAGCCGCGCGCCGCGTGGCTCGAGCAGGTGCACGGCGCGCGGATCGTGCGCGCCGACGAAGTGATCGCGGCCGATCCCGACTCCACGGCGCGGGTGCGGGCCGACGCGAGCGTGACCGATCGCGCGAATGCGGTGTGCGTCGTGATGGTCGCGGATTGCCTGCCCGTGCTGCTGTGCGATGCGCAGGGGCGCGCGGTCGGCGCCGCGCATGCTGGCTGGCGCGGGCTCGCGGCCGGCATCGTCGAGGACACCGCGACGCAGGTCGCGGCGCTCGCCGGCGGTGCGGCCGACAGCCTGCATGCGTTCCTCGGGCCGGCGATTGGTCCGGATGCGTTCGAGGTGGGCGCGGACGTGCGCGACGCATTTCTCGACACGGCCCCGCAGTCGGAGCATGATGAAACACGGCGCGCGTTCGCCGCGATCGAAGGCGCGCCGGGCAAGTATCTGGCCGATCTCCACGCGCTTGCACGGCTGCGTCTCGCGCGCGCGGGCGTGTCGCGCGTGAGCGGTGGCGGCGCATGCACGGTCACCGAGCCGTCGCGCTTCTATTCGTACCGGCGCGACCGCGTAACCGGCCGCATGGCGGCGGCGATCTGGCTGGCCGGCTGACGTCGCGCATGCATCGCATGCTGCTGTGCAGTATCGGGTTATCTCGCTATTCGCACGGCAGAATGCCGATGTATGCGCAACCGAATGAAAAAATGTGAAGTCAAGCGAATCAAAATGTCGATGTGTTCGCCGGGAGCCTTGTCCCGCCTGTTGCGCGCGGATTATCTCCGTCTTGATGGACGGTCGTGATCCTGGTTTGACGCAACGCTTCACATGGGGAAAACGATAATGATAAAAATACCGCACTGCGGCAGAATCTGGAGACGCCTCTCCAGAGCATGACGGCCCTGCTTGCACGGCCGGCACGCCGCGCCCGCGAGCAGGATTTCCACGATTGACGCTCAGGAATCACCGGTAAGGCAGGTAATGACAGCATCGAAAAACTCGTCGACGTCCGCACAGGCGGACACTTTCGCGGGCCAGCAGGCATTCGCCCAGGCAGCCCAGCAAGCAGCGCAGCCGATGCAGCAGATGTTCGAGGCGTGGTTGAGCGCGTGGCGGGGCTTCGCGGATCCGGCGCGCGCCGCGACCGCGTCGGCCGCGACGAATCCGTTCGCGACGTTCCAGTTCCCCAAGTCGTTTCCGTTCCAGATGCCGTCGATGGCCGATTTCGGCGGCGCGGCATCGCCGTTCGCCGGCCTGAAGCTGCCGGCCGCCGCGATCCCGCCCGAGCGCCTGCAGAAGCTGCAGGCCGACTATGCGCGCGATTGCGTGACGCTGATGCAGCAGGCGAGCGCCGCGAAGCTCGAGGTGCCTGAGCTGAAGGACCGCCGCTTCAGCGGCGACGCGTGGAAGGCTTCGCCCGCGCACGCGTTCACGGCCGCGTGGTACCTGCTCAACGCGCGCTACCTGCAGGAGCTCGCCGACGCGCTCGAGACCGATCCCAAGACGCGCGAGCGGATCCGTTTCGCGGTGCAGCAATGGACGGCCGCCGCCGCGCCGAGCAACTTTCTCGCGTTCAACCCGGATGCGCAGAAGTCGATCCTCGAGACCCAGGGCGAAAGCCTGCGGCAGGGGATGATGAACCTGCTGGGCGACCTGCAGCGCGGCAAGATTTCGCAGACCGACGAATCGCAGTTCGTGGTCGGCAAGAACCTCGGCTGCACCGAGGGCGCGGTCGTCTACGAGAACGACCTGATCCAGCTGATCCAGTACAAGCCGACGACGGAGACGGTGTTCGAACGGCCGCTGCTGATCGTGCCGCCGTGCATCAACAAGTTCTACATCCTCGACCTGCAGCCCGAGAATTCGCTCGTCGCGCATGCGCTGTCGTGCGGCCACCAGGTGTTTCTCGTGTCTTGGCGCAACGCGGATGCATCGGTCGCCCACAAGACCTGGGACGACTACATGAACGAAGGCCTGCTCGCCGCGATCGATGCGGTGCAGCAGGTGAGCGGCCGAGAGCAGATCAACACGCTGGGCTTCTGCGTCGGCGGCACGATGCTGTCCACGGCGCTCGCGGTGCTGGCCGCGCGCGGCGAGCACCCGGCCGCGTCGATGACGCTGCTCACCGCGATGCTCGATTTCTCCGACACGGGCGTCGTCGACGTGTTCGTCGACGAGGCGCACGTGCAGATGCGCGAGCAGACGATCGGCGGAAAGAGCGGCACGCCGCCGGGGCTGATGCGCGGCGTCGAGTTCGCGAACACGTTCTCGTTTCTGCGTCCGAACGATCTCGTCTGGAACTACGTCGTCGACAACTACCTGAAGGGCCGCACGCCGGCGCCGTTCGACCTGCTGTACTGGAACAGCGATTCGACCAACCTGCCGGGCCCGATGTACGCGTGGTACCTGCGCAATACCTATCTCGAGAACCGGCTGCGCGAGCCGGGCGCGCTCACCGTGTGCGGCGAGGCGGTCGACCTGTCGCGGATCGACGTGCCGACCTTCATCTACGGCTCGCGCGAGGATCACATCGTGCCGTGGCAGACGGCCTACGCGTCGACGTCGATCCTGACGGGCCCGCTGAAGTTCGTGCTCGGCGCGTCGGGCCACATCGCGGGCGTGATCAATCCGCCGGCGAAGAAGAAGCGCAGCTTCTGGGTCAACGACAACGACCTGCCCGGAGCCGCCGACGACTGGCTCGCCGGCGCGACCGAGCAGCCCGGCAGCTGGTGGCCGACCTGGACCGAGTGGCTCGACCAGTACGGCGGCCGCAAGGTGGCGCCGCCCGCGCAGGCCGGCTCCGCGCAATTCCCGGTGATCGAGCCGGCGCCCGGCCGGTACGTGTTGCAGCGCGATTGACGAAAGACTGACAGCGGCGCACGCTGTCTGGAGCGCCGCAGTATTTTTAACAGGGCGGGGAGCGATGCGCCGTGTCGCGCCGGCCCGGAGGAAAGGGAAATGACGGACGTAGTGATCGTATCGGCCGCGCGGACCGCGGTCGGCAAATTCGGCGGCGCTCTCGCGAAGATCGCGGCGCCGGAGCTGGGCGCAACGGTGATCCGCGCGGTGCTGGAGCGCGGC
>Ga0157367_1001448_pt1 | contig 10418 bp, 10 predicted proteins | sample AttbisABBM2_FD_113142 | JGI IMG/M metagenome (GOLD analysis project Ga0157367, IMG submission 113142) | Fungus gardens microbial communities from leaf cutter ant in Botucatu, State of São Paulo, Brazil - Atta bisphaerica ABBM2 | ecosystem: Host-associated > Fungi > Mycelium > Unclassified ...
ACCGCCTCGCCGAGAATGGCGTTGATCAGGCGGATCACCGGCGAGTTCTCGTCGTTATCAAGCAGGTCTTCGTTATCCGGGATCTCCTCGGTTAACGCCATCAGGTCGATATCCGCGTCCATATCATCCACCAGCTGCTGCGAAACGCCGCTGCTCTGCTGCCAGATCTTGGCCAGCAGTTCGTCAAAGGCTTCAGATGTCAGGGTCACCGGGACGAACGCGCGTCCCAGCACCCGGCGCACTTCCAGCAGTGCTAACGCCGGGGTGTTATCACGGATATAGACGTCGTTGTTGTAAAACAGAACGCCGTTATCTTTTGCGTAGCTGCTGCTACACAGGGTTTTAGTCAGTTCGTCCACGGTGCCCTCGCCGCCTTAGTGTTTAAACGGATTGCGCGGTGTGCTGGCGCTGGTTTTTACCGGCGCGGCGCTGGCGTCGACAGGAAACGCGGGCAGTACCGCGTTATCCGTTGGTTCGATAATGCCGAGCTTTTTCTCTTCCACGCGCTGCTGCTGGCGGGCGCGGATCTGGTCATATTTCTCTTTCGACGCCGCGCTGTAGTTGTCGTCGTCGCGCAGCACGGTGGTATGGATAAACACCATCAGATTGCGTTTCGACGTATCCTGCGAGGTATAGCGGAACAGCTGGCCGACCAGCGGGATATCGCCCAGCAGCGGCACTTTGGAGACCGATTGTTTGGTGACGTTCTCCATCAGGCCGCCGAGCACCACCGTCTGCCCGCTGTGCACCATCACTTCGTTGTTGATGGTACGGGTGTTGAAGGTTGGGCCGAGGCTGGCATCTTCCGTCGCGCTGTTGTCGACGCTGGAGACTTCCTGCTCAATCTTCAGGTGGATCATGTCGCCGTCGTTGATCTGCGGCACAATTTTCAGCTTGGTCCCGACCGTCTTGCGCTCAACGGAGTTAAAGACGTTGTCGCCGCTGGTGGTCTGGGAGCCGGAAAGCACCGGCACGTCCTGACCGACGTTGAACGACGCCTCTTTGTTATCCAGCGTGACCACGCTTGGCGTAGAGAGAATATCGTTTTTGCCGTCGGTGGAGAGCGCGGTCATCAGCGCCCCGAAATCTCCGTTAAAGAAGCCGGTCGCAAGGCCGGTGAAGCTCGCCCCCTTCATGGTGCCGTTTTTAATCTGGCTGATTGGCAGGCCGGTGGAGCCGAACTGCACGCCGCCGTGCTTGCTGGTCCACTGCACGCCGAGATCCAGGCCGTTACCGTCCTGCACTTCAGCAATGATCGCTTCCACCAGCACCTGCGGACGACGGATGTCGAGCTTGTCGATCACCTTCTCAAGGGAGTTCATCACGTTAGGCTGAGCGGTGATCACCAGCGAGTTGGTGGCCTCGTCGGCGGTAATGTTCAGATCGCTGGACGCGGTGGCGGTTTTCGCCTTCGGCGTACTGGCCTTGTCCTTCAGCTGTTCACCTATCCCGGTCAGAACCGGCACCACCTTCGTGGCGCTGGCATATTTGAGGTAGAAGACGCGGGTATTCCCCTCGTTGTTCTGCTCGCGGTCCAGCTGATGGATCAGAGAGCGGGTACGCATGCGCGCATCTTCCGAGCCGCTGATCACCAGGCTGTTGGTTTCGTCATCCGCCACCACTTTTGTGGCCAGCTGCGGCGCGTTCTGCCCCTTCTGCTCTTCATTGTTGAGGTTGTTCAACATGTCGGAGAGCTCTTTGGCGGAGGCAAAGCGCAGCGGCACAATCTCGCGGCGCTGAATCCCGTCTTTGTCCACGCGCTGAACCAGATCCACCAGGCGGTTCACCACCGAGGCTTTACCGGTCAACAGCAGCACGTTGGACGGTTCAAAGTGCACCACGTTGCCGATGCCGGTGGCATCGTTGAGCTGGCGCAGCAGCGGGGCAAGTTCACGTACCGGCACATTTTCCATGCGCACGACGCGGGTGATGATCTCATCACCTTTACCCGGGTTTTTGCTGTCTGCCAGCGGCGCGCCGGCGGTACGGGCCACGCTGGAACGCACTACTTTAATCATGTCGTTGTCCATCGGGATCACCGACAGGCCGTACAGATCCAGCACGCTCAGGAAGAACTGGTAATACTCATCTTCCGTCAGCACGTTGTAGGTTCGCACCGACACCGAGCCCTGCACGGACGGATCGACGAGTATGGTTTTATTCAGATTGCGGCCTACCGTATCGATAAACTCGCGGATATCGGTATTTTTAAAGCTCGCGCTAAAGTTGGCTGCAAGCAGCGAACTTGAATATAACGACAATGCGGTCAGCGCCACGCACGCCCAGGGAAATTTCTTCATGTCTGTACACTTGTTAATTTTTTAGAACATTAACCCGAATATTTTCAAGGTGAGCGTGACGTCTGACGACGACCTCCGCCTCTTTCATTTTCGACCAGTTGGCAATAATACTTTTTGCCTTTGCTTCATCGGTCATATCGACAGAATTCACTTTTACCGCCACATCACCTTTTTCCAGCCCTGAATGGCTGTAGAAGGAAGAGGCATTCCTTGGATTAATGTTGTAGCCTTCCAGCTGGCCCTTTTCGATTAACGGCTTTAACACCAGATAATCATTCAGATGCACACTTTCCGCGCCTGCATCTTTCGTCGATTTGCTTACCGGGCCGCTGTCAACGCCGCCCTTAAAATAATCAGGTTTATTTAATGCCAGTACCTGCGTAGCACCTTCGTAATTAACCACCACATTGTCTTTGTTAATTTCCTGAATATAGGCATCGTTAAAACCGGTCAGCGGCTCGCCTTCACGGTAGCTCTTCTGACCACCCGGCGTTTTGATCACGGCGAAAGAAAGCCAGGCGTCATCGCTGCGCACAATACCTTCGATCTCCGCTGCCAGCGGGGCTTTCGCGGCGGCTGGCAGGTTGTCCTGACGCACGGCCGCCGTGAAAAGGGTGAATGTCTTTTTATCACGACGCGTTTTCAGCGGCTGCGCATCAGCGTTAGCCAACTTATTCGTAACTTTTTTATAATCTTTAAACGTCAGATACCCTTGCTGACCGCAAAAAATTAACAGCACAAACATAATGCAAGGCGTTATCCACCGTGACAGAAATGAGAACCTCATTTTTCATCTGGCCTTTAGCAAAGCGAAAATAAGCAGCGTCGCGCTGCGCCAATATGTGAGCAAAGCGTAATTTCCCGCTGTAAAAACGACCACTCACTTTGCCGCTAACTTTCATACAGAAAAATATTGACCGCATAAAATCCAAATGTTAGGCCTCACCGGCAGGATATTTTTACCCTGTGCGCAAATTGACCACCCTATAGCGTTGCTTTACTTTCTCGTCCTGTTGCTTTTCCTAATCAGAGACGGTAAGTCGTTATGTATCAGAGCCACTTTAATTTTAAAAACCCGCCCTTTCGGAAAATAACCGGGTTATCCGGGGATTTTCTGGTGCCTTATCATCAGGACGTATTCAACCTGCTGAAAGAGAAAACCCAACAGGCGGGGATTATTGGGCTCTTTGCTGACGATGCCCCGCTGCTGGGCCAGTTCAGCGACGCCCTGAAATCCGCTAATCCTGGCGTTTTTGCCATCAACGCGCTTCCAAAACTGAGTGCCAGTAGCCTGCTGTATAAACTCAACCCGGGAACGAAAGAGAGCAAAAATCGGCTTCAGGCGGTGGATACCATCCTGCACCAGTGGCAAGGGGGAAAAACCAGGACGAAAGTGCTGGTGATTAGCCATACCGAAGCCATGAAGAACACCTGTCAGGAGGTGCTGGCTATGCTGCTGACGCGCGCCCAGGAGCTGGGGTTTTGCCTCTCCATCGTGCTGATGGGCGCAGCGGATCGGGAAGCCGTCCTGATGCAGCAGCCCGAGCTGCGTGAATATGCGCATACCCGTCACAGCCTGCGTCCTCTTACCTGCCGGGAATCTCTCCGCTACGTTGAGGCGCAGTGTGAAGAGCACGGATGCGAGAGCTCACCATTAACCCCGGCGCGCGTGCGCAAGATGCATGCGCTGACCAGAGGGAATATCAGCAAGCTGAACGAGCTGGCCCACCTGTCGATGCTCGCCGCCTGGACCGAGCGTGCGGATCAGGTCAGCCCGCGTCATTTACGTCTGGCCTCCGGCGAGACGCTGCCTGCGAAAAAACACGGTAAGCGCCTGGCTACCGTCGGTTTGTTCGCATCCGTGCTGTTTGCCGCCTGCGGCTGGTATTTGACCTCCTCGATCGGTGCAAAACTTCCGGTTCAGCTCCCGGTGCCTGCTAGCTGGAAACAGCGGACGCCACATGTTCAGGCCCCGGTGGTGCCGGTTATCGACAATGAAATGGTCAATCAGCCGGATGCCATGCATCAGCTCTATCTGATGTGGGGGTATGACGCCTCAGCGGACGATGCCCTGTGTCAAAACGCCGCAAAGGTGAACCTGATGTGCAGGCAGGGTAACGCCTCACCGGACGCGCTGGCGCAGGAAGGGTATCCGTGGGTAAGTGAACTGAAAACCGGCAACCACCTCAATTATGCCGTGGTCGCCCGCGTCGGGGATAACTCACTCGACCTGCTGATGAACAACCGTACCTGGCAGGTAAGCCGCAGCTGGTTTAACCAGCATGCCACCGGCAACTTTACCCAATTGCACCGCCTGACGCCGGAAGGTAAAGACATCATCAGCGCCGCCAGCGATGCGAAGGACATGGGTTGGCTTGACCAGCAGCTGAGCGTAGCCCTTAACCAGCCGGAAACCCATTCCCGGACCTGGACGGCGGAGATGATGAAACGCACCCGCGAGTTCCAGCAAAAAATGCATCTGCATGTGGATGGCATTCCAGGGGAAGATACATTGATGCAGTTAATGCGTGAAACCCATTCCACGCCGAGCGTGCTGATCCAGACCTCCCCGAAAATGCAGGAGAAGAAAGCCTGATGTCTACCCTCTGTCTTGCGGCCCAGCGCAGCTACGCTACCGGGGAGGCGGTCTGGTTTTCGTATCGCCTCCCCAGCCTGAGAAAAATCGTCGGCAACGCCTTTTTAGGGATGTTGGGTCTGTGCGTCATGTTGACGGCGGGCGTGTACGCGCATACTTACTGGAATCTGCGTCATCCTGCGCCGGAACCGGTAACAAAAGCGAGCGTCGCGAAACCTGAAACGCAGCTTTCTGATATGCACTACGTGTATGTGAGCAAGCCGTTCCCGCATCCACATCCGAAACCCGCACCGGTGCAGGCAGACATCCCTGCCATGCAGGATCTGCCGATTAACAGCGACGATGCCGACTGGCAGCAAGCGCCCGACGGCGCGGAACCGCACGATACGTCGCGGGATACGTTACCCGGCACCGAAGCGCATGATGTCGCGCCCGCCAGTACAGGCAGTGAGGATGCTTCTGTAACCGAGTTGTTTAAGCAGGCGTTAAAAGAACAGGAGCAAGATTATTCGCAAGGCAAAATTCCCGCGCCACCGGTGGATGAAACGCAGGATAATTCGCAGACGAGAGTGCAACATAACGTGGGATCCCGATCTCCTTTGAGTGAAAAAGGAGATCGGCTGGAATAGTTAGTATTTTTCAGGCAATGTGTTCAGATTAAGGAGTCGACCTTTTTCCACCACAATATATTGACCTTTTTTGAGGTCGGAGAGGATTTTAATGATGGTACTGCGCGCCAGATTGGTATATTCCTGAATATAATCGTAAATATTGATATCACGCTGATGATGAACAATCAGCTCATTAATCTCGTATAAAAACTCGCGCACTACAGAATAAGCGCTGCGGGCAACCAGCACATCGTCACGTTTGCTCAGCATGCAGATGTACCAGGCCAGCACTTTGGTGAGTTCAGGCCATAAATTGTTATCGGTCATCAGCTGCGCGAAGACCTCTTTTTTGATTGAGCGCACCACAGTGTTAGCGCGAATGAGGCCGTACATATGGGTTGCGTTATAGTACATCGACGAGAGGCCAAAAATGCACTGGCCCGTTACCGTGAACATACACAGTTCGTCGGATTCGCGTCGGAATTCAACTTCACCGCTGACGATAATATGAATATATTGTGAATCGGACGTGGAGAGTTTCTGCCATTTCTTTAAGGTTTTCTCTTCAAAGCCTGATGTAGCAGAAATAATGGCTTCCATTTCATATTGCGGACGTAATTTTTTTGCATAGATGCTTAACATTGTTATACCCGATTTAAGATGTGAAATTTAAAAATACAGGCATAAGGCAAAAAAGCCTTATACCTTGAATATGTTCCTGTGAAATTCTCAATGAGAGAAATAAAGAATAAATGCGATATATTTATTTGCTATATTAATTAGCAAGCTATGTGTCTATCTTAAATCCGGATAATTTTAAGTCAATTAACTAAAAATGAATTGAGTTTGTACTTAAGATTAATCTGAAGAAAATCAGAATGCGTTAAGGCATTCGGGGTAGTCCGAAGGATTACCCCTGCCCGTACTTCTCCAGAAGCGCTTCGGCAATGGCCATCGTTTCGACGTCCGCAATACCGTTCCACAGGTCAGGCCGGAAATGCATCTGGAACGCCGTGATGATGCGCTTTTGCTGCGCAGGGGTGCTGTCAACCGGCACCTCATAGCCATACCGCGCGAGGAGATCGAGTAATGCCCCGGTCGCCACCTGCTGATAGCGCGGACGCCCGTTAATATAGAACGCAACGCGCGCCGGATCGGGCCAGGCGCCAATGCCCTGCTGAGCAAGCTGTCGCCACGGGAACAGCGGGCCGGGATCGTCTTTGCGCTGCGGCGCGATGTCCGAATGGGCCACCACGTTTTCAGGTTTGATGTTGTAGCGGGTAATAATATCTTTGGCGAGCGGCACCAGCGCCGCAATTTGCGCAGGCTCAAACGGGGTAAAGCGCTTAACGCCCGACGTTTTTTGCCAGCCGCGGTTCTCCAGCTCAATGCCGACAGACGTATCATTGATGCGGTTTGTGCCGCGCCAGAAGCTAATGCCCGCATGCCAGGCCAGTTCGCTCTCGGGCACCAGTTGCCAGATGCGCGGCTTACCGTCCGGTGCCGGGGGTTTAGCCGGGATCAAATAGTGAGAGCTGACGTTCTTATCCGTCAGCGTGGCCAGCGAGCTGTCAAAATCATCCGCGGTGTAGTGGATAACCAGCACCTTGATGCGCGGGTAAGCCGCCTGAGCCTGATGACGCGTATCCAGCTCGTAGGCACCTTTATCGATGATTCCCTTTTCCGCGGCACACCCTGCCAGCAGCAGCGCCAGCAGGATTGTGGCAAACGAACGCCTCATCGGAGGGTTTTCACCGCCGTACCGCTCACGCTCACCATCAGCATGCTGGCATCTTTCCCGACCGTTTCGTAGTCGATATCAATCCCGACGACCGCATCCGCGCCGAGGGCTTCCGCCTGCTCGCCAAGCTCTTTAAAGGCGATTTCGCGCGCTTTGCGCAGCTCTTTTTCGTACGCGCCAGAGCGCCCACCCACGATATCGCGGATACCGGCAAAAAAGTCACGGAAGATATTGGCGCCGAGAATCGCTTCGCCGGTGACCACGCCGCAGTACTCGGTTATTGTCTGCCCTTCCAGGGTTGGCGTTGTTGAAAACTGCATGGTTTCTCTCCTTCTTTAGCGTTCAATGCCTTAGGCACAGCATTATCGGTTCGTTACGCTATGATTGAAAGGATAGTTAATAAATAAGGAAATCAACATGCGCTATTCTGCTTTAACACTTTTAGTGCCCTGCGCGCTGGTGCTCAGCGCCTGTACCACCACGGTCACGCCAGCCTTTAAGGATATCGGTACCCGCAGCGGCCCCTGCATAGAGGGCGGCCCGGACACTGTGGCGCAGCAGTTCTATGATTATCGCATTCAGCACCGCAGCAACGACCTCACCGGGCTACGCCCGTATCTGAGCGATGGCCTGGCAAAACTGCTTAACGACGCCACCCGCGATCCACAGCATAACGCCCTGCTGAAATCCGATCCGTTCTCCAGCCGCACCACGCTACCGGACAGCGCCGAAGTGGCGAGCGCGTCAACCATCCCGAATACGGACGCCCGTAATATTCCGCTGCGCGTGAAGCTGACGCAGGGAACCCAAACCTGGCAGGATGAAGTGCTGATGATCCGTGAAGGTCAATGCTGGGCAGTGGACGACGTACGCTACGTGGGCGGCAGCGTTCATGCCCCGGCAGGCACGCTTCGCCAGTCGATTGAGAATCGCTAAATCCGCCGATATTCCCTGGTAACCCCCGTAAAATGTGCGGCATTTCATGCGGAATGCCGACATTTATACTCGCCGACCTTGCCGTTCGCTATTTTGTGCTATGTTTAAGAGGAAATACGGGTTATATTTAACTTTTAACGCAGAAATATTGCATAACTATTCTGTCAACGGTACTATCTGCGGCCTCAATTGCTATAGATTGCCTGGATGAGTAAAGACTGCCCCGATGAGTATTAAACTAAACGGCATTAACTGCTTCTACGGCGCACACCAGGCGCTGTTTGACATCACGCTGAACTGCCCGGAAGGCGAAACGCTGGTTTTGCTTGGCCCAAGCGGTGCAGGCAAAAGCTCCCTTCTGCGTGTCCTTAATCTGCTTGAAATGCCCCGTTCAGGTACGCTGGCGATTGCCGGTAACCATTTTGATTTCGCGAAGACGCCGTCTGATAAAGCGATTCGTGAGCTGCGTCAAAACGTCGGCATGGTCTTCCAGCAATACAATCTCTGGCCGCACCTGACCGTCCTGCAAAACCTGATTGAAGCCCCGTGCCGCGTGCTGGGGTTAAGCAAGGATCAGGCGATCGCGCGCGCCGAAAAGCTGCTGGACCGCCTGCGTCTTAAGCCCTACAGCGACCGCTATCCGCTGCATCTTTCTGGTGGTCAGCAGCAGCGTGTGGCCATTGCCCGTGCGCTGATGATGGAGCCCGCGGTGCTGCTGTTTGATGAACCCACCGCGGCGCTGGATCCGGAAATCACCGCCCAGATCGTGAGCATTATTCGCGAGCTGGCGGAAACCAACATTACGCAGGTCATCGTCACCCACGAAGTGGAAGTGGCGCGTAAAACCGCCAGCCGTGTGGTCTACATGGAAAACGGCTATATCGTTGAGCAAGGTGATGCGAGCTGCTTCGCGAACCCGCAAACCGATGCCTTCAAAAACTATTTATCTCATTGATTGTGTCAGGGGAAATATAATGAAAAAAGTATTACTTGCCGTGCTGCTTGCTGGCGTTACCCTTTCCGCTACCGCAGCCCAGACCATTCGTTTTGCCACGGAAGCCTCTTACCCTCCGTTTGAGTCCATTGACGCGAACAACAAAATTGTGGGCTTCGACGTGGACCTGGCTAACGCCCTGTGTAAAGAGATCGATGCGACCTGTACCTTCAGCAACCAGGCGTTCGACAGCCTGATCCCAAGCCTGAAGTTCCGCCGTATCGACGCCGTGATGGCCGGTATGGATATCACCCCGGAACGTGAAAAGCAGGTGCTGTTCACCACCCCTTACTACGACAACTCCGCCCTGTTCATTGGTCAGAAAGGTAAATTCACCTCTGTCGATCAGCTGAAAGGCAAAAAAGTCGGCGTGCAGAACGGCACCACGCACCAGAAATTCATTACGGATAAGCATCCGGAAATCACCACCGTTCCGTATGACAGCTACCAGAACGCGAAGCTGGATCTGCAAAATGGCCGTATCGACGGCGTTTTCGGTGATACCGCGGTCGTGACCGAGTGGCTGAAAGCCAACGACAAGCTGGCGCCAGTGGGCGACAAAGTGACCGATAAGGATTACTTCGGTACCGGTCTGGGGATTGCCGTTCGTCAGGGCAACACTGAGCTGCAGCAGAAATTCAACGCTGCGCTGGAAAAAGTGAAGAAAGACGGCACCTACGAAACCATCTACAAAAAATGGTTCCAGAAGTAATTCCTGATGAATGAAATTTTTCCTTTAGCAAGCGCCGCCGGGATGACCGTCGGCCTTGCCGTTTGCGCACTGATTATCGGCCTCGTGCTGGCGATGTTCTTTGCGGTGTGGGAATCCGCGAAATGGTTCCCCGTCGCCTGGACAGGCTCCGCGCTGGTCACCGTGCTGCGTGGGCTACCGGAAATTCTGGTGGTCCTGTTTATCTATTTCGGTTCCTCACAGCTGCTGCTCACGTTGTCGGACGGCTTCACCCTTAATCTCGGCTTTGCGCAGATCCCGGTGCAGATGCAGATCGAAAACTTCGACGTCAGCCCGTTCCTGTGCGGCGTGATTGCCCTTTCACTGCTCTATTCCGCGTACGCGTCGCAAACCCTGCGCGGTGCGCTGAAAGCCGTGCCGCAGGGACAATGGGAGTCGGGTCAGGCGCTAGGGTTGTCGAAATCCGCCATCTTTTTCCGTCTGGTGATGCCGCAGATGTGGCGTCATGCCCTGCCGGGGCTCGGCAACCAGTGGCTGGTGCTGCTGAAA
>Ga0157367_1001451_pt1 | contig 10412 bp, 8 predicted proteins | sample AttbisABBM2_FD_113142 | JGI IMG/M metagenome (GOLD analysis project Ga0157367, IMG submission 113142) | Fungus gardens microbial communities from leaf cutter ant in Botucatu, State of São Paulo, Brazil - Atta bisphaerica ABBM2 | ecosystem: Host-associated > Fungi > Mycelium > Unclassified ...
CTGCAGGCGCGTGACGTTGTCGAGGTCGGCCTGCACGTTCGCGACGAGCTGCTGGTTGCCGATCGTCGACCAGGTCCAGCCGCCGAGCGCGAGCGCGAGCGCCGCGACGAAGCCGAAGAAGGTGGCGTAGCGCAGCCGCGTCTTGGTCGGGCTCGCGAACTGCCGCACCGTCTGGCGATCGGCGAAGATCACCTTCGAGAACAGGTCGCGCAGGAAGAAGCCGTTCTTCGAGAACGCGCTGTGCGGCTTGGGCAGCGCGCTGCCGTCGAGGCCGAAGCGGTGCGCGATGCGCTGCGCGGCGGCGCTGTTGGTCTCGCCTTCCTGCAAGGCGCTGGTGAAGTAGAAGCCGCGGAAGATCGGCTAGTACTGGAACGGGTTGTTCTCGAACAGCGTCGCGAGGAACGCGCGCAGCGACGGCTTGATGGTCGAGAACTCGAGCGGGAAGCTGAGCTGGCCCGGCGACAGCTGGTTGCCGCGCGACAGCGACAGCTGCGCGACGCTGATTTCCTTCAGGCCTTCGTACAGCTCCTCGAAGCGCTCGTCGAACAGCGCGACCACGTCGCGCTTCTCGTCCGGCTCATAGGGCAGCGTCGCGCCCCATACGCGGTCGTACTCGTGCTTGTCGCTGCTGCTGAAGAATTCGGTGAAGCCGGTGATCAGGTCCGCCTTCGTGAACATCACGTAGACGGGCGCGAACACTTCGAGCTTCTCGGTCAGTTCCTGCACGCGCTGGCGAAGGTTTTTGGCGAGGTTGATCGCGAATTCGGGGCGGTTGCCGGTGAGTTCGGCGATGCTCGCGGTGACGATGATCCCGTTGATCGGCGCCTTCGGGCGGTAGCGCTTGAGCAGGCCGAGGAAGCCGAGCCATTCGCTGCGGTCCTCCTCGTGCACCGAGTAGCGGCCCGCCGTGTCGAGCAGGATGCCTTCGGTCGTGAAGAACCAGTCGCAGTTGCGGGTGCCGCCGATGCCGTGGATCACGGCGCTGTTCTTGTCCGCGAACGGGAACTGCAGGCCGGAATTGATCACTGCGCTGCTCTTGCCGGCGGCCGGGTTGCCGATCACGATGTACCACGGCAGTTCGTACAGCGCGGAGCCGCCCGAGACCTGCCCGATCTTCGACGTCTTGATCGTCTTCACCGCGTCGGACAGGCGCGTGCGCAGCACGTCGAGGTCGGCGGACTTCGTGTCCTGCGCCGCGGCGGCGGCGGCCGGCGCGGTGATCTTGCCGGTTTCCGCTTGTTCCTCGAGCATCTCGCCGAGCTGGCGGTTCGCGCGCTTCACGCGCCAGCGCCGCCACAGCGCGACGGCGAGCCACAGCGCGAGAATCGCCGCGAAGGCGAGCGCCGCCCACAGGAGCGGCAGCTGCAGCGTATCGGCGACGATGAAGAGGATCGCCGCGAGCGCGACGATCCCGACGATCGAGAGCGTACGCGGATGGGTCAGCACGTTGAGGATGCGTTGCATAGGACGTTCAGGTTCCGGTGCGATTCGATGAGGCGACGCAGGCGCGCCGAGCGGCAAGGGTGGCGCCGCGATGTGTCGCCATGCTGTCAAACGGGGTGAAAGGGGCCGGCATCAATGCGTCCGCGGCATCGGAGAGGGCGCGCGCATTAACGAAAGGACACTGTGAGATTTAAAACGGAACCGGCGGCCCCGGATAATCGCGCACCGGAATGCACGACCGCTTGTACCGCCCATATCGTTTCCTGCCGGGATATTAAAAAGCCCCATGCCGCCCTCATTATTTCCTGTCCGGCCGCGTTGGCTAGCGGCCGCGTCCCAGCTTAAAACCGGGTTTATGGTATTCAACGTGCCCGAGATCCATCATTTTCCATCGGCCGCCCCAGGTCAGGCCGACCTGCTCGGCGACCTGTCCGTATAACTGGTAGCCGCGCATCGCCCACGGATCTTTTTCGGAAATCACCAGCTTGCCGTCGCGCAGGAACGCATTGTCCGACGCCAGCCCGTATTGGTGATAACTCTGGAACGCCGCCGCATTGGTCACGTTGCTGCCCATTTGCGCCAGCCGGTTTTGCCGTTCCGGGCTCCGGTAACCTTCCAGCAACGCCATTTCATAACCGTGTTGCTCGTGCATGATCTTGTAGACCAGCAGCAGGCGCGTGCGGAAATCCGGATCCAGCAGGTTCCAGTCGCGGCTGGCGTCCTTCAGTGCCGGCCGCACCAGCTCGACTTCCTTGGTGGCAAAGACTTCCGGCGGCAACGGCGGCGGCGGCACGAGCTGCTCGCCCTGCAGCAGGGCGGCGATCTTCTCGTCGGGCGCGCGCGCCGTGTCGTCGTATTGAAATAATTGCCGGCCGCGCAACGCAATGGCGACCAATGGCGGCGTCGCAAGAATACCTGTCGACACCATAATCAGCAAGCGTCGTCGGACAAGTAAATTTTGCACGCCATTTAAAGCATCCCGGGTAACGGTTGCCGATTTAACAATCTGACCGCGGGTGCGCATCGCGCGATCGTTCGCGCGGCGCGTGAGACGGCCGTGAAACTGGGCGACCGATTCGAAAACGGTCGCGCGGACGCCAGGTAAAAGCAGCAGCGCCGCGAGGGCGACCGCGGCGGCGAAATAGGCGATGAGTGCGACGGCAATCAACGATATCCCCGGAAATTGGAATTGATTGTGTTTTGCAATGCTTGCTCTTAGAATCAGGCCTGCTCTGAGAGGCCGGGCTATATTATCGCGGCGAATTAAACCAGGATTCAATGAGACGCTGAATGAGTGCGCCGGAAAATTCAAATCCAAAAACTCCGCCCAGCCTGCTGTCCGATACGAAACAGGCAGACGGGCCTCAGCATTCGCGCATTCTCGCGAATCTGGAAGGCCGCGTCACCCAGCAGGCTGAACCGCCGCGCCGCTCGCTGAAGGCGCCGATCGCAGCGGTCGTTGCGCTCGTGGTCGCGGTGGGCGGCTGGGGTGCATGGCGCATGCAGCAGGCGAGCGATACCCCCGCGGCCGTCGCGGCCGCGCCCGCCGTGCAGGCGCCAGCGCCCGCGAAGGCCGTGCCCGCCAGCGCGGCCGCGCCGCAGCTCGCGCAGAACGCCGCGAGTGCGCCGCAGCCGGCCACGATCGTCAACGACGACACGGCATCCAGATCCGCTGCATCCGCGGCGTCCGCTCCGGCGGCCGACAACGGCCGCCTGTCGCGCGCGCTCGCGAACGGCGCCGACGATGCGTCGGGCGCCGCGCCGGCAGCGGCGGCGGCCGCGGCTGCGAAGCCCGATACGGCGAAAGCTGATGCCGCGAAAGTCGACACCGCGAAAGCCGATACCGCGAAAGCCAATACCGCGAAGAGCGCGAAGGCCGCCACGGGTGCCGCACGCGGCAAGACCGACGCGAAGGCTGACGCCGCGCAGGCGAAGGCCGACGCGAAGAAGCATCGCAAGGAGCAGCAGCAGGCCGAGCTCGCGCAGGCGAAGAAGCGCCGGGACGCGCAGGCGCGCACCGCAACGGCGAAGGCGTCCGCGAAGGACGATCCGGACGCCGACCTGCTCGCGGCGCTCGTCGCACGCACGAAGCCGGCCGACAAGAAGAGCGGCGCGGCCGCTGCCCAGGCGGCGCCGACCAAGACCGCCGCATCCGCTGCGACATCCGGCGGCGGCACGGCGCTCGCCGCACGCGTGAAGGAGTGTTCGGAACGCGGCTTCTTCGAGGATCAGCTGTGCCGGTGGCGCGTGTGCGACGGCCACTGGGGCAAGGATCCCGCGTGCCCGGCCGCGGCGCAGAACCGCCAGTAAGCCGCCGTTGCGCCCTGATGCATGCGCCGCCCCTCCGGGCGGCGTTAATGAGATGGTCAGCCCGATCCCTACTCAGCGGACTACGCTGAGTGGGGATTGTTCTTTTTGGGGACCATCATGCTTTGTGCGCCGCGCGCCCGCTTTGTGACGGTGTCACGAAGATGGCACACTGGTCGGGCATATAACCCCCTTACCCTTGTTGCGCGGCGCCCGCGCGCGGGCGGCGATCGCGCCGGCCGCACGGCGCGACGCGGCCGCGCGCCGCACGACCTTCGACATGATCGTACAGACTTACGGCGCCGATACGTCCGGCATGGTGTGCGGGTTCCGCTTCCTGCCCGGCGAGCCGGGCGCGACGCTCGACGCGGATTCGGCCGCCGCGTGGCTGCACCAGCAGCGGACGGCCGAGCCGGACGACGCATTCGTCTGGCTGCACTTCAACCTCGCGCACGGCGCCAGCGAGCGCTGGATGCGCATGCATCTCGGGCTGCCCGACAGCTTCTTCGAGTTCCTGCACGACGGGTCGCGCTCGACGCGCATCGAGCAGGAGGACGGCGCGCTGCGCGCGATCGTCAACGACGTGATGTTCAACCTCGAGCTGACGCCGTCGGAGATCGCGACGCTGTTCGTCCACGTCGAGCGGCGCGTGATGGTCACCGCGCGGCTCAAGCCGCTGCGTTCGGTCGACACGCTGCGCGCGAGCGTGCGGGACGGCGAGCGCTTCCGCTCGCCCGCGGAGCTGCTCGTGCATCTGCTGCGCGACCAGGCCGACCTGCTGATCCACATCGTGCGGCGCACCAGCATCGACGTCGACCGGATCGAGGATCGCTTCCTGTCGCAGCGGCTGACCGCAAGCCGTGTCGAGCTCGGCGTGATGCGCCGCACGCTGACGCGCCTGCAGCGCATGCTCGCGCCGGAGCCCGGCTCGATCTTCCGGCTGCTCGCGAAGCCGCCGGCCTGGCTGCATGCGGAGGACAGGCAGGCGCTGCGCGAGTCGACCGAGGAATTCTCGCTGGTGCTCGCCGATCTCGCGGGGCTGGTCGAGCGGATCAAGCTGCTGCAGGAAGAGATCGGCTCGCGCCTCGACGAGCAGAACAACCGCACGCTGTTCACGCTGACGCTGGTGACCGTGATCGCGCTGCCGATCAACATCGTCGCGGGCTTCTTCGGGATGAACGTCGGCGGGATTCCGTTCTCGGAGAACAAGCACGGCTTCTGGCTGATGGTGCTGTTCGTCGCCGGCTTCACGGCGCTTGCCGCGTGGTGGGCGTTCCGCCGGCGCAGCGGCGATCGCTAGCGGCGCACCCCGCCGCGCATGAAAAACGGGCCTCCACCGGAGGCCCGTCGTTCGTTCGGACACCGCCGCGCGCGCGATGCGGGGCGCGCGGCAGGCCGAGGCTCAGGCGTATTACTGCGTGAGCGTCTTGCGCGGCACGAACTTGCCCTGATAACGCAGCGCCGGATGTTCCTGCGGCGTCGTGATGCCGTCGAACGTCGGCGTCTGGCGCAGCTTCATCGCCGCCGGCGATGCGACTGAGCCGATCGACGTCGAGCGCGATGCCGGCGCGAGATTGTTCGCGACGAGCAGCGCGGCTTCGCTCTTCAGGTTCGCGAGCAGCACCGGATCGGTCGAGCGGTTGACCTGCGTGAGCAGCCCGCTCCATGCCGCATCGCTGTAGTTCACCACGTAGTAGTCGAGGCCGCTCGGATCCGCGACCACGCCCGTGCAGCCGTCCACGCGGATTTGCGCCTGCGTGTCCTTCAGCGCGTACGTCGTGCGGTTCGCGAGGCCCTGGCCATACGCGAGCGTGATCGGCACCGTCCACTGCGTGCCCGGATACGGGTTCTTGTTCGGGAACGGCTGCTGCTTCAGCGTGACGACGGTCTGGTTCTTCGTCAGGTCGCACTGCGTGTCGAGCGTGACCAGCGGCACGCCGGTCTGGCGCGTGTAGCTGTCGCCGATCGGGCCGACGGCCTGGCCGGTCGACTTCGACACCGCGTCCCACAGGCGCTTCGGCGTGCCGTTGCCGAACGAGTAGTCGGTCAGGTATTGCTGCAGGCCCGAACGCAGCGGCTGTTCGCCGACGAAGTTCTCGATCGTCTTCAGCACGTGCGCACCCTTGTTGTAGACGAACGCGCTCGCGCTCACCACGAAGTCGTTCGACGCCCACCCGTTGAAGTTCGGGGCGACCGGGAACGCGTTCGGGCCGATGTCGCGGTTGATCACGCGGTACTTGTTCGTCACCTGGTCGAGCCAGCTGAACTCGTCCGGGAAGAACTGGATCGTCGTCTTCACCTCGAAGAAGCGCGCGAACGATTCGTTCAGCCAGACGTTGTCCCACCAGTCGGTGGTGACGAGATCGCCGAACCACTGGTGCGCGACTTCATGCGTCAGCACCTGGTTGCCGTAGCGCGACATCGGCTTGCCCGGTTCGGGCAGGATGTCGTCCGCGAACTCGAGGATCGACCCCCAGTTCTCCATCCCGCCGAAGTTCAGGTTCTTCTCCGCCTTGAACGCATCGTTCGCGGCAACCGTGTCGAACTTCGTCAGCGGCAGCGGAATGCCCGTGTAGCGGTAGTAGAAGTCGAGCGCCTGCTTGGTGCGCTGCATCGCCGGCTGCGCCCAGTCGCGCATGCCCGGCGGCGTGAACACGCGCAGGTGCAGGCCCTTGCCGTCCGGCAGCGGGCTCGAGAAATCGTCCTCGTAGGTATCGAACAGGCCGCCGCCGAAGAACACCAGGTACTGCGGCATCGGCGGGGTCTTCTCGAACGACACGAGCTTGTAGCCGCCGCCGACGTTCGTCGACGGCTTCTCGGCGCCATTCGACACGACGCGCCAGTTCTGCGGCACTTCGGCGGTGATTTCATAGGTCGGGCGGAACGCCGGCTCGTCCCAGCCGGGGAACCACTGGCGTGCGAGGTTGGTTTCGCCCTGCGTGAGAATCGCGCCGCTCGTCGTGCCGTCGGTGGCCTTCAGGTCGACGCGGAACACGCCTTCGGCGGCCGAGCAGCCCGGATATGGATCGTCGCCGCAGCTGCCGCCGGTGTGGTTGACCGGATCGTCGTAGGTCTTGAAGTTGATGATGCCCGACCATTCCATGTGCAGCGAATAGGTGCCGGGCGAGATCGTGCCGCTGGCCGGGCGCAGCTGGTAGAAGTCGCCCTTGTCCTGCGGCGTCGCGATCAGCTGCACGTTGCCGGGCTGCAGCGTGACGCGGCCGTTCGTGAACTTGATCCGGTGGCCGGCGACCACGATCGACGACACCGGCTTGAGCACCTTGATCTCGACGTCGGCGCGGCCGTCGAACGCGTTCAGCGCGTCGTTCGGGCGGAACCACAGACGGTAGTTGACCGGCACCACGGTGTCGGGCATCTCGACGGGGCGCACGCTCTTGTCCACGTTGGACGCGGCCGGCTGAGGCGCGGCCGGCGTCGACGCGGCATTCGGGTTGCCGGCCGCGCTGAGCGCGGAAGCCGAGCCGGCGCCGCCGTCATCGCCGCCGCATCCGGCGAGCGCGAGCGCCGCGACGATCGGCAGATAACGCATCTTGCGATTGTTCATCCACATACTGAAACCTCGATTATTGAAAGGAGTCGTTCAGTGCTGCGAAAACACCCGGCAAAAAGCATCCCCTCGCCGTTAATCAACAGCGACGTGAAATGCCAATGGCGGATTATTCGAAAAGACGGCTGGCTGACTACGTGAAGGTAATCATGGTTTGCTGCCCCCTCTGGATTTTCAATTGTCGGTTAACTTGTCGGTTCAAATATGCCGGGCGCGTGTTGTACTGAATGGAATTCGCGCGCACGACAAGCGGCGGCGCGCCCGGGCGGGCGCGCAACCCCATCGAATCGACGGCCAACGGGGCAGGCCGGGCCTTGCGCCGCGCGACCGGAACGCGTCGTTGGCGCTCCGTAAAATCGTCGTCATGCGGCATCGAGGTTTGTCAGCCTGCTCGAAGGATGGGTCAATATACTTGATGGTTTTGAGTAAAGGAAACGAAAAATTTAGAGAATGCTTCGCTTGAAATTTTCGCGATTCATTGAATGATCTCCGTCGTTAATTCGCTTGTCTGTTTAGTCCGAGAATCCGTAGTTTTAATGTATTAAAGATCGGCGGGGGCGCGGGAAACTACGAAGTCCGGGGCGCCGGCGCGCGCCCGGTACAATGCCGCAACGCCCGTTCGCCGCGAGGAGGCCGCCGATGTCGCCTGTCCCGTTCCGTGCCGCGCCGTTGCGCGCCATCCTGTTGCTGGTTGCCGCCGTGCTCGTGCTCGGCGGGTGCGCGGGCCTGATGCCCGACCGTGTGCATGTGACGGTCGCCGGGCTCGAGCCGCTCGTCGGCCAGGGGCTCGAGATGCGCTTCAACCTGAAGCTGCGCGTGCAGAACCCGACCGACGCGCCGATCGACTACGACGGCATCGCGGTGACGCTGGAGCTGAACGGCCAGCCGTTCGCGAGCGGCGTCAGCGATCGCGTCGGCGTCGTGCCGCGCTTCGGCGAGGCGGTGCTCGACGTGCCGGTGTCGGTGTCCGCGTTCGCCGCCGCGCGGCAGGCGTGGAATCTGGCCGGCGCCGCGTCGGCGGGCGAGCTGCCGTATGCGCTGCGCGGCCGGCTCGCGGGCAGCGCGTTCGGCGCGGTGCGCTTCACCGACGCGGGCACGCTGCGCCTGCCGGCGATGCCGGGCTGGGGCGGGTGACACGCGCGGCGGCGCCTGACGATCCTTGATGTTCTCTTCACACGATTTCTCGATGTTGCGCCGCGATCGCGCCTAAACTGGCCGGGTCCGACTGGCGGACTTTTCGATGAGGAGTGCACATGGCAGCGAAATTCGTCATCAAGCAGGCGACCAACGGCCAGTTCCTGTTCCACCTGAAGGCCGGCAACGGCGAGATCATCCTGCGCAGCGAGCTGTACAAGACAAAGGCGTCGGCGGAGAACGGCGTCGCGTCGGTGCGCAAGAATGCGCCGGACGACGGCCGCTACGAGCGCAAGACCGCGCATAACGGCGAGTACATGTTCAACCTGAAGGCCGGAAACCACGAGATCATCGGCACGAGCGAGACGTATGCGACCGAGGCGGGCCGTGACAACGGCATCGCATCGGTGAAGCAGAACGCCCCCGACGCGCCGCTCGAGGATCTGACCTGACACGCCGCCCGCACGGACGCCGCCGGCCCCGCCGCCCGTGCTTTGCCGCGTCGAGCAAAGCAGGGTAAGGTGTGGTCCGCGCGGCGGATTCCCGCTGCCTGTCGAAGTCAACCGTTGCCGAGTTCGCGTGACCGAATTTCCCGTTTTCCACTGGACCGACGCCGCCGGCGTCGATCATGCCGTGCGCTGGCGTTCCGAAGCCGGCGTGGCGCCGCCCAAGCGTGCGGTGCCGGCCGACGACCGCATCAATGCCGACGCCGCCTATCGTCTCGCGTGCGAGGGCACCGCGCTCGTCTGGCAGGGCGATTTCCAGAACGCGCGCCAGCTCGTGCAGGCGATGGCGCGCCGCGTCGACCGCAAGCCGAAGAAGGCGAAGGCCGCGGCCGGCGCCGACGCGTTCAACCTGCATCGCCTCGCGCAGTCGCAGCGCGCCCGCACGCTCGGAATGGTGCTGATTCCGCTCGACGCCGACTACACGATTGCGCTGCGCCGCGCCCCCGATGTGCGCGCCGCGTGCGAGGAAGCGTACGGCCCCGGCGGCGCGCCGTCGGTCGTGTCGCTGCGCGAGCTGCTCGGCCTCGTCGGCGCGCACGAGTGGCGCAAGAAGGGCGTGCCGATTCCGGCGCTCGGCGGCGCGCCGATTCATCCGTACTACGGCGTGTTCTCGCCGGTGCGCGGCGAATACGTCGAGCTCGTCGCGCGCGCGCCGCTGCCGGCCGACACGCTCGCGTACGACATCGGCACCGGCACCGGCGTGCTGGCCGCGGTGCTCGCGGCGCGCGGCGTCAAGCGGGTGGTCGCAACCGACCAGGATGCGCGGGCGCTCGCCTGCGCGCGCGAGAACGTCGAGCGGCTCGGCTATGCGGCGCAGGTCGACGTCGTCGAGGCCGACCTGTTCCCGGCCGGCCGTGCGCCGCTCGTGGTCTGCAATCCGCCGTGGGTGCCGGCCCGGCCGAGCGCGCCGATCGAATACGCGGTCTACGATCCGGACAGCCGCATGCTGCGCGGCTTCCTCGCCGGGCTCGCCGCGCACCTCGAGCCGGGCGGCGAGGGCTGGCTGATCCTGTCCGATTTCGCCGAGCATCTGGGCCTGCGGCCGCGCGACACGCTGCTGCAGTGGATCGACGAAGCAGGCCTCGTCGTGCTCGGCCGCGACGACATCCGCCCCGCGCACCCGAAGGCGGCCGACGCCGACGATCCGCTGCACGCCGCGCGCCGCGCGGAAGTGACGTCGCTCTGGCGGCTCGGCGCGCGGAGCTGAGCGCGCGTTTTCGGTAAACTGACGCCATTCCTCACGATTTCCCGCCAGCGGGCCGCGCGCTTTCCACGCGCGCGGCCCGGTGCCGCTTCACCATGTCGAACAAGACCCACGATATCCGCCCCGAGCAGTCCGTCGAGCTGCTGAAGGAACTGCACATCCTGACCCGCGACGGCAAGCTGAACCAGGACAGCCGCCGCAAGCTGAAGCAGGTCTATCACCTGTTCCAGTTCATCGAGCCGCTGCTCGC
>Ga0157367_1001453_pt1 | contig 10398 bp, 11 predicted proteins | sample AttbisABBM2_FD_113142 | JGI IMG/M metagenome (GOLD analysis project Ga0157367, IMG submission 113142) | Fungus gardens microbial communities from leaf cutter ant in Botucatu, State of São Paulo, Brazil - Atta bisphaerica ABBM2 | ecosystem: Host-associated > Fungi > Mycelium > Unclassified ...
ATATCCTGATATTATCATTTTAGTCTCTTTGACTATATTCTAGACCTATGTTGTCACATTATGTGACTGTGACCATGTGCCTCTTTATCAACTAGGAAAGAAACAAAAAATTAAATAAAATGATGATGTTTCTAGTAGCCTAACCACTAAGCACTCTCTTTTTACAAAGTGAGCCTGATGATGCTTTATCTAATATTACAATCCTAAACTTGGCTCAGATTGCAACTTGGACAAAGACCTGAGTAAGAGAGGAGAGAATGATCAGTGTAAAAGGGTATAACTAGTGACCATGAGGAAGAAGAAAGGCATTCTTGAGCAAACAATATAAACTTGGCAAGGAAAACAACATAAGGATGAAATGATTCCCAACATATCGAATGCATGACATACATGAGGCAAACATCTACAGAACACACATACCAATCTACTTATCATGATTGTCGGGAATGGAGAGACAAGACTGAGAGTACGGATAATAAGCTAGATGAGGATGGATGAGTTAAGGATGGATGTTTACAAATGAGTGGATAATGTATCCATGGTAGTGAGTATAATGGACCACAGCCAAATAAAACCTAGATCTGAAAAAACACTATCTATCTGACCACCTCATCTACCGCCCATTTTTTTTTTAACATACCAGGTATCGTTGGTGTATTGAACGCCAACCCACAGGTCCATCACCATATACATGGGACACCACCACTGATATTAGGTAAAAACTGCTCGACACCCCTATCGTCGTCGTATCCGTGATACATTGAAGTACCCGTCAATCACCAGTGCAGCCATGAGGTGTTGCCGTCTTCCTCGACCATGACCATCTCCTGTTTCATGTTGTGTTGCTGTGCAATTGAGAGTAGTCACGCCGTCACGGGTTGTTATTTTTTTGTAAAAAACCATTTCGGATGGAGAAACGCAAGACAGCAGTCGACTCGGACGGGGATGCGAATGCGATACGGTGTGTGTGCGGGAACGATGGGGACGACGGGTTTTCGATTGCGTGTGACGAGTGTTCTCGGTGGGTGCACGGGGCCTGTTTTGGGATGGTAGATGGGAACCATGTCCCGGATGTTTGGAAGTGTTGGGTGTGTGAAGGGGGTAGTGGCAGTCGTGAGCGGGGAGTCCGGGTGCGAGGGACAGTGCGACGGCGACGGCGACGGACAGAGGATGAGCCTGGGACGCATGCGTATGTGCCCATTGCAGTGGACGAAGTGCCGGATGCGGAGGTGAGGCTGCGATTGCGGCAGTACGGGCAAGCGTGGCGGGGGTTGTGTGCGTTGAATGGACCATCGAAGACGGCGGTGCGAGGGATGAGAAACGGTGAGGAGAAAGAGGCAGTGCGTCCACCAGGATATCGGTTACACGCGAGCTCGTGTGTCCGCGAGAACGAGTTGGTGGCACCACTGCGATCGAGGATTATACCTTCGTCAGTCTATCTCCTCGATTCACTCAATGGATATGCTCATCTCGGTATGCCTAAACCTTTTGTCCATCTCATGGGTCCTCCCCTCGACCTGGCTCTCGATGCTCGTATTTGTGGCAGTGATGCCCGCTTTGCTCGCAGTGGTTGTAGGCCCAACGCTGTCGTACGCCCCTGTCTCCACCCAGACTCTCCTACCCTTACCTTTGGTCTCTTTGCTCTTCGCGATCTCAAGCCTGGTGAAGAGGTCGTCCTTGGTTGGGAGTGGGACGATGCCAACGTCGTCCATTCTCTCCCCGCGGTCATCCAATCTCCCAATCTCTTTCCGTGCGTTGTCTTTCTTTTGACTTGTACTACACTCACCTTTTCCAGGCCATCCCACCTTCATCGTCTCCGCCACCAGCTCTCCAACCTTCTCCATGCTCTCTCCTCCACCTACACCACCTGTGCCTGCGGTGTCAATGCCACTCATTGTGCTCTGACTCAGATTGCCGCCTTTGTCGATGCTGTCCATCCTCACTCTTCCGATCTTGGCCCTCTTGTCGGCACTCAACGTGGCTTTCGCACCAGAGAGCGTCTCGTCTCTGCCAGTGGCATTGGTGGCGTCGAGATGGTCCGTCCTCCAGACCAACATTGCATTCCTCCCAAGCTGCGAAAACAATGGAAGCGTCCCAGGACTTCACCTCCACCTCTTTTACACTCGCCCTCTCATCCACCACCCTTCTCACCCTCTCCCAAGCTCCTCTCACCCTCTCCCAAGCCCCTCTCACCCTCTCATCCACCACCCCTCTCACTCTCGCATCCACCACCCCTCTCCCCTGCCTCTACCACCATCACCACCCCCGCCTCATCCGACTTTTCCTCCCCTTTCCCCCCTCCTGTCCCCGATAAAAAAGTCAAAATCTCCTTAAAAGACTTTGCTGCTCGCAAGAGAAAACAGCGTGCAGAGGATCGAGAAGAAGGTGAATTGGTCGAAGACGTCAAGCCCCCAGAGTTGAGTGCCGTCTTGTCCTCCTTTGATTCGTCTGTCTTGGATACCACAACACCCACACGTCTCTCCTCCTCCTCCTCCTCCTCCTCCTCTTCCGACTCCACTCCTGTGCGTCCTTCCTCTTTCCCTTTTTTTCTTTTTTGATCTTTTCCTCAATCAAGAACGATGTCCCACGGCCATGGACCTTTTTCGGTTGGTCACAGCCTACGATGGCCCTCAGTCCCACGGAGAAGGAAAGGAGAGCCGAACAAGAGTGGCTGGACACCCAGAGAAAGGAACGAGAAAGACTCGAAGCTGTCAAGAACGATCTAGATTCACAACCTATCAAATCCGATTTCCCCTTTCTTAATTCACCTTCCGGAAAACTGATTCCGACGGGTCCTAGATCCTCGACGACGACGACGACGACAACAACAACAACAACAACGTTGAGGAAAGGTCCTCCTCCTTGTGCTCCTGCTGCTATGAGGCGTTGATAAAAGAGGGGGTTGTGCTTGATCTGAATCATCACGAGTTGTGTTGATATAGATGACAATGACACAAGTTACAAATAGCAAGTTGGACTGTATTGGAATATATCTTTCTATATGGTGCTTGGATTTGGATAAACTTGTAATCTTATATTGTACTCTCTCTCTCTCTCTCTCTCTCTCTCGTTAGTGGTTACGGACTTTTTGACGGGTCTACAGTCTATGTCATTCTCTGCTGTCAATGAAATATCACACAGGCCACGAGCTGCTTGGATGAAAATAGGTACAAACCATGGCAGCACCGGTGCTTTTGTTTAGCACTGATTCCGATCCAGAACGAGACTTCTGCTCCGAATGTTCTCGTCGCTTTCTTTCTTCAGAACCGCTGCCATGGTTCCTCCTAATCAGAGGGGGGTTGCCATTGCTGGTCAAACCCGCACCTGGCGCTCGTCCAAGGAAATCGGAGATGGATACCGTTTCTGGAGTAATCCTGCGTTGCCTGTCTTGACCTTCAATGGGTCTGCTCACTCAACGTGCAGAGACATGTCTTCGTCGTATGCCCCCTAATCTCTGGGCGCATGTCTCTCAAAATAGAGTTGTCTTCTTCTTCATCTCTGAGGCAATGGTATACTACTTGCCCTTGTCGAGCTCGTTGCTTGTGCAAAGCACCTCAAGTCAGTCGCTTGGTCTGATCCTTGAATTATGCTCTAGGAAGTTTCACATTTGTGCACCAAGTGAGGAATGGATCTTTCTTGCTGTCAACTTGGATGGTTGAGGGTGGAGGGGCAACTTACTAGGAGTCAGAGGTGGTTGGATGGAGGTCAGGAAGAGTTTCAGCTTCTCTAGATGCTACTGTTCCGATTGATGGCCAGTGTATGATATCACTCGGTGAGGTTGACCCTTACTGAATCGTCCTGCTACTAAGTGCCCTGATGATAAATTGTTTTTCAAGCCCAGTGACGCACCTGCCATAGCTCTCGCGCCACAAGACATCTCAGTAGCTTGAATGATGACATCGTGCTTCAGGAAGGCCATATTTGCTAAACCGGGGAGAGTTTTTGTTTTGTAGAACTTATTCCTAAACCTGACTTTGAGATTCCTGGTACCATCATCATCTGTAGTATTGCAATACCTAGATCTCTTCTCTTCTTCTGGTCTACATATGCAAAATCATACTGTTGTGGACAGCTTGTCGAATCTAGCTCAATGAGGATTATCAGCACTGTCATAGTGTGCGGCCTGACCGTTGAAGGAATGTCGCAGTCAAGAAATTTTCTTTATGTATCAGTGGGAACTTTCTGGCGACACTTGGTGACACAGTACAACCGTTCTTTGAGAACATACAATACCAGCACGCTTCAAACTGGATTACAATTCTATCGGATCCGACGGTCTGACGTGCTATTTTGCCTGGGACATAACTTGGCGATTCTCATTACTCACCAAGTGCCCCAAGTTTGCAGTTTCATGACAGTATGGGGCTGTCATGTATGTCCCGTTGGTACGTTTACCTTTGACACCGAGGAAACCGAACTTGGGCTGAATATTTCAAGTTGCACACCTGTTTAAACTCGGCTCATTGGTCGCAACATTAGGTCATCAAATGCCATCGTCTTACCCTTATATCCTGGAAGGCTTCGAATTGAAGAATTGAGTGGTGACTGTGGGTTTTTTTGGCGATCAGCACCGGTTGTGACCGTGACGCCTATGGACTCTCAGAGTCCCAGTCTTCACTCTGACACCCTCAGTCTTACCCAAAGTAACAGCTGCTTTTCCCGTAAGCGCCTCCGTGCAAAGGAACTTGCCACACATGCCAAGGACACCCTCATCCAAATGCTCGTCAAGCAGGAACTCTCTACTGACGACGCTCGCAAGCTCTTGCGAGGCGCCCTTGACAAACTCGACCAATACAAGCTGGATCTACTCGACGCCAACCACCACTGCCGCAAGTTACAAACCGCATGCCAAAAGCTCACAGACGAGAGGATCTTGCTCCATACTCAGGTCACCGATGCTGTGGCAAAAGCCCACCAACAAGCCTCCGCTGCGCAACAGGAACTCTCCCTGTGTAAATTGCGTTTGGAGCATGCCGAGCAGGCCTTGTACGTCATCTCATCATCTGTCCCCACCCCACCCTATTCAATAACACCTACTACTCCAGAGCAACCACTAACGCCGACCTCCGACAAGCCAAACACGAAGCATCCACTTCCCACTTGGAAACAGAACGTCTACGTACTCAACTACACCACCTACGGGAGCAAACCAGCATCCGTGAAGCACGGGAACAGGGCCGAAAACAGGGCTACGATCAAGGCCTTCATCAAGGTCGCGTCCTCACACGTCCCATGACGACCTATCCTAGTGCACCAGACACCTCTGTCCTGGCCGGTGATGATGGGGCATTCATAGAAGAAGCCAATACAACTCGTCAGTCTGCTGCTCCCTCCAGCACCCATCAACCACCCGTCTCCGCCTTCTCATCTCCCGCTTCTCGCGACCCCCGACTTCTCAAAGCCTCGTTTGACTCTGTATTGTCTCAGGCCCGTCAAGAAACGCAACTCCATCTTCAGCGTGAGTTTGAACATCAACTCGCTGCTGAACGTCATCGACTACAACTTCTCAATCTTCAACGCGAACAGGCTTCACAAGATCAGTCTGATCAATTTCAGAAACGCCTGGAAGAGACCCAGAAGCAGATCCAAGAGTTCAAAGACATGCACAAGCGGCTACTAGAGGAATTGAGAAAAGAGAAACAGACTGTCGAACAGGTGAGGGAGGAGAGAAATCAGGAACGAGACAAGAGGCAAGAAGAAGAAAAGGCAAGGCAAAGAGACAGAGAGGAAAGAGAGCTTGAGAGACAATGGTTTGCTTCTGAACAGGCGAAACACGCTGAACAGCGTGAAAGAGAACGACATCAAATGGCACAAAAGGATGCTCAACGAGACCGATTACTCGCTGAAGCCAGCGCTACCGCAGCTCAAGCTGTCCAAGCTGTATCTGCTACCGCTGCTGCTGTAGGTAGTACCAGCACACGCCCAACATCGGTAACTTCAAATCCAAACTCGGACCCTGAATCATCCTTTTCAAATTTACGTTCCTTTGGACTTGCACCAATACCCTACATACCTATGCCTCGTCCACCTATGGACATGCCCGTACCGTCACTTGGACTACCTTTGACTGTCATGCCCGAACCATCACCTCGTCCTCCCTCACGCTCGACTCAACAACCTGCCTTACCGCAGACTCTACCGGCACGCCAAGGTGGGCGCGAAATCGTCGTTTATCAACTGACAGTCAAAGTTCGGTGTCCACTGTTGCAGGAGCATTTGATTCGCTCGTCTCCTTTCCACATGCTGTACCCTCTGTTGTTCTCAGCTCAGAACGTGCTTCTTCTTCTGGTTCAACTATAGGTGGTGGAAATGGTCGTGGTGTTTTGGGTGTTAGTGGTGCAGCTTATGGCCGACCGAATCACAGTGCATCAAAGGATGGACCTTACGGAAACCCAGAGAGAGACAAGGAAATGCTGAGTGATATACCCGAGGACGCGAGTTTTCGTAGTGCTTTGTCACCATCTGCATCGTCTTCTGATCGAGTTCACCCATCTACGCCGATCCCTGTTCCTCCTCCACTAGTGTTGAATATGCGGCACCAGGGACAGCAGCAGCAACAACCCCCAGGCTGGTATGCAAATACCATGGGGAGAGAAGATAGAAGTGATGAAAATGGAGGGCCGGTTATTCCGATTATACATGTTGATGTTGGTGATGATAATTGGAGAAGTGGGGAGCATGAAGATAATGTGAGCGCTGGTTCCTATAGCTCAACCCGATAATTGATCCATTCGAACAAGGGATCTTTGAATTCCAGTTTACTCAATCCAGGTCGGAATATGCGAAGACCAGATAGCGCAAACAGTGTCCGTCCCTCGCTCATGAGCAACTCGAGTTACGAAATTGTTGTTGAATCACCTGTACGTTGACTTACAATCATTCGTTTGTTCAGCTCTCTAATGTCATTGTCGATAGTCTACTCAAACATCATCAAGTGATCCTCATTCTGAACCTCGCCATTTGGACAATCAACTTGATACATCTGGTCAATATTTGAGTCCAGCACATGCAACGATACCCATTCCTCCAATTCAAGTATCCTCGCGCAATCCGAGTGAACAGCGACAGCGATCCCGACAGAGTCACGATTGGGATAACGGTATTGCAGGAAGGCAGGACGATGTGAACCCTCCGACGCAACCGAGTTCACCTAGTATACCTCCTATGGATATGCAGAATCTTCCTCCTGGATTTATACCTCAAACGTTTACACCTCATACTGCACCTTTTCCTTCTCTTCCTCCTCTTATCGTGAACGAAGGCGATTTACCACCTGGATTTGTGCCTCAGAGTACGACGACAGGGCTGACAAATCCTTTGATGGGAGGAATGCCAAGTGCTTTACCTGATGTCAGCGCTGGTGCCCCCGTTATTAACAAGAATAGTAATGGCGGTGAGGACCCGAGAAGAACATCGTTGTATGGGAACCCAAATACAGGAAGAGGTGGCGGTGATGATGATGATGGGCCTGTTGGAGCGATGAAGTGGGGTTCAAGCACTGATAAATCTTACCTCCTCCCTTCGAGATCACCAACCCCTCCCGGTCCGCCTGTGATAACTAATCTTACGAGTTGGAGTCATCATCATGATTCTGGATTTTATCCAAGTACGAGTAGACGAAATACCCCACGGTCACGAACGAAGAGTATTTATGGGACATCATCTACATTAGGTGAATCGAGCAACCTACCGGGTGGATTACAAATACCTGTCGACGATGCTGTTGGTGGTGTGTACCAGAATCCATTGAGACAAGAAGAAGAAGAAGAGGGAGAGGGAGAAAGAAATGTGAATGTTGATGCTGATGCTGATGATTCGGTAGCTCGGAATACGAGGATCAATGCTATTGCGCCTTTACCTCATACTGGCGGGAAGAGGAAAAAGAAAAAGGGGGGTAGATAAATGATCTTTATATTTGTTTTCGGCCTGGGTTTTCTTGTCTGGTAATTGAGTTTAATTGCGATGGTTTGTCTTTTTCGTTGCAAAATACTATCATCATCAAATCCTAAGCCAATGCTTTTCTAGAAAGGAAGTTAGAAATCTACAGATAACAACCAATTCAGCACAAACGTCTCCTCCTCCATACTATACATTCCCCCTACCTGTTAAATCTATGATGTGTGCTACTTTTTTGATCCCCACCAACTCAGTCACGTGTAGAGTTTTTTTTTTGAATCAACAATTTATTACACGGAGCGCGGGGGCAGACCGTGGTAGCGACTTCATAACTATGTTAAATAGGACTAAAGGAAAAAGAGAAAGAAAAGGGAAAAGAAAGAGGAGAGAAATAAAAGAAAACTAATCAAGCAGGAGAAATGCTAGCTCATGTAATGTTTTCTCTGAAGGAGAAAGCATTCAGATTAAATTCTAGGAAAGAGATAAACTGACTTATTGTATCTCTCATCAGATTCCAGTATTTGTTGAATCATCTACACTCATGAAGGATGTGATGTTTTGATTTGATTGGATATAATCTGCACAGACACTTGAATTCTTCCCTTGGGACATGATTGGTGATGGCTTGAGTAGCTCGAGCACACAGCAAATTTGAGAAACCAATATGTTCTGGCCATGGGCCTCCTTTTGTGTAAGAGAGCTTTATTTCTGATAGATTGTTATTTAGTAAGTGGAGAAAGTTTCTTCTCTTGAGATCTAATGATTTAAAAGTCATACACCATTCTTTGATGATATTGTCACATTCCTCCTTCTTGTTAAAGTCCCACAATAATTTGCTAGGGTACAAGGGAACAAGGTCAAATTTCTTCATTTCCTTATACACCACTGCATGAAGGTGCCATTCATCCTTAGGACAATTCCAAAATTCTATGGTATTATCTGAGTGATTGTTGAAGAATGCATGAAGTTCTTTGGATACTGCAATTGTCTGTTGTTGATGTGGATGCATGAAGGGATCAATGATTTTTTTAGATACATGAATAGTATTTGTGATGACTATGATACAGGAGACATCTTGTGTTTGAACTGCTTGATTAATTCCACATCTGATGGTGAATAATTCTGCCTCTGTTGGTGTAATGTCAACAACATGATGAAGCATCTTCTTCAAAGGATTATTGAAGAAATGGATATGAGCAATAGAGGCAGTGACATTGTTTTTGATACTTGCATCAGTGATGATGATGACTGATTTTTGATCTGATGATGATTCAAGAATAATTTTGTTAAGTTTTTTGCAATGGGCTGCTTTGCTTTTGTTAGAGCTGTGATCAGCATTGTGAAAAGAAATATGACTAGAGAAAATGTCAATTAGTCTATGACTGGGATGAAATTCAGAATTCAGAGAATCAAAAGATGAAAGAATTCTATTTAGATGATTGTTGGCATCAATAATGGAACTTTTGATTTTTTGTTGTTGCTTGAAAGTCATATTTTCCAAAGTGAGATAATATGATTGAGAGTTTGAAGCATGTTTTCTTTCAAGGAATGTATTTACTTGTTAACTTTGAGCTGAATTAAATGTTTGATGAAGTGCATGCCAAAGGTCTTCAATCTTAATACATGGTCATCCATTATATTGAACCACTTCAATAACAAGTAGTTTTCATTTCCTGACCTAATTCATAAGGTCCCATAATCTACAATTTTTTGATGTAATCTCTTGAATCTTATCATTAAAGAATAAACATTTTGTAGTCTTCACCATTCTTTTGAAGTCCTTCCATTCCTTGACTTTCTTGGATGACCTGTAAGCTATTAGCTTTTTCTGACAGTTCTTATTCCACAAATCTTTGGATCATCTCATTATGTTGACTAAGCATGAGTACATTACCCATGTTAATTCTGATATGTTTGTATACTCTTGAACTTTGCATTTGAGGGAATTTTTGTCAAAAATATTTGTTGTATTGATATTTTTGAATTTAATGATAAAGTTATTCACAAACTTAAATTTGTCTTCACTATTTTTAATGATAGTATGTCTTTTATCCTGAATAAACTCTTCCTCAATTATGATGTCAACTGTGAGGGGGATGTAATCTGAGGGAAATTGAAGTTCTGAATGAATTTTGTGATTATTAAGTTCTGTTGAATTTGACTGTAATAAAAATAGATTAATGACCAAATTGGAATTATTTTCATTATCAGAATATTGAGTATGAACCTGTTGGATAGAGGAAGATAAAGTGAAATTAAAAAAGTCTGCAATCTCTACTAAACTATCACTATGAGTAGAATAAAAAGAGTATAACAGATCTCAGTCACTATCTCTGATATTGAAATTGCCAGCTATAATTAAGACATTGTAAATACTTGCTTCAGTATCCTTGAGATACCTTAAAACTGAATGGTTGTCATCTGAATAAACTATGAAGAATATTGAGCTGTTATTCAAAAAAGAAAAACAGCAAATATATTTGTGGTTAAAAATGTCTTTTC
>Ga0157367_1001454_pt1 | contig 10397 bp, 7 predicted proteins | sample AttbisABBM2_FD_113142 | JGI IMG/M metagenome (GOLD analysis project Ga0157367, IMG submission 113142) | Fungus gardens microbial communities from leaf cutter ant in Botucatu, State of São Paulo, Brazil - Atta bisphaerica ABBM2 | ecosystem: Host-associated > Fungi > Mycelium > Unclassified ...
CGCGATCGGGCTGTACAACAAGACCGTCGACGACGCGCTCGGGCAGGTCGCGCAGCTCGTCACGTCGCTGCAGACAGCGCAGACGCTCGTCGCGCGGCAGCAGGAGGCGGTGGCCGATGCGCGGAAGATCGTGCAGGTCGCGACCGACCGGCAACGACGCGGCCTGCTGATGCAGAAGGACGTCGACGTCGCGGAGCTGACGCTGATCGACGAGCGCGCGCAGATGATCGCCTTGCTCGGCCGGCAGCGGACGCTGCGTGTCAGCCTGATCGGCGCGCTGGGCGGCGGCTTCGATGCAGCGCCCGATACGTCTACTCCACCACCGGCCGCTGCATCGGCGATCGTGTTGCGCGATGCTTCCCGCATCTCGGATGCGCGTGCGATTCCGCTGTTCCAGCGTGATCGCGTGACCGTTATGGAAAGCGACTGAATGCAAGATTACCAACACGCTCATCCGCATACGGCGCCGCAGGACGATGCCGCATTCGAAGCTCGACGCGCGAAGCGCCGTAAACGCTTCGCGTATTTCATCGCCGTAGTGCTCGTCGTCGCGCTCGTATGGCTCGGGGTCCGGCTGTTCAGCAACCGCTTCCACGAGGAGACTGACAACGCATACGTCGCCGGCAGCATCGTGCAGGTCGCGGCACAGGTGCCGGGAACCGTCACCGATGTGCTCGTTGCCGACACGCAGCGCGTGCGCGCCGGGCAGGTACTCGTGCGGCTCGACGACGCGCAAGCATCGGCTGCTTTCGCACAGGCGGAGGCGCAGCTCGTGCAGGCCGTGCGGCAAGTCGCGAACGCGAAGATATCCAGTGCGATGTATTTCGATGCGGTAAAGGCGCGCGAAGTGGAGCTGTCATTCGCCCAGCGCGCGCTCGCCGCGCGCGAGCACGCGTCGGCCGAGATCGTCGCGCCCGAGGAGCTCGGGCGAGCCCGCGCGGCCGTTGCCGGTGCGCGGGCACTGCTTGCGGCCGCGCAGGCCCAGCGCGACGCCGCGCGCGCGCTCGGCAGCACACTGCCGATCGACGAGAGCCCGGCCGTCGTGCAGGCGGCTGCGCAGTTCAAGCTCGCCTACCGGAACCTGAAGCGCACGACCATCGTCGCGCCGGTCGACGGCACGGTCGGCCAGCGCGCGGTGCAGGTCGGCCAGCCGGTCGGGCCGGGCGTGCCGCTGATGTCGGTCGTGCAGCTGAACCGGCTGTGGATCGAGGCGAACTTCAAGGAAGGACAGATTCGCTACATGCGCGTCGGGCAGCCGGTCGAGGTGGTGTCGGATCTGTATGGGTCGCGCGTCATCTATCGCGGCCGCGTGCAGGGCTTCTCGGCGGGGACGGGCAGCGCGTTCTCGATGCTGCCGTCGCAGAACGCGGCCGGCAACTGGATCAAGGTCGTGCAGCGCGTGCCGGTCGTAATCTCGATCGATCCCCGCGACCTGGCCGTGCACCCGCTGCGGGTCGGGCTGTCGATGCGCGTGACGGTCGACACGCGCGATCTGGGCTACCGGACCGACAGCGAGCGGCCGACGCCGGCCGACCACACGCGTAGGGACGACGGCGCCGCGCGCGAGGCCGCCGATGCCGACGCAGCCGCCGCGGCAGTCATTAATGCGGCTCAACGGGGATAGGGGCTGCCGACCGAAATCGCCGGAGCCTCGTTTCCTTACATTTTCTTTGGCTCGGCTATAAAAAATCCGTCCCATTTGCCGATATTGTGTGAGAGCGCCTATTTGATTTAAATCAACCGGTGCCGGCGAGAGCCGCGTCAATGGAACTGTGAATGAATCGCACTATTGAATTGATGTGGCCAAAGCAAGCCCCTAGAATACATTTCCGGAACTGGTTTCCCCACTCAATCGGAGAGCGTCACGATGAAAGCCAAACGCATGCCACCTGGCCTGGCGGCCATCCTGCTGTCCCTGCTGGTTCCTGCGGTGGCACATGCGCAGACGGCGACTACCGGCACCATCAACTTCACCGGCAGCATTACCGACGTTCCGTGCGAAATCGACACGGCCGCCACCAGCAGCACCGTGCCGATGGCAAAGGTATTCGCCAACGACTTCAGCGGCGTGGGATCGACCACCGGCACGACGGCGTTCCAGATCGTTCTCAAGAACTGCGGCGCCTCGACCACGGGTGCCACGGTATTGTTTACGGGCACGACCGACGCGACCAACCCCACGGCACTGCAGACCACAGCCGGCGGCGCGAGCGGCGTGGCCCTGCAACTGGTGGACGATACCGGTACGGCGATCAGCATTGGTTCGAGCAGCAAGGCATACACGATTGCCGAGGGAGACAACACGTTCAACTTCGCGGCGCGCTATATCGCGACGTCGGCCACGGTGACGGGCGGCGCGGCTAATGCCACGGCCTTGTTCGCACTGACGTACAAATAAGGTGCCGTCAGGCAGGCGAACCTGCCGGACCTGCATCCCGTCATCCAGTTCCCCCGTTACGGCGCTGACGCCGTGCGCTCCCTAAAGCGAGACAACTCATGCGTATGACCACCGTTTGCCATGTTGCGGTCGCCACCGCGCTCAGCGTGATCAGTGCTGCATCCCTTGCCGGCATCCAGGTTGGCGGCACGCGCGTCATCTTCGACGCGAAAGACCATTCGCGCGATACCTCCGTTGCCGTGCGCAACAAGGGCGACACACCCTACGTGATCCAGACGTTCGTCGACGACGGGAACGGCGTTACCCGGCGGATGCCGTTTACCGTCACGCCGCCCACGTTCCGTCTGGACGGCGGCAAAGAGCAGCTCGTGGGCATCCGCTACGTGCAGCGGGGCAAGGGCCTTCCGCAAGACGTCGAATCGGTGTATTGGCTCAACGTGAAGGAGATCCCGCCCACCGACAAGAGCAAGGCGGGCGTCAACACACTCAAGATCGCCGTGCTGACGCGCATCAAGCTCTTCTATCGCCCGACCGGACTCGCGGGCAAGGCGGCCGACGCGCCGTCGCAGCTCAAGTGGTCTGTCGTGGCGAGCCCGATCGGCCAGGGCGCGGCGCTCAGGGTCAGCAATCCGACGCCATACCACGTGACCTTTTCGACGCTCGACGTGCAGGGTGCGCAGAACGAGAGTGTCAACGTGGATATGGTGAATCCCCGGAGCGACCTGATCATCCCTATCCCGTCCAGGGCTGTGCCCAACGTTGGGGTGATCAAATTCAGCTACACGACCATCAACGACTACGGCGCCGTGACGCAGGCGACGGAAGTGACGGCACAGCCTGCCGGCGCGCCAGAGGCCGCCCGGCAGTAAGCCTCGATGGTCCGGCGCTTCGTGATCGGCCCCGACCTGTGCGGTGGGGCCGGTTTTTCGCGCGTGCGTGCCGCGGCGCTGGCGGCCGCGCTGTTGGCATCATCGTTCGCGTCCCATGCCGCGGAGCCGCTCGAGTTCGACCCGGCCTTTCTCGAACTGGGCGGCGGCCAGGGCGGGGCCGACCTGTCGATCTATGCGACCGCCAACCGGGTGCTGCCGGGTGTTTACCTGGTGTCCGTTTTCGTCAATGGCGAGGCGGCCGACAGGCGTGAAATCAATTTCCAGACCGATGGCGCGGCCGATGCCACGCCCTGCGTGACCACGCCGATGCTGTCGGAATGGGGCGTCGACACGATCGCGTTTCCGGGGCTGACGCAGGCCGGCGCGGAAACCTGCGTCGACGTTGCGCACAGTATTCCGGGGGCGCGCATCGGTTTCGACAGCTATCAGCACCGGCTGAACCTCACGGTGCCGCAGGCAGCGATGAAGCGCCGTGCCCGCGGGGCGGTGGATCCTGCGCGCTGGGATCAGGGCATCAACGCCGCGTTGCTGGACTACCAGTTCAGCGCTGCCCAGTATGCTGGCAGCAATTACGCCAATGTCAATTCGCGCAACACCCTTTACGCCGGGCTGCGCGGCGGTATCAATCTTGGTGCCTGGCGGCTGTCGCATGCGTCGTCGTTCATGCGCGGGCTCGACGGCCAGAGCCGCTTCCAGATCATCAACACCTTCGTGCAGCGTGACATCGCCAGCTGGACGAGCCGACTTCTGGTCGGCGAAGGGACGACGCCGTCGAACATCTTCGACGGCTTCCAGTTTCGCGGCATACAGCTGAATACCGACGAGACGATGTTGCCCGACAGCTTGCAGGGCTATGCGCCCACCGTGCATGGCATCGCGCAGACCAACGCGCAAGTGACGATCCGGCAGAATGGGTTCGTCATCTACAGCACGTTCGTGCCGCCAGGGCCCTTCACGATCGACGACCTTTATCCGACTTCGTCGTCGGGCAATCTGGAGGTGGTGATCACCGAGGCGGACGGGCATGTCACCACGTTCACGCAGCCGTATTCCGCCGTCCCGATGCTGCTGCGCGACGGCGCGTGGCGCTACAACGTCACGGCCGGTCAGTATCGCGACGGCATCTCCGGTTCACATCCGAGCTTCGGCATGGCGACCGTCGCGCGCGGCTTTCCGGGCGAATTCTCGCTCTATGGCGGAGTCATTGCGTCGGATGTCCATCAATCGGTGCTGGCCGGTATCGGCAAGAACCTCGGCGTCGTCGGTGCCGTGTCGTTCGACGTGACTCATGCGCGCAGCACGACCGACCTGGCAAACAGCCGTTCGGTGTCCGGAGACGCCATTCGCATGTTGTACGCGAAGACGGTCGGCGGTTGGGGCACGGATTTCCGCATGCTCGCCGACCACTATTTCAGTGCCGGCTACCGCGGCTTTGCCGACGCCGTGCAGTTGCGCGACGGCACCGAACCCGCCGCGCTCGGCGCCAAGCGTCAACGGCTGGAGGGCACGGTCAACCAGCGGCTGGGGCGGCTCGGGTCGGTGTTTGCGACGGTTGTCGTGCAGACCTACTGGGGCAGCGCGGCGCGTAGCGATGTCTTCCAGCTCGGGTACAGCGGGAGCTGGGGGCGCGCCAGCTACGGTGTCTACGGCAACTACAGCAAGGGCAGCGGCGTGTCCTCCAGCTGGAACGTGTCGCTGTCGGTGGCGCTGCCATTCGAGGTGTTCTTCGGCGGCTCCGGTGCGCGGGGGCTCGCGGGACGGGGCCCGAACCTTGCGTATTTCGTCAGCCGCAACAACGAGAATCACGTCAACCAGCAACTGACGGCTTCCGGTATCAGCAGCGACCAGCGGCTGAGTTATAGCGTAGGCGTTGCCCATTCGAACCAGTCAAGTGTGAGCGAGACGGCATCGACCAGCTACCTCGCGCCGTTCGGCCGCTACGACGCGTCGGTCGGTAATGGCCACGGTTACTCGCAGGCGGCTTTCACGGCAGCGGGCGGCCTGCTGTGGCACGGCACCGGCCTCCTGTTCACGCAACCGCTCGGCGATACCGTCGCGGTGGTGGACGTGCCCAACGTCAAGGGCGTGCACTTCGAGATGCACCCGGGCGTGAGCACCAACCGCGCAGGCGAGGCCGTGATTCCGCACCTGAATCCGTACCGCATCAACCGCATCGTCGTCGACCAGCGCCGGCTGCCGCAGGATGTGGAGATCCGTAACCCGGCGACCGAAGTCGTGCCGACTCGCGCGGCCGTGGTACAGACCGGCTTCGATTCCGTGACCGGCCACCGGGCGATGTTCACCCTCATGCGCTCGGATGGCACGCCGCCGCCGCAGGGCGCGACGGTGGAGAACGCCGCCGGGCAGGCATTGGGTATCGTCGGCATGGATGGCGAGGCATTCGTCGCTGGCTTGCCGGACGTACACGGGCGCTTTGTCGTGCGCTGGGGGGCCGAGCGGCAGAGCCGATGCGAGGCGAGCTACACGCTCCCGCAAGGCGCGACGGACGACGCGTATTCGGAGGTCGAGGCGATATGCAAATGAAACGTGCAACACGCAGGTTGTCCCGTGCCGCGTGGGCGGCGATGTGCGGCGTATGGCTGATGCTTGCGATGGCGCCGGCCGGTGTGCGGGCGGCGACGTGCGAAGGCGGCAAGACGCTCGTCACGCTGCCGTCGATCATGGTCGCGTCCGATGCGCCGGTGGGGTCTGTGTTGTGGAGCCAGAAGGGCATTGCGTTCAGCACATACTGCGAGAACTGGTTGCTCGATACCGGCAACATCTATGTGTGGCGCGCGGATCTGATGTCCACGCTCCAGCAGTACGGGCTGACGTTCTGGCTCACTTACGGGGGGGTAAGCGGCAACACCGCGATACAGATCAAAGAGCCGATGGTTGTCGATCTTGGCTGGTCGAGCGGCTATGCCAGCGGGACGGTCGATCTCGAACTCCGCAAGACGGCCACTACGCCCGCCACGGGCGCCGTGACCGCGGCCGACATCCCGGCGTTCTATCTGGACAGCAATACAAACAACCACAAAGGTTCGCACTACATCCGCGGCCTGACGAACATCAGCTTCGTCTCGTACACCTGCGACATCGACACGGGGTCGCGCAGCATTACCGTGCCGCTCGGCGCCGTGCGTGTCGACCGCTTCTCGGGCGTCGGCTCGACGTACGGGGACCAGTCGTTCAACATCGGCCTGACCTGCACGCAGCCTGCCGGGACGTATAACGTGTCGCTCACGTTCAGTGCGACGGCCGACAGTTCGGGCGCGTCGGGCGTGCTGGCAATCCTGCAAGGTTCGGACGCGGCGGCCGGCGTCGGCATCCAACTGCTGATGAACGGATCGCCGGTGGTCTTCGATACCGCGCTCAACGCCGGCAGCGCGACGGCCGGCGCCACACTGACGATTCCGATGATGGCACGCTATTACCAGACGGGCAGCCTGATGACGCCGGGGACGGCGAACGGCATCGCCACTTTCACGATCAGCTACAAGTGATGCGCGCCCGTTAAGCAAGCGTGCGGAGCGGCGCGTGGCGCGGGGGCCGTCTCGCGCCAAAAATTCGGAGAACTTCGATATCGGCCTGGCGAGCGCGCCTGTAACGTCATGGGCGGCAAATAACCATGCAGCCGTGCCCGGATTTCGGTCGTTGCATGTCGTGTCTTCTGGCGGTCGATGGTGCGTGGCTGCGGATTCTGTCCGCTCGGCCGGAACCTTGGCCGGTCGTTTATCCGTCCCCAAACTGAACCTTCATGAAAACCATCGTGCTGATGCTCCTGGCCGCCCTGGCCGGGTGCACTTCCTCGTCCACACCGTTGGCTGACGTCTACTCCATCAAATCCGAGAACGGTGTTCAGCAGTACGCAATCACCTGTGCGGGCTTGCTGGGGGGATGGAGGACCTGTTCTCACCGTGCAGCAGAGGTGTGTGAGGGGAAAGAGGTCAAGGTCCTGGGCGTGAAAGAGCATGGTGTCATCACCTTCATCTGCGAAGCGGCGTAATGCATTGTCGGCGCGCTGCAATGCGTGGGCTATCGGATTGATCGGCGAGCTACGAATTCAGGAAATGAAAAATATCGTTATTTTTATGTTGTTCGCGCTCGCGGGGTGCACGGTCTACACGGGGCCGGCGGTCGATGCGCGACCGGTGGGCAGTGATCAGGCGCAGGCGAAAACGTTCGAGGTCGTCTGCACGGGCCTCCTGGTGCAGACGGGATCGTGCCTGAAGAAGGCGCAGGAATTGTGCGGGATCCAGCCTGGTTCGCCGTCCGTGCACGTTCTCGAGGCGAGCGGCCCGCGCGGGCGGTCGCCCGACCGCCTGGTGTTCCGTTGCGACATGGCGGCCAAGCCTGCGCCCGCGCCCATCGTCGCGCCGCCGCCCGTGCCGTCGCCTGCGCAAGTCCTGCTGCACGGCGACGCGCTGTTCGATTTCGACCGGGCGGATCTCAAGCCGGCAGGCAAGCGGGAATTGGACAGTGTGATCGGCGAAGCCGAAGGCAAGCGATTCCGCGTCGTGCAAGTGTCCGGCTACACCGATTCCGTCGGCTCCGACTACTACAACAATGCGCTTTCGGCCCGGCGGGCGCGTGCCGTGGCGAATTACCTGCGTGAGCAGGGACTGCAGGCGGATCGCTTCGTCGTGACCGGATTCGGGAAGTCGAACCCAGTCGCATCCAACGCGACGGAAGCGGGGCGCGCGCAGAACCGGCGTGTCGAAATCGTTATCGAGCAACGCTAACGCTCCGTCTACCTGGCTGACAGCCGCGGCGCGGTCGCGTGTCGGCGATGAGGCCGATGCATGCCGTGCCAGCGCCGTCGCGCAAACGCCAACGAAGTCTCGCCGCGGACGGCATGCAGGGGGCGATCCGGTCTGCCATTACGACTCACGTCGGCCAAAAATCGATCAACGGTTGTCGAGGCGAATTTACTCGCTCGATGAATTCGATTTAACAAGATTTAAAAGAATGCACTGGCGGCAGCAGGGTTTCTAAGAAAAAACCCGTTGGCCCGATTAAGTAATACGAATTCGTTTCGTGTGCGGCGAAACGACGCGCGGGCAGATTGGAGTCCCTCGGGGCGGCCTGTCCAGGCTCCGGTCGAGCGATCCTGCACGGCCTGGTGGGGCCGTATCGTACTGTGATTTCGAACTATTACGATATTTTCATTTTACTTGCCTCTGTATCTTTGGAAGCTGGGTTTCGCAGGTTCTTGTGAAAACATTCGGGCTTCGATGAGTCTTTGATCAATCCGATTTGACGGATCGATTCTCGATTCCGGACGTGCTTTGGCAATGTCGCCAATTCGATACGAGTTTTCTGAGCCTTCCATTCGCATAGTTTTCCTAAATAAATAAGGCTAGGAGTGTTGCATGAACAAGATCTATAAAACAGTGTGGTGCGAATCGACGCGTACTTGGGTTGCGGTGTCGGAGCATGCAGTGGGGCACGGTAGCGGAGCTTCGAGCGTCGCGGAACCGGCAGTCGAACCCAAAAAAGTGCTGAAGCTGTCGCTGCTGGGCGCTGCCTCGCTGGTCGCGATGAGCATGATCGGGCCGTTTGCAGGCGAGGCAATGGCTGCGGACAACACGGGTCTGTGCTTGACATACAACGGTGGCAGCAACAACGTTGCCGGTAGCGGAGGCTTGATCACGGGTAATGGCTGTAATTCGGCCGGCTGGATTAATGGCATGGTTGCGGGTGGCTCGGTCAATTGGGTCGGGCTGACCGCGAACGATACGCAGATCGTTGTCGATGGCGGCGCGGGCAGCATTTATTACCGGACGGGCGGCGTGAACGGCAAGGTATTGACGATGTCGAACGCAACCGATGGTGTGCTGCTCAGCGGCGTTGCTGCCGGTATCAATTCAACCGATGCCGTCAACATGTCCCAGCTGACCTCGTTGTCGACTTCGACGGCAACGAGTGTTACCTCGCTGTCGACTTCGACCGCAAACAGCATTGCGTCGATCTCGACGAGCCTGCTTTCGGTTGGCGTGGGCGTCGTGACGCAAGATGCATCGACCGGCGCAATCTCTGTCGGCGCGGGTACGCCGGGCCTGACGGTGGATTTCTCGGGGGGGCAGGGAACCCGTACGCTGACGGGCGTCACTGCGGGCGTTAACGCCACGGATGCGGTCAACGTCGGTCAGCTGACGTCTTTGTCGACTGCTACGTCGACCGGCCTGACCTCGCTGTCGACCGCGACGTCGAGCGGCTTGACCTCGCTGTCGACCACGACGTCGACCGGCCTTGCTTCTCTGTCGACGGGGCTGTCCACCACCGACAACGATGTCGCGTCGTTGTCCACGTCGCTGCTCGGCACCGCCGATGAAGTGACGACGCTGTCGACGAGCCTCAGCACGGTCAACGCAAATCTGAGCGACCTCGACACAAGCGTCACGAGCCTCCAGACTTCGTTGGGCAACGCAGTGTCTTATGACGATACGTCGAAGACGCAGATCACGCTCGGCGGCGTGGGTTCCACAACCCCGGTCCTGCTGACGAACGTGGCGGCCGGCTCGATTTCCGCCGCCAGCACGGATGCCGTGAACGGCTCGCAACTCTATACATTGCAGCAGGATTTTGTCCAGAAGTACGATCTGCTGACGTCGCAGGTGTCGTCGCTGAGCACGTCCGTGTCGGACCTGGAAAACACCGTCTCATCGAATACGGCGACCGCAACGGGTAACAACAGCACGGCGAACGGTACGAATTCGACGGCGACGGGCGACAACAGCACGGCGACGGGTACGGACTCCACGGCGTCGGGCAACAACACGACGGCGAACGGTGCGAATTCGACGGCGTCGGGCGACAACAGCACGGCAACCGGCACGAACTCGACGGCGACGGGCGAGAACAGCACGGCGACGGGTACGGATTCGACGGCGTCGGGCAACAACACGACGGCGAACGGTGCGAATTCGACGGCGTCGGGCGACAACAGCACGGCAACCGGTACGAACTCGACGGCGACGGGCGAGAACAGCACGGCGACGGGTACGGACTCGACGGCGTCGGGCAGCAACACGACGGCGAACGGTGCGAATTCGACGGCGTCGGGCGACAACAGCACGGCAACCGGCACGAACTCGACGGCGACG
>Ga0157367_1001455_pt1 | contig 10396 bp, 7 predicted proteins | sample AttbisABBM2_FD_113142 | JGI IMG/M metagenome (GOLD analysis project Ga0157367, IMG submission 113142) | Fungus gardens microbial communities from leaf cutter ant in Botucatu, State of São Paulo, Brazil - Atta bisphaerica ABBM2 | ecosystem: Host-associated > Fungi > Mycelium > Unclassified ...
GTTATGTCGAGTGCGAGTTTTCTGAAGTCGTTCAGTTATGATAATTTCTCTTGAAATAATACTTTACTAGATATCTAATAGGTAGGTGATGGGACGAGACTCTTGTGAATATACTTTGTTTAGTTGCTTTGAGAATGTTGTATTGTAATAAGACTCAGTTCCCGGGTGGTGAACCGCTATATTCACTTGTTGTGAGATAAAGGTGAGTGTGAGCATGCCAGTCAGTAGAGTTGTCAAGATCAGTTCATGACAATGTTCAAAAAGATGTCAGATAATAGTATGGTGGGAGATACAAGACATGAATGAAAAGTTTTGTTGGGAGTTAGTGAAGTAGCCCCAAGCAAGATAATCCCATGTAGTTTAGTGTTTTATCAGACTAGAGAACTACATATAGCTATTAGTCTTACTTAGGGAGTTATAAGTGCCTAGAGGCTCCATATTCTGGCAACTCATCATCTAGACTTCTAATCATCCTATATCCTAGAAACTGTCTCTATAACATCTTCTTAGTTATTCCCTACACTACTATTTCTTAGCCACAGTTTCAACTACAGACTTAGTAATTAAGACCAAGTAGATACTTTATAGTACTCAGTCTGAGAATTGACTAAGATTTGACTAAGACCTGACTAAGAATCCCCTAACAACTTCTTGCACTTCTCTGACTAAACTATTAGTTGGTCTACCCTAATATCTTGTCATCTGAAATTACAACTACACAACAAATAGTAAATATAACATATAAGTTGAGGCCAAGATTATTACTGAGATCATATCACCAATCCATGGATAAGCTTTCAAGCTTGATCTGCAACCCAGATACTTGCCCAATCTTACAGATATCCATATCAATTCCTGGATAAGTTTCCATATTTGATCCAACCTCTTTCTGTACAACTAATTATGAATATCTGCTTGAAGCAAGTTCTGCCCACTCTAACACCACTCTTGATAGTTGTTCACACTGCACCATACTGCTATGTATTTTGTTTATTTTAACAGGTTATGGGCCCTAGTTACTTTGATCTCTAATTATGTTATATGCAAGTCCACCTGTCCGGAAATTACATCCCTGCAGTGATATCATCTCCTAATTATCAAAGCCTGCCTTCCACAGTGGCCACCTTCCTCATGACATGCCTTCTGGTGGTGGTGCAACCATCTGGGTATTCCATCTTCCACAGTAGAGATACTCCTATTCAACTCAGTCTTCTATGATGAAGTTACTCCTGTCAGTGTCTCAACACTGAAACCTCCACTCTGGGTAATAGAGGCTTTACCACTGAAACCCCAAGCATCTCCTATAATATCTGTTTGTATATAAGACTAGTAGTTACACTGTAATTTGCTAGTCTGATAATTGACAAAGATAACTCTTATTAAACTTGATCTCTAGTATTCAACAGTGACACACCAATCAGCACTCACTTTCATCTCAGACTTCTCCCTATCATCTAAAGTTGCAACCATGTGGCAGACAGATGGTGTAGCACATAAGCTGAAGCCAAGGTCATTCTACAAGTCCACACATCTCCGAGTCCATTCTTGCAGACTTTCACCTCTGGTGTGAACCACACCTGACAAATTAGTGCTTTTTTAGGCTGCTTTCTATTAATGAAAAGAGCTTGACCAACTTTACTAGTGAGCTGACATCCTGTTGCTCTTAAGCCTATTATAAATTAAGCTAATTCTGAATTACTCTATATCTATAGGATTCCCTTGTATCTTATATGTACTAATGGCTTATCACTGATTAGGTTAAATATCCATGCTTTAGCTAGCTGTATTTGCTTCCTAATTTATGCTGATTATTTTCATTGATAGTAATAGCCAACTTTGTTACTATTATTCCAAGCTTACTAGTCCTACTGACTATTCCTTCTAGAAGATTTATGTTAAATCAACTCTTACTCTTATTACTTACCCTGGTATTGTCTTTACTGCTGAAGATATGCTGAATGTTTCAACATTCCCTCAGACCACTGATATGAATAAAATAATCAGAAGAAACTTCCTAGGCTTTCTAGCCTTAGCTGTTCTTAATTTCACTTTACTAAATAACTTGTTAATACATAGCCAGCCTAATGCTGAGGCCCTTTGAGCTTATTTATGGACTCTCATAGAGACAGCTAGTCTAGTATCAGTCTTTGCTGACTGCCAGAGAACAATTACATTCCAAATTTCCAGTGATCAGGACTTTGCTTCTCAGATTACTGAGTTTGATTTCCTCTGCATAAGACTCTATAGGAATAATTGCAATATTCCTCTTTTCTTACAGATTGATGATTTACTAAATTTCTTGACTCAGTCTACCCAAAAGAACTTTGTAGTCTCAAAGAAAATTAACTATACATGCATAGCTCTGAGTTAAAACAAATTTATCTTACTTAACTTACCAATTGCTATGAATCTCTTTGAATGTGAAAAGGCACTATATTTCTTGTATAAGGGTAAGAAATTACCCCATGGTATTTTTTATAAAGATGAATAATTCTTATATTCTTGTGCCTCTGCTCACTTTACTCTATTTGAGTCTGACTTTGTCAATATAACTTAAGATAATTATAGTTGAGTTGAAATTACAAACTTAAAAGTACCATTATTTATAGTTACTTCTAGAACTGTTCTGATTGAATATAAAATCTTCAATCTTAAGAAAGGGACTACTAAAGTTATTGTGTCAAAACTATAGCCAGTATATTGTGTCTCTAGTATACAGATATGTCTTTATATCTACTTACCACCCTAGGATCAAACTGTGTGGCTCTTCTCTACTAGACAAATTCTTCAGTCTGAATTGAGAGTAAAAGACAATAAAAGCAGTTCTACTTTTTGTAATAAGTCTGGTGATGCTATTTTATTGGCTACTCCTAATCTTTGAGACAATATTATAAGGACTTGCATTTTAGACATGTATTATATCTTATTCAAAGTATGAGTAGATGATGACATTCCTTAATAACTATTCCTCCTATTGTAATATTGCTTTTCTATGTAAAAATTCTGAAGCTGTAGAAGTAATTAAGTTAATTTTCCAGATGTGGTCAAATACTATTTCTCATTCTGTCAAGAGGTTGCATACTAATAATGGAAGAGAGTATGTAATATTAGAATTGCAATCCATTTTAAGAGAGCAAAATATTATCTATGAAATCAGTACTCTACATATACACTAATAAAATGGTTGTACTGAACAATCAAACTACACTTTGCTTGAAAAGGCACAGTCAATGTGACTTGAAGCATGTCTACTAGATTCCAAGTAGAAGTTTGATATTGCAGCTGTAGCTCATATATACAATCATACATCTGTTAGATATCTCAAATGAAAAATACCTCAGGAGATCTTCTTAGGTAATAAATTTAAAACATTGTACTTCTATGTCTTTGGCTGTGGAGCATATATATTTCTCTCTAATGAAGTTTATACCAATAAACTTGCATCAAGTTCTAAATTGATGATATTTATTGGGTATAAGAATAATAGTTATTGATTTATGTACCATACACAAGGAAATATCATTTTCTACTCTACATATGCTATTTTTAATCAGAAACTCTTTTCTAAATACACTGATTCTTGTAAAAAAAAAAAAGCACAAATTATATGATAAGTTATTGGACAAAATAAGTCTAGAGACAGATTTGGCAAAGATGGACCTACTTTAGTACTCATTTCATACATACTTATTCCTTCCATTCAAAACAATCTTTCTACTCATTATTCTTCATCTTCTCTTTCTTATAAGTCTCCATCTTCTTCATCTACTCCAAAGTCTAAAAATCCCATAGTAGAGGTTGAAAAGTTTGATAATGTAACCTGCTCTGTAAACACTGCAAGAAGATCCTGAATTGAGGAGATCTAAGCATAAAACTCAGATATCCTTTATAGAAGAAAATATTAATGGAGAACAAGAATATCCTACCAATATTCTGCAAAATTCCTTATGGCAGCCAAGAGAGAGATTTCCCAACCCCAGTATAGCACATGATATGTATGAAAATGATTGTTAGGAATCACAAAGAATTCATCAGAATGTACAACAATTCTCTAACAACCTGCTGCATAGAATAGTAAAGATAAATAGAGTTGATTACCTATATAACTCATCCAATAACATTATTGAGATAAATAGAATCCTATATAATATTTAGTAGAAAGGCCAATGTCCAATCATTGTTAATAATGATAGGGGTAAAATAAACACTCTACCTTCTATAAGTAAGCCAGCTATCATTAGCTACTTGGCACATCTTGCAAGAGAAAGAAAAGTAGAACAAATTTACTTTCTCTTAGCACAATATGCAGCAGAGTTTTGCCCAATTCCCAAAACTTTTGGAGATATTGCTAAATTGCTAACTAACATTCAAAAGAAGTGGCCTAAGTCTTGTCTTAAGGAGCTAAAATTGCTCAAAGACAGAAATGTCTATAAAGTTGTAGACTTTTTGAAGAGATAAAAAGCAATCAAGAATCACTAGGTGTTTAACATTAAGTCTGATGGTCATCACAGATTTTGACTTGTTACAAAAAGATTTTTTCAGATTAAAGAAATCAACTTTAATGAATTACTTTCTTCAGTTGTCTGCTATGAGATAGCATATCTATTTTTGGCTATTGCTGCTCTTGAATATTAGTATTGATGTAAAAACTACCTATCTATATAGTGATCTAGATAAGGAAATCTACATGGAGCAGCCTAAAGGTTTTAGACTATCTGGCAAAGAAAAGAAAGTCTAGTAACTCTAACTCTACAAAGCAATGGCTTTAAGCAAGCTGGCCTATCTTAGTAGTGGATTATAACTAAGTTAATATTAGCTCCAGGATTTGTTATGATTCTAAGCTTGGCTCAGGTTGCAACTTGGGCAAAGACTTGAAAAAGGAGCAAGGAGATAATCAATTAGTAAAGTATAAAGATACAGAACTATATTTACTACTATATATATCTATAGACTATGAGAAATAGTTAAGATATCTTTGAGAAAACAATAAGAAAAAGATGAGGAAAATATGAGGAAATCTTTACTATTACATAAGGTGCTGACTAATATTACATGAAGAGAATGCAAGACACAGTAATTATGAGTTAAGGATGAAACAAATCCTAAAACATATGTCCAAGTTATGTCAAATATAAGATAGTGATTGTAATAATACTTCCATTTTAATATTCATGTTCCTATGAACTCATTTAATCTAGAAATGCTAAGTCTCCAACTATATATGATGCCACTAACTTTTTGGTAGGTCTAATAATCATTGTTTCTCATAAAGTCAATGCTATGAAAAATAGTTTGTGTGGCAATTCTCCTGAATATATTTCAATTGGAAATTCTTGACAACTTGTATCTGAATTATGCTTCTGTTTTATAAATTTAGCTATAATTTCATTCCAGTATTAAGCATTCTTTTCTCTATCTGGTCAAATAGATTTATAGTGAGCTAGAGAATGGTATGTTTTAGTCTTTACTAGAGATTGTAGTATCTTTAATGTGTTCTCTAGATTGTTGATTTTTTTAAAATAGGACTAGCTCTGACATTGGTGGTCTACTTGGTTCTGATAATATAGCATATGGCTTGTAAAAAACACTTCCTTGTCTTGAACAATGTCTTCTTTTTGTTTTTGTTTTTCTTAAGGTGTTTCTTGAGGTGTTCAATATGTTTCTTGATAAGCTTCTTATAGCACTTTGATATGTTCATCTGTTACTTTTACTCTCTTTCTTTTGCATTGATTCAATTCATTGGCTAATAGTACTTGAATATAGTAGGCTTGTTGTTCTATGTCTGTATGAATAATATTTCTTACTTCTTCAGATATGCTGTAAATATCCCTGCTGATTTGTATTTTATCTGTTTTCCTTATTTGTAGTAAAAATGTTCTGATATCTGCCAACTGATTGTTTGTTATATTGGCTAGCTTGATAATATTTTGAATCTGGAGTTGAATATCCACCATAGTTTCCAATCCTCAAATTATTTTGTGGTATTTCTTTGTCTAGTTTTTCTTTTTTTGTTAAGAACTATAATAAGGTCCTAGTATGAGTGATATAGGGGTTAGGAGGAGAGAAAGCAGTTGCAAATTGGTAAAAAATGTTTTAGATTTCTTAAATGCTGGTTATGCTTTGAGATATTATTTTGAAGTTTTACCCCTTTTTTTTATCTCAAAAGTTTTATTTAGTAGTCTTGAATTACTTTTTTAGTATGTAATAACTATGTTTTTACTATCCATTAGTCATGCTTGTTCCTGTATCCCTTTCAATAAACTAAGAATTGTGTACCACATCTTTGTTTTCTGTAATTTTGTACTTTAACTTTGTATTCTTTTTTCTTGTTAATAATGTTTTATAGTAGTGCTAGTTTTATATATTGTTCTTTAAATTGGGGTTTCTTGCATTGTGTCAGCAGATCTTTATTGAACATATTGTATATCATCTATCTTTTTAGTAAATTTAGCTAAAATGCTCCTTGTCCAATATTCTTTATAATTTTAAAAGATCTATATATTTTTTAGTCTAGCTTTTTTAAAGGTTGTTTCAATTTACTTCCAACCACATGTTGTTCTCTCACTTTAACTCTTGAGAGTTTTGTCTTTTCTTGTCAAACTACTTCTTCATTGCTTCTTTTATCTTTTCCATTAATAATTTTGCTATTTCTCAACTTCCTTATAGTTCTTTAAGAAAAGTCTCTAGTTTTAACAATTTTATTTCTATTGTTAGGTCTCTCTTCCATGAATGTTTTCCAAAGTTAAGTTCAAATAGTGTGTATCCTATTGTTGCGGTGGCCACTAGTCTAAAAATGACCAATAGACCACTAAGTAAACTTAAGAAGATAATATCTCATAGAAATCACAAAAAAAACTCAACAAGGAGTCCCCAATACATTGTTACTCTATTTATATAATAGATACATGGTCTGTGCTGATGATAAATATACCTAGCCTAATGTATATGTGTTATCTATGAGTCTACCACACTGTTTCCATAAAATAAATATATTCTCTAACATTATTATTCTAGACTCTTCTACTATATTTCAGACTTATGACTTCATATCATGTGACACATCATGTAACCATAGTCATGTATCTCCTTATCATCCAAGAAAAACAAAAACAAAAACAAAACAAAACAAAATTAAAAATCAAATCAAAGAAAATAAAGAAAACAAAAATAAAATCAAAATAAAATATTAGAGTTCAAGTATACTATAATACCTATGGCTGAGTATTTCTTGTTATTATACTGGAATTCTACTGCTAATAGCTATTTTTGTCAGAATTAAAGATGGTAGACTTTAATTATTTTCTTTTTCTTTCTTATTTTTATTTTTTATTTCATTTTGCTTTTATTTTATTTTTTAGACTTAGAATTAGGAGTAACACAATGTCACACATGACATGACTCAGTGTCACACATCAGTCACAGTCACATGACATGTAGAAGGACATAAAAAAATCTAAAAGTAATAATATCATATTATATGTTAACAGTATATATTACATATGTTTCTTTAGTATAGACTAGGTTAGTATAGCATGGACCATAAACCAAATGTATATAAGGTAGACACTTTGTAACTGGAACTCTATTGAATTCTCTTATGTTACTTATCCAATCTTCTTACTAATAATTAATATAATGTTACAAGAATACTTTGACTTCTTGGTTGATCCTTTTCATTTGATCATCTGTTTGAGAGTAGTATGTTATTGATAGTATTCTTTTTACTTTTAGTGTATTACTTAAGTTTTTTATGAACTATAAGAAAAATTGAGATTCTCTATTACTAAGAATTTTCCATATATCATCTTTATAGATCTTGGCTATTTCTTCTAATGATACTGCTGTTGTAGTTGCCTTGAGTCTGATTATCTTTGTGAATAAATTTATTATAACTATTATTGTGTTTTTATCATTTGATCTTAGTAATGGTTTTATAATATTGATACTGTTTTCCTATCATACCTCTTGAGATGTTTTTAATAGATAAAGTTTTCCTGCTTTCTTCATGTGTTAAACTTTATTCTGTTAGTATTTCTGGTATCTTGAAATATATTTCTTGATATTATTTCATATTTTTGACCACTAATAGTTTTGTTGTGGCAACTACTAGTCACAAAGACCAATGACTACACAGCAAGTAAATCTTTTAAGTAGATACAATGTAGGAAGTTTACAAGAGAACTTGACAGGAAATTACAACAGTATTCTACTGACTATTTATATGAAGTTCTCATGGTCTGTGCTACGACTATGCATCTGCTGTGCATCCTACCCTAATGTTCATGCCCTGTTCTCATGTCCATTACTAATCTACCTCATATCTTATTACTCATCTACTATACATCTACCTTAAGGCTAGCATGCTGTATACATGTGCCCTGATGTTATACTCTAAACCCTACTCTTAATCTCCATTGTCTATGCATGTACCATGTGTACACTATGAGGAAACCATACTATTAACATGTTTCTTGATGTCACTCTATCTCTAGACTCTTCCTGATTCTTTCAGACCACTCTAAACCACTCTAGGCCCTATGACATAATGTTATGTGACTTCCCTCTCTTGTCATAGACTAAAAATATAACTATCCATAAATATCTTACTAAAGTCTATCCACACTTTCTCATCTTATAACAAGTTTCTCTTAATTAATTTAAGTATTTTTTGTTGTTCTGAATATTTTATGTCTGCTAGTTTGTAATTTTTCTATAGAACTTGTTCTCAAATTTTTTGGTTATTTGAAGAATAGATTTTTTCTTTCATATATATCATTTTGTTGTCTTCTTATACTTATCTGTTTTCTTTCTCAAGTATTTTCTGTATCTCTTATTTTTTAGTATTATTCTTTTAGATTTTTTTCAATAGTATGGTTTCTTTTACTATCTAGTTTTCTCTTAATATTAATATCTCAGCTTTTATGTTTATTCTCCTTTTCTATAGTTTATCTTTGAGTATTTTGATATCCTTATTGTCTTCTTTAATGTCTACTTAATCTTTTCTTGACAAAATATCCACTTTCATATTTGTCTTCCCTGGAATATATCATAAAATAAAATCATAGTCTTACAACTTGAAGTACTATCTTTCTTGTTATCCATTAAGTTTGTGTAGTTCCCTAAAATACTTGAGGTTTTCATAATCAGTCTAGAATTTAAACCTTTTTGTGATATCTAACAAATATTGTCTCTATTTTGTTAATATTTCTACTATAGCTAATAGTTTCTTATCATGTATCTTATAGTTCCCTTCAGTAACTTAAGTCCTTAGAGTAAGACAAAAAACACACTCTTGTACTAAGTAACATAAGAAAACTCAATAAAGTTCTAAGTACAAACTAATTTACCTTATATACTACAAACTGTAGTCTGTGCATATATTATAACTAACCTACTCTAAAGTCTATATACTCTTCATAAGACCAACATATTGTTGTTATACTATATAATATCATCTGTTTCAGAACTTTCTACAACTTTTTCTGTATTATGTGATTGTGTGATATATAACTGTGACATATGTGTGACCACCCTGTGACAGGTGTCATACATCTATCACAGCCTTTGTTTAAGTCCAAAATGTTATAGCAACTACTAGCCACAAAACTAATAGAAGTATAAGCAATAAACCTCAAGGGTAGATATTATTGTAGGGATCACAAGAGAACTTGACAAGGAGTCTCTGCTGAATTGCTACCCTATTTATATAATTTACAGATGGTCTGTGTTACCAATATTTAACCCTACTCTAAAGTCCATATATCATCCATAAGGTAGACATGCTGTTAACATGCTTCTTAATGTCATTCTTCTAGTTCCTCTCATCCAGTCTAGACCTCTGACCTCACATCATGTGATATGTCATGTGACTGCAGTCACATACCTCTTCATTGTAAATAAAAATAAAAATAAAAATAAAATCAACAGAAAAGAAATATTAAATCAAGAAAAATAGATAAAAGAAAAAGCGCTTCTTTTCCTCTTACCACCATCTTGCATGGTAGTGCCTATTGGAAATATAGCAAATAAATACATTTTTTCTACTGCTTTCAGCTCTTCAAACACATCTAACTCGCAAGAATTCATTTTACTAACTGTGTTCCCTACAAACCACACAGGGATGGACATTCCTACAGGATTTGTACCTGTAAACAGCTTTGAGGTAAGAGGAAGAACTTCCTCTACTAAAAAGAATCTTTCCAGAGACTCTTCGATATCTTCTACCTGCTCTTCTATCATTTACCATGAAAGAATGGCCAATAACAGTATGGACATTGACCCAGAACCCCCTGCTGAATCTCCTGCTTTGTCTTATGAGATGGAGCAGAAGAAGGTAACACATCTCAGAAAGGTAGCTGAGATCCTAAGAAACATGAGGCCATAGAATGAAATCAAC
>Ga0157367_1001458_pt1 | contig 10383 bp, 10 predicted proteins | sample AttbisABBM2_FD_113142 | JGI IMG/M metagenome (GOLD analysis project Ga0157367, IMG submission 113142) | Fungus gardens microbial communities from leaf cutter ant in Botucatu, State of São Paulo, Brazil - Atta bisphaerica ABBM2 | ecosystem: Host-associated > Fungi > Mycelium > Unclassified ...
CCAGAATTCCCGGTTAACCCGCGATCGTGCGGCGCATCGTTTACGCCCGCCTGCGGCTTTAACTCATACAGCGCGATGCCATGACGCAGGAGCTTTTTGCGCCACTTGGCATAACCGGCATGCACAACAGAAACGTCGTTCGCTGCCAGAGAGTTCGTCAGAATCGCAATTTTCACGCCTTTACGCTTTAGCGACAATAACTGCGCCACGCCCGCGCGGGTGGGAACAAAGTAGGCGGAAATGATATCAAACTGACGCTGGGGTGAACCGATAACCTCCAGCATGCGCTGGGGCAGAAGCGATTTGCGACGGGCTTTACCCAGCCCCTTGCGCGGATCGTCACTCAACAGCCGGGCTTTTGCCCAGACAAACGGTAAGCTGTCCTGCGTCAGTTGCTGAATCAGTGGCGAATGGCTCAGTCGCTTCAGATAGTGCTGAACGCCCTCGTTCTCACGCCATTCGGGAGGCAGAACGACCTCAGGATGTGCCGTCACGTCCTGTTCCAGCACATCGTCCAAAGGGGAAACCGGTTTACTGTGCCAGTAGCGTTCAAAATCCTCCGCCACTTCCTTGACCACGGTCCCAATTGCCAGCACGTCGAGATCGGCGAACAGCGGTTCGTTACCTGTCCCAAAGTATTCATCGCCAATGTTGCGCCCACCCACCACCGTGGTGATGCCATCGGCGGTAAAGCTTTTATTGTGCATACGACGATTGAGGCGTGCAAAATCAGTGAGGTAACCCAAGGCGCGCAACGTGCGAAAGGAAAAGGGGTTGAACAGTCTGACGGTAATATTTGGATGATGATTAAGCTGCGCCAGCGTATCGTCCAGCCCTGGCGTATTGTTATCATCGAGCAGGAGCCGGACTTTCACGCCGCGATTGGCTGCATCCAGCATGGCGCTGAAAAGGAGCCGACCAGACATGTCGTTTTGCCAGATATAGTATTGAATATCCAGCGTCTTTGTCGCTTTTTCCATCAGCAGGTAACGGGCAGCAAAGGCATCCAGCCCGTCACTCAGCGGATGAATACCGCTTAGCCCCGGATGACGCAGCCCGGGCGGAACAAGCCGTTGCTCAAGCCAACTCTGGCTCGGTGCAGGCTGGGGAAGATTAAACGCTTCGGTCATGGAGAGTCCCTGAATCTTACGGTCATTTATTATTATTCCTTCGCGCGGCACGGGATGCCAGTCGCGGTTGCTCAGCAGCAAGACTGAAAGCAATGTTTTTTAGTCTAGACTTACTCCAACGATCTGTGACCGACATTTGTCCGGCAGGAGAGGAATATGCGCAACCAGCCTATCACTGACGATCACGTACACCATCAACCCCGTCTGTTTCAAAGCTTTTTTCAGGGCAGTTTTCCCTGCTCTACCGCCTGCCGCACGCCTGGTAAGCGCCTGGATATGGTGATCAGCAGTGGCCACGATATGTTGTTCAGAAAAGACTATGCCGCGCTGGTCGATTTGCATCTGTTGACCGCACGTGACGGTGCGCGCTGGCATCTGATTGAGAAAACGCCAGGCCAGTACGACTGGCGTAGCTTTTTACCCATGGTCGATGCGGCGCGGGATCAACAGTTGCAGGTCATCTGGGAGCTGGCCCATTTTGGCTATCCGGACCATCTCACTATCTGGAAAGCCAGCTTTGTCGATCATTTTGAACGTTATGCCCGTGCGATGGCGACATTGCTGCGCGATCGGGGAATCGAACAGCCCTTTTTTACCCCGATTAACCAAATATCGTTCTGGTCCTGGGCGGGTGCGGAGGTGGCCTGGTTTAATCCTCACGTCAGTCAGCGCGGAAAAGAGTTAAAACGGCAACTGGTCCGTGCCTCTCTGGCAGCGATACAGGCGATTCGCGACGTGATTCCCGCGGCGCGATTTGTCCTTACCGATCCGCTGGTACAGATTGCCCATCATCCTGATAACCCCGACAGTAAACCCGGGGCCGATGCCCAACATCAGGCTCAGTTTGAGGCCTGGGATATGCTGGCCGGTCGCCTTGATAAGGAACTGGGCGGGCGCGAAGAGTATCTGGATATTCTGGGTCTGAATTATTACCCCGATAACCACTGGTATTTTCCCGATCAGCCCATGGACAGAGACGATCCCGTACGGGCCCCACTCCACTTGTTACTGGCCCAGTACTGGCAACGCTATCAGCGCCCCATGTTAATCGCTGAGACGGGCGCAGAAGGCGAGGCACGGGCCCCCTGGCTGCAGGAAGTCAGTGAAAATGTTATGGTCGCGCTGGATCAGGGTATCGCGATGGAAGGGATTTCTCTGTACCCGGTGGTTGAGTATCCGGCCTGGGCCGATGACAGACGGTCGCCAGGCTCACTGTTAGGGCTGGCCGATCCGAACGGCAACCGAACGGTACACGAGAATCTGGCACTGGTACTACGAAGCCAGCAGATTAAATTCAGTCAGCGCGTTCAGCGTTGACCGGTGGGCGGTTTAGGATAGCAGGTTTGTGCATCGACATGGTCGACGGGCGTGGTAAGACGGCTGTCGTTAAACCATGTCATCAGAAACAGAAAGGTGACACCAATCAGGCAAGCCGTCAGCAGCCCAATAATCGCAATCAGTTTATCATCGCGCGATTCCATCCCTCACTCCTTTCAGGTCCGGTTGATAAACACTAGCTCATCCAAAGCGTGACGATCAGAACGAAAATTATAAGCGTTACCGACGTCACTGCAAGCACCACAATCGCGAAGTGCGCATCGGCAAGCGGCTGAGCCACGGGTTCCTCATGCTCTTCGGGTGGGTGGGGTAAGAACATGCTCTTCCTGGTCAAAACGGCATAATGGGGCGATAGTGCGCGACAGTGTAAAACAAACCCGTCGCGTTAGCCGTGATTTTACAAAACAGACCGCTGGCAAACTGATGGGCGACGATTACGGCCCCCTGGCGTCAGCCTGATGCCGTGCCCCACTCTGGTTTTCGCCCGACCAGCCCCCGCCGAGTGCACTGTATAACGCGATTTGGGCCTGCAACAGATTATTCTTTACCGTTACCAGATTTAGCTGCGTGGCAAACAGGGTGCGTTGCGCATCCAGTTCGTCCAGATAAGAAGCATAGCCATTTTGATAGCGATTCGTTGCAATACGCAGTGCCTCGGCGACAAACTGCTCTTGCTTCTGGAGCGCTTCACGCTGTGCTTCACCCTGGCGAATGGCATCCAGCGCGTTATTGACTTCGGAGAACGCGTTTCTTACCACTTTCTCATAGGTGTAAAGTGCCTGATTGCGAGAAGCCATAGCGACATCGACCTGGGCGGTCAATGCTTCACGGTTCAGCAACGGTGCCAGAATACTGCCCCCTACGCTCCAGAGGCGGAAGGGATCGTCCACCAGCTGATGCAAAACGGAACGCTGTAACGTGCCCGACGCTGTCAGATTAATTCCCGGCAGTAACTTCGCCTTTGACGCAGCCAGGCTGGCATCGGCGGCCAGCAGCTGGCGCTGCGCCTGGACGATATCCGGGCGACGATTCAGTAAGGCTGACGGCAAAATGCCCGGTATCGTCTGTGGCATCAGGACAGTAAAGTCGCGGTGACGGGCTACCTCCCGAGGGTTCATGCCGACTAAAATACTGAGCGCGTTTTCCTGCTGAGCAATCTGATGCTGTAACTGCGGCACCTGGGCTTGCGCGGACTGATACTCCGATGAGGCCTGCATCCACTCCAGCCGGGACGTATAACCTGTTTCAAACTGACGCTGCGCCAGTCGGAGCGAGTTACGCCGTATGGCCAGCGTCGCTTCGGTCACGCGCAGTTGTTCATCCAGCGCGCAGAGCGTCATATAACCCGATGCAACGGAACTGGCGATGGTCAGTTCTGCGGCCGACGCGGCCGCCTGCTGCGCCTCCAGCGTGGCGCGGGTGGCATCAATCGTATCGGCCCGTGCGCCCCACAAATCGACATTGTAACTGGCCTGAAGCTGCCCCTGAAAAACGGAGGTTTCATAAGGCTGCCCGGTCACAGCCGACAGGGCACGTTGACGCGTTGCCGCAACCCCGCCACTGAGCGTAGGAAAGTTATCGCCCTCAGCGCCACGCAGTTGCGCACGATATTGATCCACCCGCGAACGGGCTATCAAAATATCGGGATTATGCTGTAATGCCTGCTCCACCAGTCGGTTCAGATCCCGATCGCCAAACGCCTGCCACCAGGCCGCCTCTGGCGGCGCGGAAGGCCCAACCTGTTCGCGCCATTGTGACGGAATGGGTAACGAGGCCGGGGCTTTCTCAACCTGGGTGCTGCACCCTGCTAACAGGGCGGCCAGCATGCCTGCCACTAACCGAGCGCCCCTCATGGTGCGGTCTCACTGACTGGTGAGGCCGCCGTATCAATACTGACCTCGACTGACATGCCGGGCCGTAACTGTTGCTGCACCTCCGGCGCAACGTCAATGCGTACGGGAATACGCTGGGCGATTTTCACAAAGTTACCGGTCGCGTTATCCGGTGAGATAGCGCTGAATTCTGAGCCTGCCGCTGGCGAGATATCGGCAACGCGACCGTCGAAACGTTTACCATCCAGCGCATCGACACGAATCGTCACCGGCAACCCCACGCGGATATGCGCAAGCTGGGTTTCTTTATAGTTTGCGATGATCCACTTATGTGCAGGCACCACGGAGGTCAGGCGCGTCCCGGCCGTCACATAGGCGCCTTTACGCACCGATAACTGCCCTAACTGACCCGCATCGGGTGATATGATACGGGTGTTTGCCAGGTCGATTTCAGCCAGCTCCAGCGCCGCCTGCGCACTGGCAACGTCCGCCTCCAGCGACGCCCGGTTTACGATCACCGTTTGCAGATTTTGCTGAGCGACCGCAACCTGGGCTTCCGCCTGATGAAGCTGAGCCAGCCCCTGCGCGTTCGCTGCGCGTGCGGCATCCCGCTCACGCACGGAGAGCGAACCATCCGCGGCCAGATTCTCTACCCGCTTCAGATCCAGGCCACTTTTCACCGCCTGCGCTCTGGCGTTTTCCAGAGCGGCTTTGTTGCTCTGGATCGTGGCCTGCGCGCTAAGACGCTGCTGTTGGTTGTTGCTCAGAGCGGCCTGCTTCATGGCCAGTTGTGCCTGCGCCTGATGCACTCGCTGGCGATAAATACGATCGTCAATCGTCATCAGCACCTGACCTTTTTTGACCGGCTGCAGATCGGCCACGTTCACAGCAGTCAGATATCCGCTCACCTGCGGGCTGATAAAGGTGACCTGGCCGCGTACATAGGCGTTTTCCGTGCTCTGGACCGGACTGGTAAAAGGCCATAGCTGCCAGGCATACAGAATAACCAGCACACCAATGACCGCAATGCCGCTCCCCAGGGCGATGGAGAGAATACGACGACGATTGGCCCGATCGCGTTCTGCTGCCTGAAGTTCATCCTGCTGACTCATACTTACTCCGTTCGTTCTTGTGCGGCGGCGAGCTGACGCTGCTCTGCCAGATGAAATTTGGCCTGTCGCCAGTCAAGGTAGCGTCGACGTGTTAAACGCCATAACACCCACATCAGCGTAACCAGCGCCAGAGTTGCGGTCAGCAGATAGGTGTCGTTGTAGGCCAGGACGTTCGCCTGCAGGGTGGCGACGGACTGAAGCTGGCTGGTGCTTTGGGCACTCAATAATACGCTATCGCCAATCTGGCTGCTAAAGAGCCCACCATATTGCGTAAGCCGGTCGCTGACGTTGGGATCCAGTAACGATAATTGATCGCCGAGCAGGCTGGAGTGATATTTTTCACGCCAGACCTGAAAGGTTCCCAGAATCGCGGATCCGATTAAACCGCCCAGGTTTTGGCTCATGCCGAACAGGACCACGAAACTGACCAGATTTTTAGGCTGCGTGACGACGCTGCCAATTCCCATCAGCATGGCCGGCGCCATGAAAAAGGCACTGCCGAACCCCAGCAGAAACTGACTCAGGTACATATTGTTCGCGCGCGTGACCGGGCTGGATTGCGCATCCATCAGTGAGGCGATAATCATGACGACCAGCGATGCGACGATCGGCCAGTTAAGATGGGTAGGCTTGATCGTCAGCGCGCTGGCGGCAATGCCCGCCACCACACCGGCCATGATGGCAAGCGCCAGGCCGTGCATTTGATCATTCTGTAATCCAATCTGCTGCAGGAAGCCGACTGCCCCCGTATTCTGCTCTGCCAGTACGATGCGAATCATGATCATCACAATGCCTAAACGCACGATCATTCCACTGCTGAGCCAGCGCGTGTTAATGAGTGGATTGCGGCGATTGTGCTCAATCACAAAGGCACTGACGATCAGCACCAGCGCCAGGGCTGAACAGATCCCCAGCCAGGGCGTACTGAACCACCACTCAATACGGCCCAGCGACAGCACGCCACACAGCAACGCCATGCCCGGAGCCAGCAGGATAAACGTCAGGAAATCCATCTTTTCAAAAGCTTTAATACGATCGCCCGGCGGCAGCTTAACCACCAGCACCGCTCCTAATGCAATCAGCGCTAACCCCAGCTCAAACAGATACAGCCCTCGCCACTCGTCCAGTTGTAGCAACTCACTGGAGAACAGGCGCGCCAGCGGAATAGCGAGCTGTGAGGCGGTGAGACCAATGACCAGCGCTTTTAAGCGATGCCTGGCAGGCCAGGCCTGAACCTGGTAATAAATGCCCAGCGAGCTTAGCGCCGCACCGACCATGCCATGGGCCGTGCGCACGATAATCGCTGAACTCAGATCGTTGGCAAACAGATGGAAAAAGGCGACCAGGACGTACAGCACCAAAAACGCTTCGGTAAATACGCGTAAACCAAACTGCTGGCGAAATTTTACCAACAGCAGGTTGATGGAGATGTTCCCCATCACATAAACCGCGGGCAGCCAGGCAATTTCGTTGGAATAAGCCGCGAAGGTGCCTTGCAGATTGGTCAGATTAGCCGTAACCAGCGCATTACTTAACGCGCCGGTCAGCGAGATCAGCAACCCTATCAGCCCAAAGGCAACACGCTTGGGTGGGGAATGGATTGGCGTCGAAGGCGAGCCCGGCAGCATGGGTTTTTCATGAGGCAACCATTCACGCGCAGCGTAGGGATTGCGCCGGGCCATACTTACATACTTCCCATTCGGGTCAGCAGCGTTTGTAAAACGCGCTCTACCAGGGCGATTTCCTGAGGATCAATATCCGCCAGCAGTTGCGTGCGCAGCGCATCGGCCTGCGTCTTTACTTTTGCGAACGCTTCATTGCCCTTCTCGGTCAGCACCAGATGACGCTTGCGGCGATCTTCGGCGGGCTGGACCCGGGATAACAGGTCCTGTTTCACCAGGCGATCCACCAACGGCACCATACTCGCATCTTCCAGGCCCATTAACTGCGCCAGTTCGGTTTGCGTGAGGCGTTGAGGTTCACTGGCGATAAGCCCTATCGCCATCCAGCTACTGGTGCTCAGACCGCTGTCTTTAAGATGGCGGTCAACGGCCAGGCGCCAGGCATGGGCGGTCAGGTGCAGCAGGTGGGTAAAGGTACGGTTAGATGACATTTATAAGTAGCTGCCTAATGATTAGAGTTCTAATTAATTGATTAAGTTATTATACGCAAAGCAAAATGCGAAAGAAAAGCATCTGTACTGTTAAATACTGGATAACAACGTCAAAATGTCCAGTCATGATCCTGCTGTCAACACCTCGGGGAGGACAAAAGCGTGAACACCTCCACCCATAACTGGGTCGATCTGCGCCGCGACGCGCGTAGCGGCATCGAAACGATACGGGCGCATTTTACCGGACATGCTTACGATCCTCACTGGCATGACAGTTACTTAATTGGCGTGACGGAGCAAGGCGTGCAGCAGTTCCACTCCCGTCAGAAACGTCATCAGAGCCGACCGGGCACGGTCTTTATGTTGGAACCTGAAGAGCTTCACGATGGCGATGCCATTGATGCACAGGGCTTTACCTACCGCATGCTCTATCTGTCACCTCATCATCTGCACCAGCAGTTTGCACCTGGCTGTCTGGACAGTGCGCCCGGCAGTGAACTGCGTTTTGCCACCACGCTTCAGGATGAGAAATGGCTCTCCTGGGCGGTCTGGCACGCCTTCGACGCGCTCTGGCACAATCACCCGCAGTTAATCAAAGATGCGGCGCTGGAGCGGCTATTCCGCCATCTTCGTCACTTGCCTGTCTGGCGCAATACGCGGCCGGATGTGGCACCGACACTGGCCCATCAGGCACGAGACTGGCTTATTGCTTACCACGTCGATAACCCCGGCATTGCCCAGATGGCACAGGCGCTGAACGTGGATCGTTTTCGGCTTTCCCGCCTGTTCCAGCAGCAGTGGGGCCTGCCGCCCCACGCCTGGTTGGTACAGTGGCGGCTCAGTCAGGCACGCCGACGGCTGGCTATGGGCCATTTACCCGCTGAGGTGGCTGCCGATCTTGGCTTTGCAGACCAGAGTCATCTGGGGCGCTGGTTTAAACGCGCCTGCCAGCTGACGCCTGCACGTTACCAGCAACTGTGCACAAATCTTCCAGACGCTGATCACTAGCCTTGCCACAATGGCATTTTGTGTCAGGAGAAGATAATGAGCGACTTACGATGTGTCATGATTTTGAACAGTGCGTTACCGGCCGGCAAAGCCACCAATGCTGCCGCCGTTATCGCTCTGACGCTGGGACAACGTCATCCCAGTCTGGTCGGTGAAGACCTGGAAGATGCGACAACGCAGCGCTATCCGGGGCTCATCCCCGTTGGCATTCCTGTCCTGGGGGCCGATAGTGCACAACTCAGCACCGTGTGGCACCAGAGTGAACAGACAGACTGTGACATTGTGGTCTTTCCCGAGCAGGGTCAGTCAACCACCGACTACCAGGCCTTCAGTGACACGATGAAGACGCTGCCCGCCCCGGAATGGCGCCTGCTTGGGATGGCGATAGTGGGCGACAAAAAAGCGGTTCGCAAACTCACTGCAAAACTCAACCTGTTTAGTTAACCCTCCCGGGAAAGCACGCTGCTTTCCCGTCGGCCTGGCCCGCTTGTACACATTTCCTGTACAGGAAAGCGACAAACAAAATTCTTAACATCCTAATTGTTAAGGATTAGCATTTTATGCTTAATAATCTACTTGTACAAATAAACTTTAATTGTATAACTTTACATACAACGAGTTGTGATCACGACTCTGTAACGAATGATGCATCTGCGTCGCCTCTGAAGGTGTAATGGATTTCCACCCTCAGAGGTTTCTTTTTTGATTTTGATGACCTGCTTGTTGAGTTTGGCGCCATTGTATTTTTATGCGATGGCTTTTAGGTCTGTTTGTCGCGCACTCTACCGGGTAGCCGACTTTTTCAAAGGCTGACACATGCAAAACACACTGCCCCAAACGGATAAAGAGATCGCGGATTACTTCACCGCTGCGGCGACTAAACCCGACAGCGATATGGAGATTCTTGGTCTCGTTGTCGCGGAAATCTTACAGTCAGGTATGGCCGTCAATAATAAAGCCATTATTTCGAAACTGATTCATCGCCTCGAGCTGGAGCGCGACGAAGTCTCACTGGACGTTTATCGTCATCTGCTTGAGATGGTGGTGTATAAAACGCCAGACGACTTGACGGTATAATCCTTTCTCCATGGATGGAGTCATTTCGCTTTTTCTGGCTTCTTCTCTGAGCTGTCGGTAACATTCGCCCTTCACCAAATCCTGTCTTCCTTGCCTTTCGCGCAAGCTTAAAATAAAAGAGCTGTTTACACTATGAATCAACAACATGATGTCGCCACAACAGCCGTTGTGGAAAACGATGTCAGTGTCGGCCGCGTCTTACGCTCGCCTGCACTGCTGACGCGAGAATGCCTGGCCGGCGTGATCACGGCGCTGGCGCTTATTCCGGAAGTGATCTCGTTTTCGGTTATCGCCGGTGTCGATCCGAAGGTCAGCCTGGTGGCCTCTGTCGTACTCTGCCTGACGCTGTCTTTGCTTGGCGGCCGCCCTGCCATGGTAACCGCCGCAGCGGGTTCGGTTGCGCTGGTGATTGGGCCTATGGTCCATGCGCATGGCGTGGCCTATATTCTTCCTGCCGTTGTGATGGCCGGGATCATTCAGATTCTGTTCGGCGTGACAGGTATGTCACGTGCGATGCGTTATATTCCCCGTTCGGTCATGATCGGCTTTGTGAATGCGCTTGGCGTTTTAATTTTCTTTGCTCAGGTCCCGCATGTCTGGGGGCAATCGCCGCTGGTGTGGGCACTCTTCGCCGTGACGCTGGCCATCGTGCTGCTCCTGCCCCGCGTGCTGAAAAGTGTGCCCTCTCCCTTAGTGGCCATCGTGGTCGTGACCGCCGTGGCGCTGGCGATGGGCTATCGCGTCCCGACGGTGGGTGATGAAGGCCCCATGAG
>Ga0157367_1001459_pt1 | contig 10380 bp, 7 predicted proteins | sample AttbisABBM2_FD_113142 | JGI IMG/M metagenome (GOLD analysis project Ga0157367, IMG submission 113142) | Fungus gardens microbial communities from leaf cutter ant in Botucatu, State of São Paulo, Brazil - Atta bisphaerica ABBM2 | ecosystem: Host-associated > Fungi > Mycelium > Unclassified ...
AGCAACATGTCGCCGCGTTCGACTTGGCTCATCCATGTCGGCGGTTTGTTGTTGGACTGTAATCTCTAATGGTTCCTACGGGCATTTAAATAACCATCTCGCCCACCCACCATCACTTAACTTAACTCTCACTATTTCTTCTCTCGTTCTCTGCTTCTTTTTCCCAGAATCTCGGCACTATCAGAGGCACACGCTCTGATGATTCGAGAAAAACGACTGCTCTCACTAGCTTTCCATTTTTTTACCGTTACCGAGGGTATTCACTATTCGCTACTGTCAGGAAAATAAGGTCACGTACGACGAAATTGTCGAGAAATTCCGATCGAAAGATACAGATCATTACGGTCCAGATGAAAAATTACGGACGAATAAAGACGTATTTGATAATATCATTTTACTGAGATGAGACTGTATTGTACAATGACGTCGGGAGAAAATGATCCTGCTAAAATTCGTCTGCGACAGATCTTTCTCGTTCACGGTATGAGGATGAGTCAGCGAAGGTTAGTCATATGAAACTTGGTTAGTCGACGAATCCAGACAAGAGCGAAGGCGCATTTTTAGGGCACTCTCCCAGCAACTCGAGCCATCGGGAACGGCAGTTCTCCGCGTTCGATCGATTCGGGCAACGATTCACCGATTAAATTTATATTTAGTCAGTCGTTCACGTCGGGGATAAGCCAATCGCGCAGGATACTCCCGATATCCTTAAGGATGGAAAAATACTTTCAAAGAGGAAGATTAAATCAAGTTGCTGATGGGGAACGTTTGCGGAAATTTTACGAACCACATTTAATATGAGAGCCGACTAATAATCGAAGAGAACTCGACTTTGCTCTTAATCAGACGATTATCCAGATACCTATCTCGAATTTTAAACAATAAAAATTTTTATATAAATTTCGTTGCGATACCTTAAACCTTATCTTTCGACAATAAAAAACAAATTTTGCATAGATTTTATCTTGTATTCACTTTTACATTTTTAGCGGGAATTTTGTGAAACATGGTAATAGGAAGATAAAAAATTATGCATTAACAAAAGGATTAAAATACATGAGGATTAAAGAAAGCGATGAATAAACGTAACAAGAATTCATTATCTTCGCAATATTTATTTATTATGTAAAATTTAATTAAACAAATAATTTTATGTTGTATAATGTAATTACATTCTACAATTATAATTGATTTAAGTATCGCGGTGATTTGCGTGCAAGGAAAAATATTCTCGACGCGAATGCCTTGGAATAGCTGATAAAAACTGCGTAGGAGTACGTGGAGATAAGACTTGCGAAGTCGACGATGGAATTCGTGTAATCGGTCTTGGGAATTTCGTGGAATCTCTTGAGCGACGCGGATCCGAAATAAACGTGTTACGTCAATGTCTTAACATACATCGTCGCGATAACTACGACGTCGTACTCGCGATCAACACTGAACAATCGAATGTTTACTTACCCCAGAAAAGGGATATGTTATCGAATTTTTATCAAGAACAGTCTTCGCCATGATGAACAACGTCATGTTTGTTAGCAATCTCTTCAACAGAGTATCATCTACTAAATTAATTGATAGGTACACAAATAAATTAAACAATTAAAAATATATGTTAAAAATTGAAATATTTTTGTATGTGTATTACAACTGTCTATTTTAAAATTTTATTAACAATAATGTAATTAAAAAATAAAAAGTAATAAACAATATAAAAAAAAAGGTAAATTTGAGTCAGCCGCGTAAGGCAGTGCGTAAATAAATATACATACATATAAAGAAATGATCAAAGTCAATGTATTAAAAGTAGATTAAAAACTTTGAACATTTGGGTCATCTTTGGTGTATAAAATTGTGGCAAAATCGTATATAACGTAACAATTAGATTCAAAAAAGAGAAATGGAAGGCCTCAAAAATAAAAAGTATTACTTCAATTAGAAAGAAAACAATCATTATATAGCAAAAATTTGATGCTAACTCAATAATCGCATTTTATGGTAGGAAAGGTAAAAAATGAATAGATGTATCAACGATAAGTTGACGCCTTGATCGCTAAGTACTTCATTTATGTTGCGATAATCTTTTACATCCTCTTTAAATGGTTTAAAAACGATAGAAAGTTAATTTATTTCTAATTACGCGAAGTAGATAATTACATCGTTAATAGGGGCTTATCGATTCGCGCGGAAAAAAAGATCATTCATAGGACTTCATGGCGGCTTGTACAGACGAGAATGGTCTGAAGATACCGAGTTAAGAAGCGATTTTAAGCCGCCGTGAAATGACTAACCGGAATCGCTCCGGTTTAATAACTCGGTGTGCCTGATTGAGTGCTGCGTGAGAAGCACGCTGTGCCGATAATCTTCAAATTCACGATACACTTATTGTCTTCATGAACGACCCACTTTCAAGCGAACTATTAGCCGATCTAATTAAAACGTCGCTATAAACGCCCGTATTCGCGCAGTTTGTAGTTGCGTATTCACAGGCAAGCACCAAGATGAGTGCACAAGACAAGCACCTTTCTCGATAACGAGCGACACAGTTGGATACAATTAGCGATGAAATCAATCGCCGTACCGGAGACTCAACCATCAATATGCATAATCGTACAAGCGCCATTAGCCGCGTGTGTGTCTGCAATGTCGATGCGGCACGGCGTGTTGATGCGAAGGTCTCCTCCTACTCTCTAGCTCCGTCGGCTGCCTCATATGTGTAAGTCATTTTAGATGTAATTAGTGAGTGATTTCCACTGACTGGACGATAGTGCTGGAGAGAAAGAAGGAGATACGAGCGAGCGAATCAAAGAGAGAAAGAGAGGGAGATAGAGAAGGAGGCCTTCCTGCTTTCAGAGTAGAACCAGTCCAAGGCGGACGTACCGCGGCTATTTCTCCGCTTGCAGGAGGGACTTTGTCATGGCCGAGTGATATCCAATCGGGAATATAGTCAGTGGGAACGTGGTATCCAATCGGCGGTATAGATTGCTGCTAATTGGTCCCGATACTCGTAGACTATCATCTCACCGCGATCAGGTGGTCTGCTGTGGCGGAATAACTTTGATGCCACGGATGGTATTGGCGATAATTTTGATCTCTCCCGTTTTGAGTTTTTATGTCATCACAGCGTAATTCTATATACAATAATTCCACACAGAATAATCACTACGTTAACAGGATGATCGTTGAAATAAAATTATATATATATATATATATATATATATATATATATATATACACATATATATCCGCAAAGTCAGTAATTCCCGAGATAATTTCACAATGACATTAAATTTTCATAAGTTTTCATCTGAAAATATCAAAATATCGAAGAGCAGCTTTCTCTGTTCTATTTTAGTAAATTATTTTTTGTCGATCATGTTTTACTTTTATTATAATAAATTTCATTTTTTATCTGTACTTTGTTAAATTTTTCTAATTTCTCAGAAAGAATAATGTTCTCGATCAATTCTCATTTATCATATTAAAAAAGATAGTATCACAAAATGTTATGATGCTTCGGAATCTACGCGATACTATTAGTAATATTTCATATCGCGTTATTCGATCTTCGTATCGCTACATGCAAATTATCAACCGACGTTGGTGGTCCGACTTATTTCTTAATTAGCTTTACTAGCTCGAGGGTGCACGGGGACGGCGAACGAGGAAATATCCTTGTTACTCCTTTTTTATCAACAAGCTCTACACCGCTACTCCTTAGTAGGACCTCGACAGGATCCTCCCGTGCCATTAACAAGCGAAGCACACCAGGGCAGCCAAATCGTTTACCGATGTATGTACCCGCCGACATTTAGACTGGTATCCTTTTTCCCTTCGCTCACGCACATGCTCCGACTCGTCAATTCCCGGTTCTGTTTGAGCTTGACTTTCCGGAACAAGTGCTAAAATATCTGGCATGTCATTAAATCGCGCGGCGACACGTCAGAAATAAGCAACGTCGGTTCCCTCGGTCGTAAAACAAGAATCTCGAAATCGTGTTAATTGCAACAAATACGGAAAGAGGATCCGACATCATTCGGGCGATCCCAGCATGATAAATGGATAAACACATTTTCCAATGAAATTCCTAAAATAATAAATCCGCATAGCGTATCACAAGAAATACATCGCCGAGCCATCCGACTATCAAACGTAATTAAACAAAATCCGATGCGCATATATCGAAATCTGCATGTACTTGTGAAAAACAATTATATATTTCAATAACAAGTAGGAATTTTTGTCGAATATTCAGAATTAGACAAGAAGCAGACGATACAAATGTACATAAGTAGATAGCTTCCGCACTAGTCAGACACATGGGCTTCGTGTAACTGCTTTCGCTTTTTGAATTAAATCAATTAAATGTGTTAAATCAATTAAAAATTTAAATGTTGCAATCGAATTATTAAAATTTATTTATTTTAATTATAATTAAAAAATCTCAAACTTTGACAACTTTGAAAACAAATATATATTGCACATTTTACCGAATTTATTAAATAACAGACGTTGCAAATAGTGTAGCCATAAAATTTTTCTTCGTCCAAGAAAAATTAATTAAGGAGATATATTTCAACTCGCGACATAAGTTTCCAAGTCATTGTGCGTGAAATAAATCCGTCAGGCGCCGCGCAAACAAATTTAAAGAAATATTCAACATTCCGACGAATTCGTCTGTAAAGTGGATATTCCGTTTGTTAAAGTGTTTTTATAGTACAAGTTTGATACGTAAGAGCCGGAGAGAAAGCAGAAAGTATTTTTCCTTTCGCGTGATGCATACGCACCGTGTCTCTGCTTGTCGATGTGTACGCGTATCTCTGTATGCGTGTATTCTTTGGAAGAGTGCGCACGCTGTGCCCGCGATTTACGGTGACGATTCGACGTGAATACTTACACGTATATTGAGAACCGTCGAGTCAAAATACTTTTGCTTTTACGGCTTTGCGAATCATATCGCCAATTACTCCGTTTGTTCAGGTTCAACAATCGGCACTTGGATTCCGATATTGGATTCACAATCAATCGTCATCCCCAAATCCTCGAGAACAGTCTTGTTCTCGCTTTCGATAGAATCACCTCACCCATTCTCTTCCTCCGACATCGTTTTTCCTTCGGATACCCGCGTGGCGCATCAGAAAATTTAAACCATTAGAGTTTGCAACTCGCTTGATGAAATGTTTTGTCACCCGAACTCTTTCCGTACACTCAACAAATATACATGTATAGTTTCAAAGTAAGAATAATAGAATACAAGAAATACAAGAAAAGAGATGAAATAAATTATTTTATAGTTTTATCATTATTTTCCTATAGAAGACATTTATCGTCTTCAAAAATTCATCAGCTCTGACTATCTTTTTTATTTGTATTTTCCATTTCCAATGCTTAATAATTCCACGACAAAGCATGAAACGAATATTTTAAAAATTTATAACTGGAACATTGTGGAAATATATGGAAATAAATAAAGTTCATAGGAAACTTTCAAATCTAAAAACAATATAAAGAAAATAGAACTTAAGACACGAAACGCGCAGTATGCAATATAATTAATAATCAGCGCTTAAAATGTTTATTTTATTAGATGTTCCCATTAGCTTTAAGAAAGTTTTTGCCAAAAAAACACGTTTATTTTAAAAAGATGTTAAATTATATTTTACATATATATGTGTGCAATATTAATCTATATATCTTTAATCCTCCGTCTGCAATCTAGATTTTTTTTGTCCAACTCAAATTCTTTTATTTCTTTAAGCTTTTAAAAAAATGTAAAAAAATATATCTGTATTATATTATCAGATAATTTTTTAACTTAAATGTTAACTCCTAAATCTTTATTTAATAAAAATTAAAATTTGAGCAAAAATATGAGAAGAAGAACTTTGAGAGTGAAATTTCGCTTGTGACCTACATTACAGACGGAGGATTAAACTTCCCTCGCATTCTGTAAATGTATTTTCACGCTTTAATTATTCAACGATTCATAAAATTGTCTATCGAATCATTCATTCTTCCCGGCAGCACTAAATCTTTCTGACACGCGCGCGCAATTCGAAAGACTTCATTCAAGAGTTCTTAGTACCACGAGCTGAGAGGTGCGTTTCGACCGCACTCTGCACGCGATTACGACACACGCATGCGACGACATCTTCTGTGTGACCGCAAACATTGTGTCATTGTCACGAGAGCACGCGTAGTATCGCGTGTAGGCGGACCCAGCGCGATGAATTATACATCGTGAATGTTTTCGGACTTGAATTTGCATCGTATGAACGGCTACCGCCCGCTATTCTTAACCGCGGGGGCACCCTTACCCCTCTCCTCTCCCGCTTTCCGATTCTCTCTATGTTCGCCAGCCAAAAAAGAAGGAACAAGATGTACGACCTTAGAATCCGTCGGCGTATACGCGCCTGGCGCTACGTGCGGCCGATGCGATCTCGCCGAACGTAGAAATTAATTATCAACGGTCGCACGTCCACCGACCAAAATTAACGATCTACATTCATAGGACTTAAAAACATGTCTATAGAATTATTATCAAGCCAGACAAATTAAAAAAAAAATGTACAATATAAATCCTTTAAAGGTACTTCTTAAAAAGATTGTATAACTGAAAAAATATCGCTCTTCTTTTATTCCTTGCTTGTAAAGCGTTTAACGTAGTAAATTTTGCTTTTTTTCGCGAGATTGCTTACCAGGAAACAGAATGGGCTAAAGCGCTTGCATAATTTACAAGAGTGTTCTTTGAACTCAAGCTCGCTGAAACGCCGTACACAGACGAACGATTCAAGAATCCAAGAATGAGACTCCTTGTTCCGACGTCCGTGCTCTCGGACAACAGGACGAAGCACAGACGGCTGGACAGGACGCTTATCGCGGGACACGCGCGATAATAAACGTTCCTTTTACGAGCATGGAAAGCGTAGATACGCATAGAATGCGCGGAAAGGACTGGAGAGTGAGAGGAGCCAGGGTTTGCGGATGCGCTTCGCAAGCGTCGCCGTTTGTTTTGCACGCGCCGGCGGAAACGAATCTCTCCGATAAAAGCTGGAGTTACGATCGGGCTTTAAGTCGAGCTGGGAAAGAGATTGCCGACGCGAGGGCACCGCGCCCGACGGCCGCCGCGCCACGCGATTCGGATCGATATCACGTTAATTGCATGTCTTCGCGATTGTGCACCCGCGGTCGCAGAGACGCGACGGTAATCGCCGTCCGTGACGCTCGTTGAGTTTGCTCGAGACTTTTCTCTCTGTAATAATGCATCAAGTTCTTAATTTATAATGCGATATTTTCCTGTTGACAATTTTACTCTTCTGTAATCCTGTTAATCTATTCAGGTCTATTTAATTCAAAATGTAATTTATTTTCTTACTTTATTTAACAAATTTTTTTCTCGGGTATTTGATGACTTCATCTGTTAATGTAAGATCTTTTTTCTTTGAAAATTTTTTATCTTTATTCTTTAGAACTTTTTAATTCTATTGACCCAAACAATATGATCGTATGATAAATTGAAATATATCGGGGTTAAGCATAAGATTTCTTAAAAATTATAATGCAAGCAGTCTGAAGTATGTTAAGAATTTAGGATAGAACTCATTTCATAATTTTGTTAAAACTTCATTATTTCTTTTTTATTTATTTCATTATTTCTTTTTTATTTATTTTTGAGCATAAACTATTTGAAAAAATGTTCGCGTAAAATATACAGATTATCAGAAGACACAGTGTGGTTTCTTCATTTATTGTCGCGATTCCCTCTTTCAGTATGTCACTTTACCAAGCTTCTCACTTTACCGACTTTAGTTCTCTTTCACAGATATCGCTCGTAATTCATTATAGTCCGGCGTGAGTGAGTTCTGCTCGTAAAGTACAAAGCTGGACTCTCGACGAGAAAGAAAACAATAGCCGCAATAGCAATCTCTTCAGCAACCATCGCCGCCGCTGCCATCGCCGTCGTCGCCACCGTCTTCTGTCTTGGAGAACCAGACAAAGCATCAGGAAAAGGACTTTGGGATCGCAAAAGCATAGCACAGATATCCTCGGCAGCCATCTTGCACAAAGGATCCTTGCGCCGCCACCGATGCTGGGTTCGGCGCCGAAGGAAGAACCAAGAGAAACAAAAACAGAGAGATACGGAGAAAGAGACGCGCGCATCAGACATGCAATAGCGACGCCCCCGTTGTAAATTATCTCGCGGGAGGCGAACAGGACAGAGGTGAGGCGGACGACGACGTGGACAAAGCATGAGAAACGAAGAGCGAGGCAAGACAACAGGAAGAGAGACGCGACGAGGAGGGAACCGCGTGCGGCAGAATTGTAAAGAGAGAGCGGGTCGAGGGTCCTCGCTCCAGCGGTCTAATTAAGAACTCAGGCTAATTCAATTATAATTTATGCCTCGAGGCAGTACCTCGAGGTTCTCGGCCCACTTGCCCTGGCCTCCTAGGTATGGGCAATCAATTACACAAAACTAAACGCCACATGTCCGCGGCACAATAATTTATGACGATTTCGGGCTTTCGTTGATTCCTCACGCGAACGTCATGACAGTACATACATGCCAGGAATGGCCGAATCAATGTCGACAGAGGATGCCGCGAGGAAGAGGAACGAAGTTATATGAGGATAAAGAAGGTAAAGAAGGAGGAGACGAACGTCCGCTGCTTGACAGGATTGAGACGTCCTAGATTATTTGTTTGGAGTGCAACGCCGCTCCGCCCAACTCATCTCGCGTGCTCCTCTTCTCTCGACGCCTGCGTTCTGCGTTGCCCTCTTCTCAGTCGCCGCCACCACTGCTTTCTTCTTGTCAGTAACTACCGACGGCACCTTTTTTGCTGTCGCTGACAGTGAGAAAACACACCGTAGAAATAGTCTTGCGTGAATGTGCGTTTCGATAGACGCGTCCTTGGAACGTAATCGTCGACTAGACGCGAACTTCTCAAGAAGAGATCATTTTCTCACGCGTATTGTCAAGAACATTTTTCGTCTCATTAGCGAGAAGCTATCATTAGTCAGACAACATTTCATTGTTAGTTGAATTTCAATTGAATCTGTTGAACGAAGAGATTGGAACTTATTTTATAATCGCATTGGAGATAAAGATACAATATTAATAGCTGAATAATTATTAACATTAGACTATTATGGAAATAGGGTCATTCAGCTTCATAATTTTTGTACAATAAGATCTGCTCCATCTTTTTGATAGATCAATTATTAAACTGCTTGTATATGAAGATAGTATAAAAGAATTGATTCTTGGAACATATCGTTCTCTTGCTTCAAAAATGACACGATTTAAAAAATTAAGTTTCATAGAAAAAAAGAGAAACTATTTTTCAACGTGGCAGAAAATTGACTAATCTAATAATATTAGCAAAAAGACCATATTCATAACATGATAAAATATTTTTGTAATTTCGTTTCACAATTCTTGAAGAATCACTCTTTTGAGTTGTTACGATTTTGACGATTTTTTAATAAATGTTTTTTGTTCACCTTTGATGATCGATAAGGTAATGTTAACTCGTTCACGATAATAACTCAAAAATCATGTTTTCCAGATGTCACTTTTGAAGTAAAGAAGCAATATTTTGTAGCACATAAAATTGAAGTGTTTCTCAATACTATTCAAGTCCGTGAAATTTTATAACAGAGAACATCATTCAGGTTGAAATGTGAAACTCAATAAAATGTGTAAAAGTCACATGAAGACAATATCTTTATGCGGAGGCATATATAAAATCGAAATTACAGTATTATGATTTATAGTCCGCAATGAAAACGTTTTTCTATTTATTCGTTACTCTAAAACATCTTCTCAAAACGCTATAAATTAGTATTTAAGATAAAGTTATCTGGCAGTTTACGATTAATGTACATTGTCGATGCGTTACATTATGAAATGTATTATATATGACACCCGCATAATATATCGGCCCTGGTTCTTCTATTATTATGATATATTGCGGGATATTATGATATATTACTTACTAATCTATAAAGTTAACGATGGTCTCTCTAAAAAAAGTGCTTAACTCACAACACTAATTTTTAGGCAAACAAAATAATTATTCTCTTTCAAAGAATTATCAGAATTGAAAATCACGTACTGAAAATCATAAAAACAAAAAAAACCTATTAAGTAACTGTAAAAAGAATATCTCATTTCTGAATATATTGAATACTTTTTACGTCTACAGCCTGAATGTTTTATGTATGATGGCATAACTAGACAAAGAGAACTTAATTTTTATTCCGTGCGTCATTCAGACGATTTATGGATTAATATCTTGTCGAAATGGGGTATCCCAAGAAAGACAATTTTCTGCGAACAACAGAACAACTTACGAGTGATTGATAAATATGCTGAGTAGTCAG
>Ga0157367_1001460_pt1 | contig 10378 bp, 9 predicted proteins | sample AttbisABBM2_FD_113142 | JGI IMG/M metagenome (GOLD analysis project Ga0157367, IMG submission 113142) | Fungus gardens microbial communities from leaf cutter ant in Botucatu, State of São Paulo, Brazil - Atta bisphaerica ABBM2 | ecosystem: Host-associated > Fungi > Mycelium > Unclassified ...
CAGAAGCGTGGATCAATGCAGGCGCGCGGCGAGGAAAGGAAAACAGGCCGCGCGTGGGTAATGAATCTGAATGTGAAAACGGATTCAGCCGCGCCAGATCAGTTTTTGGCAGTAGCGCGTTTCCGGCTGCTGGCCCAGCAGACGCTCAATAAGCATGAGGCGCAGCGTAAAAGGGGAGCGCGTCAGCAGGCACCACCAGGATTTTCCTGATGTTGTTTTTTCGGCCTGGAAGCATTTGCTGCAGTCGATACAGCTTTTCAGAGTGCTCATAGCATCACCTCCCATAAAATTTAACGCAACGGTAAGCAGAGATCGTGCTTTAATGCATCACTCTGTTTACATTATCGACAAATATAGCACTGGCTATACCGTTTAGCCAAGGCTAACGACGAAAAATTTGAGCTTATTTGCGCCTGGTTTACAATGAGCGCAGCTAAATCCACACGGAAGGGCTGGTGTGGAAAAAATAAAGAGGAAGCTGAATGAGTCGTCGTGCCAAAAGCGTGGTTCCTGCCCCGCAAGGACCACTAAAAGATATTGAAGAGCATGTCGAAGGTTTTCGGCAGGTGCGCGAAGCGCATCGTCGTGAACTGATTGATGACTATGTTGAGCTAATCTCTGATTTGATTGGTGAGTTTGGCGAGGCGCGCCAGGTCGACATGGCCGCGCGTTTGGGGGTTTCGCAACCGACCGTCGCCAAAATGTTAAAGCGGTTAGGAACTGCCGGCCTGGTCGAGCAGGTGCCTTATCGCGGCGTCTTTTTGACGCGTGAAGGGGAAAAGCTGGCTGAAGAGAGCCGCGCCCGCCATCACATCGTTGAAACCTTCCTGTTAGCGCTTGGCATTAGTCCGGAAACGGCACGCCGCGATTCTGAAGGCATCGAGCATCACGTCAGTGATGAAACCCTGGCCGTATTCCAGAAATTTTACCAAAACAATTAATCCTCAGTTAAGGCGCCGGACATCATGCCCATTGTGCTTCGCTCATTTCTGCATGACCATATATTGCACTTGTTAGTCGTTGTTGGGGTTGTTCTGCTGTTTCTTGCTCATTACCACTGGGCGGATCTGCCTGCCGCAGTGGACTGGCACACCATCATCACCCTGAGTGGACTGCTTATCCTCACCAAGGGGTTAGAAACCAGTGGGTATTTTGATGTTCTGGGCGGTCGGTTAATTGCGGGGTTTAAGCATGAGCGCACGCTGGCCCTGTTTATGGTGCTGGCGGCGGCGGTGCTCTCGACCTTCTTAACCAACGATGTGGCCCTGTTTATTCTGGTGCCGCTGACGCTGACATTGCGCAAGTTTTCCCATTTACCGATTTCCCGCTTAATCATCTTCGAAGCGCTGGCCGTAAATGCCGGTTCGTTGCTGACGCCGGTGGGCAATCCGCAGAATATTTTGCTGTGGAGCCACGGCTCGCTGAGTGTAGTCGGTTTTATCTGGCAAATGACGCCGCTGGCCGTCTGGCTGCTGTTAAGCCTGCTGGTCGTCACCTGGTTTAGTTTTGCCAAACGCGCGATTGAAAAACATGAGAACGCAGAACAGCACAGCTGGCAGAAGCCACTGTTTGCCGTCAGTCTGGCGCTTTACGTCTTGTTTATCGCCGCGCTGGAGTGGCACCTGACCGGCTGGGCGCTACTGCTGATTCTTGTCTGCTTTTTTATTATGGCGCGCCAGGTATTGCTGAATATCGACTGGAGCCTGCTGGTGGTCTTCATCGTCATGTTCCTGGACGTGTTCTTGCTGACACGCTTGCCTGTTGTGCAGGCCCATTTTGATGCGATTGCCCATCTTGCCAAAGGGGAGCTTTACCTGTTGGCGATTGGCTTGTCACAGGTGATTAGTAATGTGCCTGCCACGATCCTGCTTTTGCAGAAAGTGCCGCCTTCAGACATCCTTGCCTGGGCGGTCAATATCGGTGGGTTTGGCCTGCTGCCGGGTTCGCTTGCCAACCTGATTGCGCTGCGCATGGCGAAAGATCGTGCCATCTGGTGGCGCTTCCATCTGTTCTCCGTTCCCTTACTCGCATGGTCGATGCTGACCGGCTGGCTGTTGCTTAAACTGGTTGCCTGACGCGAACCTGTCCTGCCCTCGTGGCAGGACGTGCGGACTTTCTCAAGTTAAGTAAAGTTGTACTGGATTTTGTCAGTTTTCGATCTAATGTTTAGTTGACTTTCTACGCCCAGGACTGAGGGCCTTAGCCAGCGACGGACACTATGAGCGAGAACAACAACAACCGCGACCCACACCAGAAAGACACAGAAAACGCGCCCGATAAAAACAGCCCAGCACACGATAGCCAAAGCGATAACGACGAGAAACCGCGTAAGCGTCCCGGCAAAAAGCCGTTAATTATTTTGGCGGTCGTCGTCGTGGTGATGTTGATCGTGGCGTTCTTCTTCTGGTTTACCACCCGTAATGAAGAAACGACTGACGATGCGTTTACCGAAGGCAACGCAGTGACTATCGCAGCGAAAGCCTCGGGTTACGTCGTAAAATTGCTGGTGAAAGACAACCAGCGCGTGAAGAAGGGCGATTTGCTGGTGGAAATCGATCCCAGCGATAACGAAGCCCAGCGCGCGCAGGCAAAAGCACAGCTTGGCCTGGCCATGGCACAGTTGCACCAGGCTCAGGCGCAACTGGCACTGTCGCGCGTTCAGTACCCGGCGCAACGCGACCAGGCGCTGGCCGATCAGGCCAAAGCCGAGGCCAACTACCTGAATGCGCAGGCGGATTACCGTCGTCAGCGCGGCGTCGATCCCCGCGCCACCAGTCAACGCAATATTGATTCAGCCTCGGCGCAGTTACGCTCCGCGCAGGCACAACTGCAAAGCGCCAAAGCTCAGGTGGAAGTCGCCTCGCAGGTGGCCCTGCAAATCCGTCAGCAGGAAACCAATGTTGAAGCGCGTCAGGAACAGGTCGAGCAGGCAAAAGCCCAACTGAATGTGGCCGAGCTGAATCTGTCTTACACCCAGGTTCGTGCTCCTTACGACGGGTTTGTGACTAAGCGAAACGTCCAGTTGGGAACGTTGGTTCAGGCGGGCAGCGCCTTGTTCTCACTGGTTTCCCCGGATATCTGGATCACCGCCAACTTTAAAGAGTCACAGCTGGAGCGAATGAATCCCGGCGACAAGGTAACCATCAGCGTGGATGCCTGGCCTGACATGAAACTTGAAGGCCACGTCGACAGCATCCAGATGGGCACCGGTTCGCGCTTTTCGACCTTCCCGGCGGAGAATGCCACGGGCAACTACGTGAAAATCGTTCAGCGCGTGCCGGTCAAGATCGTGATTGATAAAGGACTGGATCCTAACCGTCCACTGCCACTGGGCTTATCGGTTGAACCGAAGGTAACCGTGGAATGAGTGAATCGCAGAGCTGGAAACCCGCCAGTAATCCGTGGCTCGTGGCCATTACGGTAACGCTGGCGGTATTTATGGAAATCCTGGATACCACCATCGTGAACGTGGCCCTGCCACATATCGCCGGTTCGCTCTCATCCAGTTACGATGAATCCACCTGGGTGCTGACCTCGTACCTTGTGGCGAACGGCATTGTGCTGCCCATCTCTGCCTTCTTCAGTCGTTTATTTGGCCGTAAACAGTTTTTCTTAATCTGTATCGTCATGTTCACGATCTGCTCATTCCTGTGTGGTATTGCCACCGAACTCTGGCAGATCATTCTGTTCCGCGTCCTGCAAGGGTTTTTCGGCGGCGGCCTGCAGCCTGTGCAGCAGTCGGTGCTGCTCGACTACTTTAAACCTGAGGATCGGGGCAAAGCGTTTGGCCTTTCCTCGATTGCGATTATCGTGGCGCCTGTTATCGGCCCGACGCTGGGCGGCTGGATTACGGATAACTACAGCTGGCGCTGGGTGTTCTTTATCAATATCCCGGTCGGTATCCTGACGATCATGGCCATTTTGCCGCTGCTTGAAGATCCGCCATGGGAGCGCAAGTGGGCCAAGGGCAAACTGAAAATTGACTACATCGGTATCGGTTTAATTACGCTGGGCCTGGGCTGCCTGCAGGTAATGCTGGATCGGGGTGAAGATGAGGACTGGTTTGCGTCGCACTTTATTGTGTTATTCGCGGTACTGGCGCTGGTCGGCATTGTCGGAGCCGTCTACTGGCTAATGTATGCTCGCAAACCGGTGGTCGACATTCTGGTAATGAAAGACCGTAACTTCTGGGTTGCGGGCCTGCTCATGGCCGGGATGGCGATGATTCTGTATGGTAGTTCCGTCGTGCTGCCTCAACTGGCCCAGCAGGATCTGGGTTATACGGCGACCTGGTCAGGGCTGGTGCTTTCACCCGGAGCCGTGCTGATTGTGCTGACGATTCCGCTGGTGCTTAAGCTGATGCCGGTCGTGCAAACCCGCTATATCATCGCATTTGGTTTTAGCTGCCTGGCCCTGGCGTTTTTCTACTCGTCCACGTTAACGCCCAATGTCGATTTCTCCACGCTGGTCATGATGCGCAGTGCGCAGTCTATTGGCCTGGGTTTCCTGTTTGTGCCGCTGACCACCATTGCCTTCATTACCATCCCACAACGCCTGAACGCGGATGCATCAGCATTATTTACAATGTTCCGTAACGTTGCGGGTTCGATTGGCATCTCGTTATCCACGGCGGCAATTACGGAGCGGGAGCAGGCGCGTTCGGCCCACATGGTGCACAACATGACGCCGTTAAATGAACAATTTAACATTACCGTTCAGCACTGGGCGCAGGCGATTCGCGACTTTACGTCGGCGGTGGGCGATCCCGTGACGCTGGCAACCGGCCAGCTCTATAAAGAGATGATTGTCCAGTCACGCATTCTGGCTTATATCGACGTCTTTTCAGGCTTAAGTATTGTCGCCCTGATTTTGATTCCATTTTGTTGGCTGCTGTCGCCCGTCAAAAGCGAAGGCAGTGCAGGAGCACACTGACATGAAGGTTATGACTACGTATCGCCTGAATCCCTTTACCTTGTTGCTGACGTTATCGCTGGCAGGTTGCAGCGTGGGCCCGGACTACCAGGCGCCAAAACCTCAGCTGCCGGGCAGCTACCACGCGCTGGATTCTCAGGAGCGCTCGAAACCGCAGACGTCGGCAGTGGATACGCGCTGGTGGCGTAACTTCAACGATCCCCAACTGGACAGCCTGATTGCCCGCGCAATCGCGGGTAATCTGTCGTTACAGCAGACCGTCCTGCGCATTGCGGGCGCGCGCGAGCAGTTATCTCAGGCGCAGGGCGGCTTATTTCCCAGCCTGAACGGTTCGGCAAAAGTCACGCGTCAGCAACTGGGGCTGGAAGGTTTGCTGAAAGCGAATGGGGTCAATGACCAGGTGGACAGCACTGTCGCCAGCCAGTTGAACGGGCTGACGCAGCCCGTCACCTTATATCAGGGCAGCTTCGATGCCAGTTGGGAACTGGATCTGTGGGGCAAGGTACGACGTCAGATCGAATCAGCCAATGCACAGCAACAGGCGGCCATTGAGCAACGTAACGATGCGCTGGTGTCGCTGGAAGCGGAAGTTGTCCGTGCCTGGTTACAACTGCGTGGGGCGCAGGCAACCGTCAACACGCTGCAACAGCAAATCGCGGTGGCGGATCAGACCTGGCAACTGACACAAAGCCAGCAGCGCAATGGCCTGGCGCCGTTAACCGATGTGGAAAATGCCCGGGCGCAGTTGAGCAGTTTACAGGCGCAGCTACCGCAGTATCAGGCGCAAACGCGTCAGGCGATGAACGGTCTGGCTGTGCTTATCGGTAAAACCCCCGGCGCGCTGGATGCAGAACTGCAGACGCCGAAAGCGCTGCCAGCCTTGCCGAATGCGGTCGCGGTCGGCATTCCCTCAACCTTAGCGCGTCGACGCCCGGATATTCGCCAGGCAGAGGCGAAACTCCATGCGCAAACCGCCGGGATCGGCGTTTCTGTCGCACAGCTGTTCCCCAGCCTCTCTCTTACCGGACAGTTGGGCGTGCGCAATACCGATGCCAGTTATCTGGACGACTGGAGCAGCCACTTCTATAGCGTGGGGCCTTCGCTGTCGATTCCCCTTTTTCAGGGGGGCCGGCTGGTTTCCAGCGTGAAGCTTGCACGTGCTCAGCAGGCCAGCGCGGCGCTGGATTATCGCCAGACGGTGCTGACGGCTTTGCAGGATGTCGAAAACGCCCTTGTGAGTTACCGGGCCGATCAGCAGCGCGTCACGGCGCTGGACGAAACGACCGGTGCACTGCAACGGACCTTTGATTTGGCGAGCGACAGCTATCGTCAGGGATTATCGACCTTCCTTGAGGTGCTTGATGCGCAGCGCCAGCTCGCCCAGGCCGAGGAGCAGGCAACACAGGCGCGCATGCAAAGCGGGCTGGATCTGGTGGCGCTCTACAAAGCGCTGGACGGCGGCTGGGAAACCTATCAAAACGTTCAGCTCCCTCAGTATGACGTGTTTGGACCTGCGACCCAGGTAAATTAATCCTTCAGGCCGTGGCCTTTCGGCAGACCACGGCCTGTTATCAGACAGTGTAATACCTGCGCTTTATTATTTATCTGTTATATCGTTCAGTAAACTCATTTAATCACCCTTAAAGCTGGTGGTTTAAAAGGGTTGCTGGCTATTTAGCCGGCGCACTTACTGTGAAGCATAAATTGTCTATAAATGTATTCAATCTTATAACGGCTGTGAAACGCCGTCGCCTTGCCTGTGCCGATGCAGCATTTTTGTCGGGGAGTGAAGGGGGACAAAGGCAATATCCCCACATTTTATTCGCCATAAAGCCGATATTATTGTGGCGAAGCGCGATAAACCTCGTACCCGACGTCAGCTATTTTGTTCACAGACCGCGTGTTCCGGGCGGAGAACGTCTGAGTCAGGACAGGCAAATTAATCCAAATTCTTCACCGGTGTTAAAAAATATTCAGCGTTAAAATTTAAAAGCGCATAGCGAATTCATACAGTAAGTGTAATCAATGAAATCGTTTACATTGTGCAAGGATAGCAGGCATTTAGTGTTAATTTGAGGTTAATTATCTCTCCACATAAGCATTCTGAATACTTCACTGACATTTAAAAAACCTATCGGAATTATCTGTAGTAATAAATTAATTTATTTTTTTATTTGAATTAGGTAATCTTGACGCTACAGTTTAATTAAACCCCTTAATCAAGGATATTGTGATGAGTGACGCATTTAAAGTTCTAAACAACATTCGCACATTACGTGCCCAGGCTCGTGAACTGCCACTGAGCGATCTGGAAGAAATTCTTGAGAAATTGACCGTTGTAGTAACGGAACGTCGTGAAGAAGCGCACGCTGAAGAACAACAGAATCGTGAAAAAGAAGAGAAGTTATCGAAATATCGCGAAATGCTGTTGGCTGATGGCATCGATCCTAATGAATTATTAGGTGCGCTGGAGCAGGGTAAAAAACGCACTAAGCGTGCGCCACGTCCGGCTAAATATTCTTACACCGACGAAAATGGCGAGAAAAAATCATGGACCGGCCAGGGCCGCACGCCAGCAGCAATTAAAAAAGCGCTGGACGAAGGTAAAAGCCTGGACAGCTTCCTGATCGATTAATCGACACAATCCTTGTAAGTGGTAGCCGGCGACATTTATGTCGCCGGCTTTTTTTATTTAAAAAACCCTGCTCTTTGCTTTATTACTCTCGCTGTCATGCACCCGGTGTGGCGTGCGCAGGTAGGGCTTCCCCTCTGCGCAGCGTCCGGTACGTTTAGCCAGCGGCTGGGTTAAGCGGCAAACGTACTGGCAGTGAAAATAAAAAGTCATGCGTTTTCAACAGACACTCATGCAAGGGTAGCCGGAGACTGGCGTGCGCTACGTCACATCTGGCATAATAGCCGCCGTTTTCCATCCACTCTCTTCACTAAGGTCAATGCCGTGTTAGTTAGCAGCAATATCACCATGCAGTTTGGCAGCAAGCCACTGTTCGAAAATATCTCCGTTAAATTTGGCGGCGGTAATCGGTACGGTTTAATCGGTGCGAACGGCAGCGGAAAATCCACCTTCATGAAGATTTTGGGTGGCGATTTGGTGCCGTCGGGCGGCAATGTTTCCTACGATCCCAATGAACGTATTGGTAAATTACGCCAGGACCAGTTCGCCTTTGAACAATATAGTGTGATTGATACGGTAATCATGGGGCACCATGAATTATGGGAAGTGAAACAGGAACGTGACCGTATTTATTCCCTGCCCGAAATGAGCGAAGAGGAAGGCTACAAAGTCGCAGACCTGGAAGTACAGTATGGCGAAATGGATGGTTACAGCGCGGAATCGCGCGCCGGTGAATTATTACTTGGCGTGGGCATCCCGGTTGAACAGCATTACGGGCCGATGAGCGAAATTGCGCCAGGCTTTAAATTACGCGTTCTTTTAGCCCAGGCCTTGTTTTCTAATCCGGATATTTTGCTGCTGGACGAACCGACCAACAACCTGGATATCGATACCATCCGTTGGCTGGAGCAGGTGTTAAACGAACGCGACAGCACCATGATTATCATTTCGCACGACCGTCACTTCCTCAATATGGTCTGCACGCACATGGCCGATCTGGACTATGGCGAGCTGCGCGTTTATTCCGGTAATTATGATGAATATATGACCGCGGCCACCCAGGCGCGTGAACGTCTGTTAGCGGATAACGCCAAGAAAAAAGCGCAAATTGCCGATCTGCAGTCGTTTGTCAGCCGCTTTAGTGCCAACGCTTCTAAATCGCGTCAGGCCACCTCGCGCGCTAAACAAATGGATAAAATAAAACTGGAAGAAGTGAAAGCCTCCAGCCGTCAGAATCCATATATCCGTTTTGAACAGGATAAGAAACTGTTCCGTAATGCGCTGGAAGTGGAAGGCCTGACGAAAGGCTTTGATAACGGTCCTCTGTTCAAAAATCTTAATCTGCTGCTGGAAGTCGGTGAAAAACTGGCGATATTAGGGGCTAACGGTATCGGTAAATCCACGCTGTTAAAAACCCTGGTCGGCGAACTGACGCCAGAAAGCGGCAGCGTTAAATGGTCCGAGAATGCCAAAATTGGCTATTACGCGCAGGACCACGCAGACGATTTTGCTGACGATCTGACGGTTTTTGACTGGATGAGTCAGTGGAAGCAGCCGGGCGATGATGAGCAGGCCGTACGCGGTATTCTTGGCCGCCTGTTGTTTTCTCAGGACGACATTAAAAAGCCCGCCAAGGTGCTGTCGGGGGGTGAGAAAGGGCGCATGCTGTTCGGCAAGCTGATGATGCAGAAGCCTAACATTCTGATTATGGATGAACCCACCAACCACCTGGATATGGAATCCATCGAGTCATTAAACATGGCGCTGGAAATGTATGAAGGCACGCTGATTTTCGTTTCCCATGACCGTGAATTCGTCAGCTCACTGGCGACGCGTGTAATGGAAATCAAGGCGGATCGCATCGTCGATTTCACCGGGAATTACGAAGACTACCTGCGCAGTCAGGGCATCGTTTAAGGCCTGCGGGGTAGCGCTGGCTACCCCATTTTCTTTCGTGCATTGCCCCGCCTTTTGTAATCGCTCACGCTCAGCGTTCAATCAGACCGGCTTTTAGTCTCTGCACTCAGAATGGCCACAGACTTCACAATTCGGATCCTGTGCGACATGCATCGTGCGAAACTCTGCGCGCATGGCATCATACATGAGCAAACGTGAGCGCGCGGGCGTGCCAAACCGGGTCAGCAGCTTTATTGCTTCCATCGCCTGCATGGCACCGACAACGCCCACCAGCGGCGCCATTACACCGGCTTCCACGCAGCTGAGCACCTGAGCGCCAAACAAACGGCTGATACAGCGGTAGCAGGGCGCACCAGGCTGCCAGTCAAACACACTCAACTGACCTTCCATGCGAATCGCCGCGCCCGAAACCAAGGGCACCTTCAGTTCATAACAAAGCCGGTTAAGCTGTTCACGCACGCTGACATTATCCGTGCAGTCGACCACGACCTGCTGCCTGGCGATGATCGCCCGCAGCGCGTCATCGTCCAACTGGCCGTGGACAGGATATAACTGACAGTGGGGATTGATCTCCGCCAGGCGTGCCCGGGCGGATTCGACCTTGGCCCGACCAATATCCGCATCATGATGCAGAATCTGTCGCTGCAGGTTTGAGAGCGAAACCGTATCAAAATCCAGCAGAGACAGGTGACCGACGCCTGCTGCCGCCAGATAAGGTGCGGCTGCACAGCCTAAACCGCCCAGGCCCACGACCAACACATGGCTGGCCTTCAGGGCTTCCTGTCCGTCAAAGTCAAACCCCCGCAGGACAATTTGCCGGTTATAGCGCAGCATTTCCTCGTGGCTGAGTTCGGGCAGCATTTATCCCTCCAGCAGGGCGTTGAAGGGCTCAACATC
>Ga0157367_1001461_pt1 | contig 10376 bp, 4 predicted proteins | sample AttbisABBM2_FD_113142 | JGI IMG/M metagenome (GOLD analysis project Ga0157367, IMG submission 113142) | Fungus gardens microbial communities from leaf cutter ant in Botucatu, State of São Paulo, Brazil - Atta bisphaerica ABBM2 | ecosystem: Host-associated > Fungi > Mycelium > Unclassified ...
GAGAGAGAGAGAGAGAGAGAGAGAGAGAAGCGACCGGAAGATTTCTCTTCGCTTTCCTACTATGCACTTTACACGCCGAAACATGGCACGATCATCAATTTGTTTTTTTTTTTTCGTCTTGGTAAAATATTACAGTTTTCAAAATATGGACGTTGGACTATGCGCTTATCGCATTTATAATTCTTTTGCAACTCTGAAATGCTCGTAACTTGAAAAGAAAAAAAAATATTATTTATTATTGATATCCGAGAAAGATAATTGTGAATAATCTTGAATTTTCAGAATTTTTATTTCAAAAAAGGGAAATGTTACGTTTTAGTTGTTTCTTGATCATGAAAAAGTTCCGGGATGTGTAAATTATACATCATATTAAAGGACTATTTAAAGTGAAGTTAAGTGATGTCGCTAACAGAGAAACATCGAGAATTTGGAAAAATTTGTTATCAAACACAATAAATCGATAAATTATTGAATAAAACATTAAGATTTCGATAATTAAGTAACAAAAATTGTGTTAATATTTAAATATGTAACTTGATAAGCATATTTATTAAAACTAAAATTCGTGCGAAACTAAATAATTATTTTATATTTAAATTCTTTATCGCTCGTCAATCACTTAAGAATCTCTAATACAATACTCTTGTTTAATTCTAGGAATGTTTTGATTTCTTACCTAACAACTTTTTATTAATAGATGCAAATTTATTAAAGATGAAGATGTTTATATTAAATGTTTCCTTGCGTTTCTACTTTAATTTATACTTTTGCACTGAAGATAATTTAAATTCGGAATTGAAACATTCGTAGATAATTTTTATTATATGCGTTCTTAATATAAAACATATATACATACATTCTAATTGTTTGCAAATTGCATTCTTTCGTTTTATATATTACATATATAAATATATTTTTTATGTACTAAACCGCGAAAACTCTTATGGACACTTTTCTTGTACTGGATTTTTTTATATTATCTTGGAGCTACTATTTATCACAATTCCTTTCACATTTCCGATGTTTTTTCGCAAGATAAGCAATATATTAATCAACTCCACTTAAATAATCTTTTAATATCATATATATCATATATAATTTATACATTTTAAAATTTTTATTTTTGTCAAAAAACTTTTTGTCAAAATATTCTCCTTTTCGAAATTTTTATTTTATTTCAAGAAATTTTTATTTGCTTAGTAATTGGAAAGATAAAAAACACGAGTAATGTTTATTGAATCTTTTTTATTTGGATCTTTAAAAATGCTAGTTTTTTACAATATATTAATCATTAAGAATTAAATCATTTTTTTATCTGTGAATAAATCAGAAATATTTCGACTATACTAAGTCTTCTTCAATCAGTTAAACTTATTTGACAATAAGATGACGTTAAAGATTTATTCAAACTGTGCGCGAATAGATTTTTCCGAAGTTATAAACGCAATTAAACTACTGTAATAATGTCACGAATTAAATTGATAAGCAATTTTTAATAATTCGATGTTTAATTAGGCATCGAATTATTAAGAAGATAGAAATAAATTTATTTCGAAAAATATTATCTCGGCCGAGAGTCGAACTAAGCCTCAATAATCTAAAAAAGGTTTAAGGCGCTCGTACGGAACAAGAGATTTAATTATTTTACACAATAAATTTATTTACAGTTTTTCAAATTAACATCATTTCTAATATGATTGAGCGAATTATTAAAAATTGCTTATAAATTTAATTTAATTCGTGACATTATTACAGTAGTTTAATTGCGTTTATAATTCTGGGAAACCAATTCAGCGCGCAGTTTGAATAACTACAAATATGATATATATGCATGTACATATATAACACACACACACACACACACACACACACACACACACACACACAATTCACATTGAATTATTTAAAGATATGTTCGACCGATATAGACTTCTAGTTTATCGATTGTGTTTCTCACATTTATGGTCTAAAATAATATTCTTATTGTTTAATTTTATTTATCTAATCAGATTTTTAAAGTAAAATATTATATATATTATATAATATCTGATTATAACATTTGTTATTGAGAGCAACACAGTACAAATTTTAATTTTAACATTTTGTTAAATTTAACAATTTGTTAACAAATAGATGTTAACAAATTAATAATGTTAATTAATTATATTTACACTGCAGCCAGTTATTCAAATTGAGATCTTTTCATAAATAGACTAAATACCGAATAAATTGACTATGTATCTCTGAAAGAAAAAATAGTAAACTCCGAACTCTACATGATAAGAGAAATATTTGAAATTTATTGCGTACATGCAAAAAACGCTCTCCCATTTATCGTAAACAATTATTACAAATCGGGATGACGCGCACGATAATTTTATGACGAAAATTACTGGAATTTATTATCTGTGCAAAACAAAGCGCAAGAAACTACCGAATTTTTAGAAGCATAATAGCGTGAAGGAGAGTTTTGGAGAGTCTCGCGAGAGAGGCGATCGTTGGCGAAGATTATACAGATTGGAAAGCTGTGTGAGATGAGTACACCGACTGGTTGGAATTGCGCGCATGAAAATATTTTCATCCACACGATATTGCGACATGAAATTTATTTCTAATCTAATTCAAAGAACACTAAAAAAAATAGCTTCGAGAAAATGCTATACTTCGGCTGTATTTCTATATTCTACTGTACCATAAAGTACAGCAATCAATTTAAATAACTTAATAAAATCCGTGTTTTCTCCGTCAAATTTTTTTGTCTGCTGTTAGAATCTCTTTTTGAACGATTGATTTGAATAATCGTTTTTAATAATTCTCCTTTTTCTAATTGAGATAATTTTTGTTCAATCAGTTTCAGTCAATCTCTTTTTGATTTTAAACATTCCCGATAGTTCTCCTTTTTTAGATCGGAATGAAGTTTGACTTTACATCAGATCGTATAAAATTTTCTTCCTTTCAATCGTCAAACTAAAAAATTTTGCACACATACACTGTTGTTCGATTTTCCTAATGCGCTTGCGAATTGCGAAATCCATCAGTAACGATCGGTTGACAACAGCTAGACGGTATACGTGCACATATCTTTTTTTTTATTTTTTTTTTGCAAGAGATTGTTTTATATTATCGAAAATATAATTGTTGAAAAACATTAAGGTAAAAAAAAGTTTTTGCAATTAAAGCTGGATATTAACATTGAATAGAATTTGTTTTCCTGCTGCACACGTACAAGTAGGTATTTGCATATTGATTACTTCTTTTCTTTAATTCTACAGATGACCTAATGTTAACTTTTCATTACTGCATTAATTTATTAATTTATTAATTTTGGTTGTAACTTATATGTGCGTATGAGTTATAGCAATCATTATAAATTAAAATTAAATAAATTTAAATTCTTAAATTGCATGACTCATACATTATAAATATTGTTCATAAGAAATTAAAAATTATCTGATTTTACTTGCGAGCACCGAGCATATATAGACTGTATATATAGACTGTATATATAGACTATATAGTACTGTATATACAGACAAAAAACTATGAAGAATAAAATTTATGCAGCAGAAAAATAAACAATTTTGTGCCATCTCTTTTTCAAATCAATGTTGAAATATTAAGTTTTGTATTTAATTTAAATGAAAAATGTTTTACTACTGCATAACTGTATATTTTTGACTGGTCATTATTTTAAATTGATTTTAAGCATTTTTTTATTTATTCTTACATTTATTAGTTTTTTGCTTTATTATATTTTTCTTTGAATAATAATTATTTTTTATGCTCTTCTTTTTATTAATTTTATTTTTGATTATTTTTTAGTTAATAATTTAAGTTATTAGTTAATAAATATGAAATGCTTAATATAAAAATAATTATTATAAATTATCGACATTTGGAGAGTAGTATAAAAGTTTTTTTTTTTTAATGCTTTCTAAATCTTAACGAATATCGCGGCAATATGCGTTGTGGAAAAAATTTACAGAAACTTATGGGATCGTTTTCATCTGCATGCTAACGAAAAATTGCTCATCTTTCTTATGACATTCTATTTCATTCGTTTTACATTTATGTGGTCCACATATCTAATTTATATTTTGTAATTCTTGACATAGTTACGACGTTATTATACTGTCATTGCACACTCTTTATGCGTAGTAAAAACATGGCAATAACAATATAATACTCGCATTGTCATTAAACTCCGAAACACAATAGGTGTTGTAAGGTTAAGAAATCAACTAATTATAGATTATTCTACTCAAATTCGACTGTGATTGATATCCTGATATGGCAAGCTTACTACACTTATTATGTTTCGGAAAGTTACAGAATAGGAACCTGAATATTAACAACAGAGCAGGGCAGAACAAGCATTAAAATTACAAAAAGATAGAGATGTGTTAAGAATAAAAAGATTCGAGTGCGCGGCATTTTTTCATTCTCATAGATTGAAAAGACGGAATGAAAAAAAATACAGATATTACAGATATCATCGGGGATTCTCAAATTACATAAAAAAAAACTGATATATAGTCTATTTTTATATTTAAGATTATATTTAACAGTCTTAACACTTTCACGGAGGGCATTTTTCGCAGTTATTCAAAATCTTTAAATAATAGAATATTCTTAAAAAAACTTAGAAGGAAACTCACTACATACATTATGATTACCGGTATTCATAGTCGGATCTTATATTTAAGACCATCTTAAATATAAGTACTTAATATAAGTACAGTCTCAAGTACAATCTTAAAATGTCATGAAACAATGAGAGAGTCGCATAAGCATCTTAAGACTAAAATAAGAACTAAGTACAGTGTAAATACCGCCCTATAAAATTGATTTTACATTAATTACAAGCTGATCGCAAGTGAAGCTTGCATTTTGAAATCAACGCTTCATATTAACTGTCGCAACAAACTCGGCTTGCAACTAATGTAGAACAACCGGCTTAACACGATCTCAACTGTATGTATCTGTACGTGTTAATCGCTGGCAATCAAAGTCACACGTACATAACATCCGCCGTGAAAGTATTAAGATGTCATAAACAATTATAGAATTATAGAATCGATTAGTATTAAGATATTACTTATTGTCTTAAACATAAAATCTGAGTATGTGAATATATCGGCCATAGTGCATTCAAATCATTTGGATTGTACGCATGCGTGTCCCGACTGGCGACTACCTCGAGTATACTCGAACACTCGCGGAGACAGCCGAGATGCAATATGGCGGCAATTGTAAGCGTTGTCTTAGTCCAGTCCAGTCCGCTGCCGACGTCAAATCAGTTGGTCAGTGCGCGCTGCATGATTTGGTGGGAAGGTTTATATCTCTCGTGTCTGTAGCATCAAGTCGCAGACTAAAGCCGATACTTGACCTCTCCACGTGCAGTTTATCATCGGGTAGCTAGGTATTTGATTCGACGATTGTTCAACTTCTTTCTTATGCACACGTTGAGCCGTTCAATGAATTCGTGAGGACTGTTACTCGTCGTATCCGCGTATCCATACGAATGTAAAATCCAGGTATACCGTGACACATCGTACTTAATATGTGTTATCTCATCTTCGATCGTAGAAAAAGCTGAGAGATTTGCTAAAGAACACTTCGAAAGTATCTTAGCAATCATTACGTGTGCGATAACGGCAGATATCATATCAAAAAACCAAATTATAAATTTTCTCTATTTCAAATCAGGTATGTGTTTGCGCGATTTTTGTATTATTTCGACATTATTTATTTTGTATAACTATACACTGTTCTTCAATGCTTTTAGTACTCAAAATAAGTAATTGATCACTAGTCTTTCAATATTAAATTGAACAGTATTAAATTGGATTTCTGTAAAAAATATCTATACTTTCTGATATTTTGACTAATGTGGATATTGTCTGCTATTGTACAACATCACGCTAATTTCTATTTCACTAAATAAATTTTTGATAAATTTTTGACATTTGTACAATCGAACCAAATTTAATTAAACCAAAATCTTCCAATAGATAATTTGTCTAAATAAACAAGTTGATCTGAATCAAAACGAAATTTATTTATTTTTATTGTTGGACATGATAATTCTGCCGTTTTTATGCCAGCAATAAAAAGTAAAAAAATTTTAACTTTATATTGATAAATTAATGCCATTTATTTATGAAAGTAAAATACTTTAAGAAATTTATAGATTGAAAGATTTATTAACAAAATTTATACGAAATCTATATTTTCATTTTTATTCATTACTAGCATTATGAATATAGAAATTTTGTTTCCAATTATTAGATCTTTATATTATAAAAATTGAAATTTATCTTCTCTCGATGAAAATTCAATGTCCAATTATTCATGCAAATTTCTTGATTTTATTAAATATGTCTTTAATTAAAATTTAAATCTAAAATTATAATAAAATTTTCAAACAATACAGTGTTACTATATTCGCTTAGTTTTACATTCGATTTTTATGATCATCGTTATTTGAGTTTTATAGACTGTAAAGGATATTTAATAAATCGAAAATAGATTAGATGTATCCATATATAGGTATATAAGCGAAAGCTATTAAAATTGTGAAGTTGTGCGTATAACTTCTAATTTTATTCTTTTTCGGCTGTCGTTATTTGTGATTAAAAACTTTCTCGCTTTCTCGCTAAGGACCAACTATTGCTTATGAAAGACAAATTATATAACTAATCTTGCCGAAAAAAGACTAAGATATTAGTTAGTTGTCTAATTATATCTATTAATACTTATCGAAATATGTATATAAATTGAAAAAAAGTCTCGTTACATTTATTGGAATTTAAGTAAATTCAACTAGAATAATACAAATCAAATTGATAAAGATGGGAGATAATCAGCCAATTACACTTTGAGCTTTTATGCAAGATTTAGTATGGCTTACATGGAAGGGAGGTTAATAGATTATTAAAATGTTAGTGTATTGTATTAAAAATTGCAAGAGTTGTACCGTGGAAATAGAAGTTTTAACTTTTAGATCGCCGGCATTAAAGATTATCAAAATCTCATGGAAAATTAACATATGTTTGTATCAAAAATATATCCTATACCATGTTTTATAGCTTGAATCGATATATCGATTTTCTGGCGGGGAAAGTTATGGAAAAAATTAAAATTGTTTAAATATGTAAATAATGCATATATAATGGTTTTTAAGGTCACTAAATACTATAATGAGATCAGAAAATGATAATTTTGAATGCTAAAGCCATTATGTAAATAGCAGCAAAATAAATCTTGGGTCTTCTTCGGCTTTACCCAGACTTAATGTGGACATAGAGAGTTTGAAAGCGATTTGTCTACATATACATTCAGAATGATATAATTGAACTCAAATATAACGTTTCAGGCTAACTATATCATGAAATTAAAACGAGAAATTAAAATTTATATAGTTGGTTATATAGTTGGTTATGTTGCACACAAATTTCGGCATAAGTATCCGGAGTCAGATATTCCAACGAAAATTCTTCCTCTGACAGACAACTGGCTATTCTGTATATCTAGAGGAAACTGTACAGAATAAAATAGAATTTATTACACTTCAGCATTTACATAGCCAAGAAGGGGACTTGATTTACATAAATTCCTTATTCACACTCATACTGCTTCCATACTGCTAGTACCTAATGTACCATACTGCTCCTACCTAACTCAAAAAAAAAAAAATAAATTTCTTAATATTGTTATTTTCATTTCTTATCCTTATTTTTATTTGTTCTTGTTCTCTATTTATTGATGTTATTTTATTCTATTCTATCTCTGCTCTGAATATCACAGTGTATGTTCCTTTATCTTATAATATTTATTACCTACATCACAGTCTGACCATAGCATATACTATACTACATAATACAATATAATACAATAGTACGACTAGCTACAACTATACATAAATATGTCGCAGTACAATATAAATTCCTAATATTGTATCACAGCATTTCGTATTGTTACACACTTCTAGACGCAACCTTGTTCACCTGCCTAAATATATTATTCTTCATCCTTTATCTCGTTAATTGTCTTTTCCTCCGTTTTCCTTTTCCTGATCTCTTTTTTCTTTTCTCTCTTTAATTTACCTAAAACTTTACATTTAACTAAATCTAATTCTTCGCTCCAAAGCTTCTTCCATATTTCAGAGGAAACTGTATATATTCTCCCAAAGATTTGCAAACAGTTGTCAGTATTATGAATGAGGAATTCATAAAATTTCATTTAGAATTAAAGAAAATGATATTTAATAAATTAATATATAATAAATTAATAAATCACATATGCACAAAAGTTTCTCTTCCTGTTTGCGTAATAGCGTATTCAGTACGCACCCACACTATATACAACTGTATTAGATTAATCAACAAATCAAACAACAAAATTAATTAAAAAAGAAAACTCAAATATATGCAATAAACAGTCTTCATAATTATGCTCCGTTTTTATAATATTTATATTAAATATAATATATTTTTTAATCAAACTGCGTTAGACAATCTTATTATTTTTATTCAGTGCGCTGCATAAAAGTTCAAGTTCTGATTGATCAAGATGAGAAGACCTCCGCCATTATGCGCATTGGTCTTTTCTTTTTATACCATCGATTATTCATTTCGTTGCCGAACATCATAATATGATTCGAAAAAAAAAAGGGAAGGAGAAGAATAGAGAAGCACATTAGAGCTCATTTGTTGCACCGTCGAAGAAAGTAAATTTCATTTACTTCAGGGTCACCCGGTCGCGAGAGAGAAACGTATCGCGGAAAAAGTAAGCAACGCGATGAGGCGACGCCGATGGCGACGATGTTGCATTAATGCGCCAGGAAAGAAGTGAACGTTTCTGGAACGTGAAGCAATAAAGAAAGTAGTTATTCCTCAACTGTATACGGAAAAGTACAAGAAATTTCGGCTCTGAACACACTATGGCTGCCGAAAATGGAAGTATGAGAGAGAGAGAGAGAGAGAGAGAGAGAGAGAGAGAGAGAGAGAGAGAGAGAGAGACAGAAAAGTAGGATATATGTGTAAGATGTACATCGTGATACTTTCTCTCTCGATGGATATCACGAATTGAATTAGAAGAAATACTCCTTTTTCTGCGATCCTAAAACGCTAATATTTCGGTCTATGAACAATTGAAACTGAAAGAAGAATCCGTGCCGACTAATACATTTTTTACTTGTGTGATGCAATTGTTATTATTTTTATTTTATTTTATTTCAATAATAATTTTTATCATGTTTCAACGTGATTTAATATTTACTTTAGGTATACACTTTTTTTTGCCTATATAAAGTACATATTAGAATCCTGGGGATCTTAGTTATCATAATAAATATGAAAGCAAGACCCCATTTGATGTAATTCCATCAGAAATGGATATATTTCAATTTTAATATTAAAGAGCATAAAAAACCAACGCTAGATATTTTTGCGAAATTATTATTGAAATACAATATATAATCTTTCGGAATTGAACCAAATTATTTACAAACGTTTCGACACATTTATCGTGTCATATTCAGTGTGACATTCAATTTTATATATATAAGAAATTGACGATAATATAAATTATTGTAAACATTTTACATTTCCTCTAAATTAGTCAGATTTAATTTATTACTGCTTGATCGCTGCTTGATAGTTTTAGTGTGAAATTTTAACTTTCTATCATCCTACTTTCGTTAATACTTATAAATTCGCTGCTGGATACGTCTTTATTCAATTGTTAATATAATTGATATAAGCGTGTGAGATGATCATTTGTCATCCTGCATGATTTCTGCAGCAATGCAATTTCTATACGTATGACCATTCTCATCTTATTATTATATTTTTTTTTTATGAACGATGACAATATTTCAGCAACCAGTTTCGATAGATGTTAAAAATGTGTCGGATATATTGCAATATTTCAATTTTTATTTCAATTGATGGAGAATCGCTCAAGGAACAGGCCTATAATTTACGAAAAACAATAAACTTCAGCTCCGAAATGTATATATTTTCTGTATAATTACACTGAGAAAAACAAGTTAATTTGACTAAATGCGTTTCGTTCGTAATGATTATTTAGTTCAAATATTTATATGTTTAGATTAACAAAATCTTATAATTTAAAACATGTTATTTTGTTGAATTAACATAATGTTGAATTAAAATTATTTGCTTGACAGCTCAATTAATATTGTTTTTAAAATAACAATTGTTTTTCTCAGCAGAGCAATAATGTTTCATGTAGAGTTCAAACTTACAATGTGTAAAAAACATGTATAACATGTGTTTTATCCTTTCTAGCCTGTTTTGTCAGGCATTTTACATTCCGTAAATATATCTGTCGTGTCGACAATATTATAA
>Ga0157367_1001462_pt1 | contig 10375 bp, 6 predicted proteins | sample AttbisABBM2_FD_113142 | JGI IMG/M metagenome (GOLD analysis project Ga0157367, IMG submission 113142) | Fungus gardens microbial communities from leaf cutter ant in Botucatu, State of São Paulo, Brazil - Atta bisphaerica ABBM2 | ecosystem: Host-associated > Fungi > Mycelium > Unclassified ...
GAGGAAGAAGAAGAAGAAGAAGAAGAAGAGGGAACACAAAATGGCTCAGACGGGTCTAGCGGCCACGAAGATGTTGATATAGCGACGGAGGATGCAGAAATGGAGAGTTCCGCTGCTCTCATAGAAGAGCTTATAGAAGAGGCTTCGGAGCCCGATGAAAAGTTTCAGGAGGAAGAGGTGGAGGAAGGGGAGGGAGAAGAGACAGGAGAAGAGGAAGAGGAAGAAGGGGAAGGGGGGAGGGGAGGGGACGGAGATATGGACGATGGAACTGCGCTCCTGCTTGGACCTGTAGTTAGGCCAACTGCCAATACCTTTGAAACATTTGAGGAAGATGTACTTGACGAAACGCACGATAAAGATATGACCAGATATGAATCCTCACTTCAACTTCGTGCATCCCCGGCAACGGAAGTGGAGCAGATGTCTAGGGAAATCAACGATAGTTCAACCCTGGAAATACAACAGCCCAATTGGGATATAGATGATGTTGTAGAGGAAGGAGGGGAACGTCAGAATGATTTTGTTGCTCCATTGATGGCAGAAACAGCGGACAGGGAGAACGAAGGCGTGAAAATTGGTCTCCTGAGAAGGAATGTCGAGGAGGAAGAGGAGGAAGAGGAGGAAGAGGAGGTCCAGGAGAGAGGTACAATGTCAAGAAGGCAAGAGGAGGAGGAGGAGGAGGAGGAGGAGGAGGAGGAAGAAGAGGAAATAATAGAGAAGGGCGGTGACTTTGTGAGGCCAGTTGAACCAGCAGAAATCGGCAAGAATTCTCAGACAGGGGAAGTGGACCAGGCTCAGGGCGAAGAGACAGAGCTCCCGTCAGATTTCCGCCTACCTGACTACTTACAACCGTTCGCTGTTACAAAAGTGAGTTGGAATTCAGAAGATAAGATTCAGCCTCCCTTGTTATTGCGAGGAGTGCTGCGACCATATCAGCACTCTGGATTAGAATGGCTAGCAAGTTTGCATACTAATAATTTGAACGGAATATTGGCGGACGAAATGGGTCTTGGGTATGCCACTCTTATTCTCATTGTCTTCTCTACTCATTTTTCAGTAAAACTATCCAAACCATCTCCTTGTTAGCCTACCTTGCTTGCGATCGTGGGATTTGGGGGCCCCATCTCATTGTACGTTGCACCATCTTGCAATCAGATATCCTGTTTTAACGCCCGTCTCAGATTGTACCGACTAGTGTGTTGCTAAATTGGGAGATGGAGTTTAAGAAGTTCCTTCCTGGGTTCAAAGTACTCAGCTATCACGGTACCACGAAGCGAAGAAAGGAGCTACGACAAGGCTGGAATGGCAAGTATCACTTCAACGTCTGCATCACCTCCTACACACTCGCAAGTAGAGATGCACATATATTCAAGCGAAAACCATGGTATTACATGATTCTTGATGAAGCACACATGATCAAAAATTTCAAATCTCAGCGGTGGAATATTCTGCTGATGTTTCGCTCCTTTCGTCGCCTTCTCTTGACTGGCACTCCTCTTCAAAATAATCTCACGGAACTTTGGGCGCTGCTGCAGTTCTTGATGTCGGGCTCCAGTTTTGCCAATCTCAAGGAGTTTGGAGACTGGTTCTCAAGTGAGTTTAAGTCTTCGTTCCAGGTTGACCTTTAATCCGCCTGATAGATCCTCTGGAAAAGGCCATTGAGATTGGGAGCGCCCTCGACGATGAGACTTTGCAACGGGTCACTAAATTGCACACTGTCCTTCGGCCGTACCTCTTACGCCGACTCAAACGTGACGTTGAGAAGGAATTACCAAGTAAATACGAACACCTTGTCCTATGCCCTCTTTCCAAGCGTCAACGATTCTTGTACGACGAATTCATGTCCCGTGCTCAAACCAGGGATGACCTTCAATCCGGGATTTACCACAAGATCGCTAATATCCTCATGCAGCTGCGTAAAGTATGTAACCACCCAGATCTCTTCGAGGTCCGGCCCATTGTTACCTCCTTCGCCATGCGGCAGTCCGCTGTCACAAGTTTTGAGATCAAGGAGCTCCTGATAAGGAAAAGATGGTTAGAGGCGGAGGACGAGACTGTGAATCTTGATTTGTTGGGATATCGGTTCATTAACCAGCAAGATGAACCGCTACTCACTGCCGTGGAAACGCGGCAGCTTTCTGCTTCTCTGAAAATATCCTACATCAGCGATTTGCCAGGAGAACCACCGCCGAAGGACACTCGTACCATTGCTGGATACCGACGTTACAGGGCCTATATGCAGGAAATGGAAATGACGTCGTATTGGAAGCATGTCGCCTATCTCAATTCGATCAAGTGCTCCAGACAACCAATCTATCCTTCTGAGACGCTGTCGGCTGTCAGGCGGTTCTATCAACCTCTCGTTCCACTCTCAGCCGTTGATTTTCGAATCGGTTACACCGATCTTGTGCGGCCAGTCCATGGGGCCGTACTTTCACATACGGAACGAGCATACGATTTGGCCGAAAAAATAAACAAATTTGTGTTTGTTACGCCCCCGGCTGTGGCTATGGATCTCCCTCAGCTGGCTTTGGGAACTTACGAGGATCAGCTTGCTTCCTTGCCCTTGGAATTTGATCAAATCCTCCATCCAGTGAGCGTGAGGCTCCAGATTGCTTTTCCTGATCCCTCGTTGCTCCAATATGATTGTGGGAAGCTCCAACAGCTGAAGAAGTTGCTACAAGAGAAAAAAGCTGGAAGCCACCGTGTCCTCATCTTCACCCAAATGACACGTATCCTAGATATTCTAGAAATATTCTTAAATTTGAACGGCTACCTGTATCTGCGGTTGGATGGGGCAACCAAGATCGAAGACCGACAGTATATTACGGAAAGGTTCAATGCGGACTCGAGAATATTTTGTTTCATTGCTTCCTCACGATCTGGGGGTGTTGGGATCAAGTGAGTCTTTGTCATCGTTCTTATCCACCAGCGGTTGATTGGCAACGTGGATTCTAGTCTCACTGGCGCAGATACAGTCATCTTCTATGACAGTGACTTCAATCCTCAAATGGACAAACAATGTGAAGATCGTGCCCACCGCATTGGTCAAATTCGTGACGTCCACATCTATCGTTTTGTTTCACAGCACACTGTCGAGGAAGCTATGCTGCGTAAAGCAAATCAGAAGCGCTCACTGGATGATATCGTCATCCAAAAGGGAGAGTTTGATTGGAGGACAATTTTCGGCGACAGAGGGGGTGGAGTATTGGGGGCTCATAGTTCTGTTACTGCATTAACGAAAGCTCTAGGAGAGTTTGAAGATATAGAGGATGCTAGGGCGGCTGCGGTTGCTGCCCGAGAGGAATCTGCAATGGAGGGGGCAGATAATGACGATTTTGGTGCTGAGAGTGGTGAAAATGCTGTCGGATCCAGGAGTCGTTCATACACTGTCGGTAATAAAGGAGATCTAATACCCAACGCACAGATAAGAGTCGAGATTGGAGAACCAGGAGTCGAGCATGAACAAGATGACAATGAAGGTGGAACCATTGTTGACTATATGATTGATGTCGTCCAACGAGAGTACAGCGATTTCTTCAAGGACTGGCGAATATAGACTGCTTCGTTGCTTCTTCAACAATCGGACTAATTCTTTGTGAAATTATTCCTCCCTCACTTTTCGTCGCGCATGTGTACTATATAATTGATTTTGCCGATGAAATCTATGTTGAATGTGGACGTAGTGTGGAGAACTGGCTGATTACTTTTGCCATGGTATCAATAGAAGTTGTGGAGAGCTTTTATATGATGTAGAACACCCTGTTAATATTTATTTCTATTTAATATACTACATTGATTCTTTTTCAATATAATTGAAGCTGTATTCAATGATGTATGATGTGTTGTTTCTGCCCGGATCATATAGTAAGGAGATATGCGGTGATCCGGACTAGGACACTCTCCCAATAAACACTTGCCTAGGAGAATATTGACGGGTATGAGGCTCAAAATCTAGCAATGTACATTACACAATTTAATATCCTACCGGAGAATTCACATTCAGTTAGCTGACCCGACTCCCACAGCCGGGAATGGATATATGCTGCTATTCACATGTTAAATCCGCCCAGAATCTCCATGGTCTTAGTCTTATAAACCTCCCCCTCTTTTCCAAGTCAAATCATCTCTCCATCAACTTCCCTACTCTCCTTACTCTTCGTAAACCAACATCCCTCTCGGTAGACCATGTCCAGGAACAGCAACAAAAAGCCGGTCGGATTTGCTACCCACATTACGGCTGGTGGAATGGCCGGTGCTTGTGAGGCTGTAAATGGATCCTTCATAGTTTAGTAAGGATATGTTCTCACTACCCCATAGCTCATATGTCAGCCTCTCGACACCATTAAAGTCCGTATGCAGCTCTCCAAGTCTGGAAGGACTTCAGATGTAAGACTGAACATCGATCGATATTCTGTAAATTAACAATGTATAGACAAAGTCCCGAGGATTTATATCAACTGGTTCCAATATTGTCAGACGAGAGACGCCACTCGCTCTGTACAAAGGTCTCGGCGCCGTTTTGTCAGGAATCGTTCCTAAGATGGCCACTCGATTTGCGAGTTTTGAGGCATACCACAGCTGGCTCGCCGATGAGTCAACAGGAAAGACGAGCGTCGGAAATACTTTCCTGGGTGTGACTCGTTGCTCTTCTTTTCCATTGCAGTCTTCATAATTTTCATTCACAGCTGGGCTGGGAGCCGGCACCACGGAAGCCATTTTGGTTGTGAATCCAATGGAGGTCGTCAAGATTCGGTTGCAGGCCCAGCAGCATTCCCTCGCAGATCCAATGGAGACGCCGAGATATCGCAATGCCGGTCATGCCGTTTATACCATTATTCGAGAAGAAGGCATCACCACATTATATCGGGGTGTCTCTCTCACTGTTCTTCGGCAAGCTACCAACCAAGGTGCCAATTTTACTGCATACCAGGAAATCAAGAAACTAGCCCACAGAATGCAACCCGGTCTTACTGAGCTTCCCTCATATCAGCACATGATTATCGGCCTCATATCAGGCGCTATGGGTCCTTTCTCAAACGCTCCGATTGATACCATCAAAACCCGTAAGTGATTGTTTTGATCACCAATATTCCTAAATCTAAGTATTCCACAAGGTTTACAAAAGGCAACTACGATCCCAGGCCAATCTGCCTTTCAACGGATCGCAGTTATTGCGTCGGATATGTGGAGACAAGAGGGCTTTCGATCATTCTATAAGGGTATAACACCTCGTGTACTTCGTGTTGCACCTGGACAAGCGATTGTCTTTGCTGTTTACGAGCGTGTTAGTGGTATCATTGAGAAAATGAGGCCAACAGTTAGAGAAGATGATGGCTACTCCGAGTAATCAAAAATTGTCAGGGAACCACATATATGTTGACTAGTTCAGGAAGAACATGGATGATCTCTTGATTATTACTTACTTACTTATTACGCTTTACAAGCCCATTATTAGTAGCATAATATCTATGTAGTTTTTTGCAAGAGTTAATTTCAACTCGTTATCATCAGACCTGTCGTTCCTGTTTTGGAGATACACACACCGCCAGGGGCTTCGGACCTATGGACTGATGCGGAAAAATGATCAATGATCAATGAACATTAAGTCCCACCCTTGCGAAAACCACAGCACCAATTCATAGTATCCATGGCCACAAGGCGCTCGGTACTAGTGTTACACGGGTATGCTATTGATATTCTTGTCTTCATGAGATAATGTGATTTCACGGTTTTAGTTACTCGCAGAATGGATACATATTCAGCAAACGAGTGAGTTGTGATATGTTCGTGACGTAGAATATGATACCGACTCAACGCTTCTTAGCTAGGCGCCTTGAGGAAAGAAATCAAAGATATTGACCTGGGTGCGGTCAGCTTATCCCTTCTTCCTGAGTCTGAGCATTAATATATACTCTTTTCTTAGTCTTCGTAGATGCGCCTCACGTTCTTCAGCCAGTTGATCTCATTAATGCTTATGCACGAAATTCCACGTCGAACTTTGACTTGAACGTGCCAGAGGCCGACTTACAAACGTCTGAGATACAGGATCCCCTGCTGACACCTCGCGCATGGTGGCGGCCAAACCCTGAACGGACAAAAGGTATTGGTCTCCCGGAAAGTTTGACGGTGATTAGGGATATTCTGAAAACGAGGAGGTTCGAAGTGAGTTCTCCCTTTCGAGATGTCACTGGATGATTAACTAATACAAATAGGGAATCATGGGCTTCAGGTCGGTCCATAGGTGGTTTTCTGTGACGAAATCTCACAAATTACTCTTAGTCAAGGTGCGGCGTGTGCAGCGATCGTGGCTGCTCTGCTCGAGAGGCCGGAAACATACCCCCCCTTCTTGATTGATGGAAATCCTCCTCATCCACCAATGTGCGCTATGTTGCTTTTCTTCGCCCGTTCGTTCTGATTGTCATGTTGCCGGCTTCTAAAGGAAATTCTGTATTGCTGTCTCTGGGTTCAAGCTCACAGATCCCATCTGTGACCCTTTGTTCAGTCCATCTTACTCGACACCTACTCTTCATGTCCTCGGGAAGAATGATGTTGTGGTAATCGAGGAACGAACTAGAAAGCTTATTGATGTGTCGAGTAACAAGCGCGTAGAAGAGCATGAAGGCGGTAGGTTTCATAGTCTCCATCTCGACTGATCCCTTACTCGTTTGAAAGGCCACTTCGTCCCACCAAAGGCAGCTGGCGGAAATTTCTAGCTGAATATATCAGAAATCCTTCTGGTGTCATAGCTTCTCCTAGCATGAATTCTGCTCCTGTGCCACATCCAGCTACTGCTGTGTCTGGAGGGCTGAGTGCAAACATGTAGGCATGCAAACTATAGTGTTATGGTACAAAATACATTCATAGAGTGCAGAGTACATTGAGTGTTTTGTCCTCTAATGTCAGAGTTGTAGATGATGGACTTGGTTTTTTTTTTTAATTTTTAATTTTAAAAAATTTCCATTTCTTTTTGGTTTTTTCATATTTTGGACTTGGATGATTATAGTATGATATTACACTATTTCCTTTTAACATCAACAACTCTCAGAAGTTTTCTACAGGTATAGCAATTGATATGAATGTCATATGTAAGTCCATCTGTCTGGAAATTACATTCCTGCAGTGATATCATCTTCTAATTATACAAGCCTGTTTTCTACAGTGGCCACCTTTCTCGCAACATGCCTTAAGGTGGTGCTACAACTATCTGGGTATTCTGTCTTCCATGATGGAGATACTCTTATTCAACTTGATCTTCCATGACAAAGTTACCTCTATTGGTGTCTCAACACTGAAATCTCTGCTTGGGGTAATAGGAGCTTTATCACTAAAACCCCAAGCATCTCCTATAACATTTATTTGTATATAAGACTAGTAGTTACACTGTAATTTGCTAGTCTGATAATTGACAAAGATAATTATTATTGAACTCAATTTTCAGTGTTTGATGGTGACACCAAATCAACACTCACTTCCATCTTGGACTGCTCCCTATCATCTGAAGTTGCAACCATATGGCAGACAGACAGCATAGCACATAAGCTAAAGCTAAGGTTATTCCACAAGTCTACACATCTCTGAGTCCATTTTGCAGATTTCCACCCCAGTGTGAACCACACCTGACAATGGAGATTGATACACCAAGAGGTTGTTCTTTCTATTTTTTCAAGTACTAATAGTTTCAGAGCATTATTGACACATTTTTATATGTCTTCTATAGAATATTGTGTTAAAGCTATTGCCAACAACTCAAGATATGGAACTGTAATCAAATACTATCAATATATGTGAGCCTCAAAAACTTGAGGTGTCCACCATATTATATGATATTAATTAACTAGTAGATCCTCAATTATAGGACAGTAGCTTTTGTCCTATTTTCATTTTCAGCATGAATAAATACTTAGGAGGTGATACCAAGAATATTATGTGCTTACTTTACTAAATAGCAGCCTTCATCAGGATCTCTCACCCTATTTCTCCAAGACTAAGCAAGAAAGTCTTGGAGAATTCTAAGTTTCATAAAGGCAAGGATAAAGCTAACACTTTCTAAGCAAATACTCAAAGCAGTCATTCTTATGCTCAAGTGTTTATGGACAATATAAAAAACATTGTGAAAATCAAGGAAATTTTTCCTAATATTTCAGTAAAGAAAATTAAAGAAGTTCAGAAAATGCTAAATAAGCCAAAGAAAGATAAACCAAGGCTTAACATAATAACAAAGGATCTGTTAAGAAAACAAATTATAATTCTTATGAGCTTGGGTAATTCTAACAAATTCATGGTTTTATCCAACAAACATGTTTCTAAAATCAACAAAGCTTTCAAAGATATCAAATCAGATATTTTGGCTAACTTTATTCAAGCTGACAACAAAGGTTTGACAATTACTACTAACAAAGTTATATCTACTTCAGATTTGAGTATTATTGAGAAATACATCAAAAATATTAATGTTGTTGATTCAAATAATGTCTTGTCACTAAGACTATCATAGTTCAAATCATATTTCAAGATTTTGGGTATCTCTTATCTTATTAAAAACACAAATATTCCTATCACTTCAGATATTGTCAAAAAAGTACTACAATCCACACATATCTTCAATGATGTCATACTAGTCTGTAAGTCCTGTATTATTAAAGCCTCTCCAAAATATAATATAGCTATTATCTGGGTAGATATTTGAAATTTCTAGAGTAGTGCTAAAGCCAAAACACTGATTAATAGTTGCTTCAATATTGGAAGCCACATCATTACTATCCATGGTACCAACATGAATACAAACATTTTCTAGTACAAAAACTGCTAGAAATAGGGGTATATGTTAGAATCACAAAAGTTGGACTTGTTTTATTTTATTTTTGAATCTAGAGTCACTGTTCAGCATAATGTTACATGTTATGATCATACTGTCATATAGAATATTGTGGAGGATTCTAGAAGAAATAATATCATATAATATGTTATATATATATTGATCTTAAAGCAGATACATAGTTATTTAGAGTAGGCTAAGTATAGTGTAGCATAAACTATCAGTCTAGAGTATATAAGATAAACAATCTTGTACAGAGTTCTTTATCAAGTTCTTTTGTGATTATTCAATCCAAGATTACTCTTTTGACTTAACTCTTAGTTCTAAGTTCTTAATAACATACTACTTTTGCCTGCTGTATTTAAAAAGCAAAATATCTGAAATGTAACAGCTCTCACAAACTTAAACATTACCATGATTTGGCTTGGTATTATAAGGCCAATTTTAAAATCAACTCTCTAAGATAAACCATATATATATATTTAAATATGTCAATTGCAAAGGCAAGCATCAGGTAGACAGTTACAATTGTCAATTTTAAAAATACTGTTTTAACTGTAACTGGCACAATAAAAAATCTTAAAAGCTCTAAAAAATTAGAGCTAATTCAATTTGTTTATCTGTGGGCAACAGTAAATTATGATTTTAAAAAGTCTCAGTATCTTCTTACAGAATATTTGAAAGAATCATCTTTTAACAGATATTATTTCAGAAAATAATAAAAATATTGATATTATATTTATTCAGGAACCTTTATAGTCAATAAATCTCTAGCTTAATATCTGAAGAAGGGAAAACAATTATTGGTGCTCCCAATCATTTATCATAGGTCACTTTTTCAAGACATTCAACTAACAAGAATGATTATTTGAGAGTTACCACATATATCAATGCTTAACTCTCTTAATTATGTTTTTCTTTTGAAAGAATATTATAAATCACAGAGACATCAATCTTATTTCTTTCTTTAATAGAGATATTATCTATTTTATGATCAACATATATTTTGATAATCAGCAAAGTATTTTAAAATATCTTCAGGATATTAAGATTAATCTTAACAATGTTATTATCATGACTGATGATTTTAACATTAGAAATAACAACTGGAATCTATCATATCTCCATCACTCAATTTATGCTAACACACTCATGAAATTAGCAGACTTTTTTGGTTTAGGACTTTCTATACTGGTCAATCAAGTTTCAACTCAATATGCTAATAATCCTAATGACTCTAATTCAGTTATTGACTTTATGTTCCTCACAGCTAATTCTGAGAAATTTAACAATTATTCTATTATTCCCAACTTAAGAAGCTTTTTGGATCACACTCTTTTAACTATTTCTATTATCATTAACAAAGAGTTTATCCAAGACAAATGATGAATGATAGTTGAGAGCAGCAATGAAGAAGGAAGTTTTATTCTTGAACTCAAGAATGTAGTGGAATCCATTGATACTACTAACATTCCCAACTGTGATTTATTAGAGAAAATAGTAGATAAATTCATGCTTATAACAAAGAATACTTGGAACAAACATTCAAAATAGGTA
>Ga0157367_1001463_pt1 | contig 10374 bp, 6 predicted proteins | sample AttbisABBM2_FD_113142 | JGI IMG/M metagenome (GOLD analysis project Ga0157367, IMG submission 113142) | Fungus gardens microbial communities from leaf cutter ant in Botucatu, State of São Paulo, Brazil - Atta bisphaerica ABBM2 | ecosystem: Host-associated > Fungi > Mycelium > Unclassified ...
CCTGGTCCATCAATAGATAAACCTAATATTTATCCCTTCGGTACCCCATACAATTCGATTTATGAGGAATTGGATGGGAAGGATTCTAGACTGTGAGCAAATATGTTATTCACACGATGGAATCTCATAAATGTTCGGAGATCAGTTACAGTGCTAATGGACTTCTGCCGATGCTTGATAGGAATCGGCGCATCAAATTGGCTCCAGAAAGATGGCAGGAGAATAGGGCAGTTGCCGACATTGTCATCACCTGCGAAGAGCGGTGCTTCGACGCGGTCTGTGATGGTAATGATTCCCAAATTTGTGGCAATTATTCCACTCATAGCCTCTACACAGATCTCTTGTCTCGTGCGAGCGAATTTAACAAGCCAGTTCACATCATAAATATGGAGATAAAGGATAATCATGAAGAAGCATTGATCGCTGGGAAAGCCATGCTAGATTTAGCAGCTGCGGTTGGTCACTTGAGTGAACAGGCAAATCCCATTTGATATTATCAATCATAGATCGAAACAGCGGAAGACATCGATGAAAACATAGATAAGATTCTCCAAGAGCAGCAAGAGAAACACCCGCACAGTCTTTTGCACGCAGTTGCGTACTATTGACCCTAGCCCAAACCGACCCGGAATTTCACTGTTCTCCGTCCTCTCTTTTTATGACTAAGCACAGGGTCCTCATCACAATTATCTAATTAGCAGAAAGCTGTATTTATAGTATAATCTCTCGTCCTACAGAAAGCTATAAAGTGCAAGTTGCACTGAGGGGTAGGTTACAAAATGCATGACTTTGTTGACTGGATACAGTGGCTCAAAAATTGCTTGAATATTAGCGGGAATGAGTAACAGGACGCCTATGAAGTGCTACAGTAGTGCAAAAAGAGCCTGTGAGCCTGTAATCCTTCCTGAAATATCCACCTGTCCTGGCAGGTTACTATCAAGCACGCAATCTGTACGCGAAATCAGCGTGAGAATCAAAGGCGTGATGTGAAGTGATTAGCCAGAAACGTATTTAGTGGCAATTACATCTCACAAATCTTTCACAAATCTTTCACCTCACTAGACATGTCATCTCTCCGCCTTGGCTACACTGCCCCTGATTTTGAGGCTCAAACTACTGCTGGGCCAATCAAGTTCCATGATTGGATTGGCGATTCATGGGTAAGCAAACAGGTCAAGGAAGTCGGGGGGATTGGATCACTAATTATAGTGTGTAGGCAATCCTGTTTTCTCATCCTGGTGACTTTACCCCTGTATGTACTACAGAACTTGGTGAGGTTGCTCGCCGTGCCGCCGATTTTGAGAAACGTGGTGTCAAAGTCATCGGTCTTTCTGTGGATAGCAATGAACAGCACGGTGAATGGATCAAAGACATCAATAACTATGGTTCAACCAACGTTCAATTCCCTATCGTATGTCTAAGTGACGTATCAGGATATCTTTGGGAAATCTGAAGGGTTCCTTGTAGATTGCTGACATCGATAGGAAGATTTCTACTCTGTATGATATGTTGGACGAGCAAGATCCCACCAACAGGGATGGTAAAGGACTTCCTTTTACCGTAAGTCTGCCGCCTTTGCATTTCATGGTCTTTTTTTGACTGAGGTATGACAGGTTCGCACTGTCTTCATCATTGATCCCAAGAAGAAGATTCGCCTGACCCTTGCTTATCCTGCTTCATGTGGCCGTAACTTTGATGAAATCATCCGGTTTGTACCCCAACTCGATGATATATTGGTCATGGCTAATTTTGACGAATTTCAGTGTTGTTGACTGTACGTACCGGCACAATTTTGGATACCTGCTATTGACGCACAATCTAGCTCTGCAACTTAGCGACAGACAACCTATTACCACACCTGTTAATTGGAACAAGGGTGATGCTGTCATCATTCACCCCACGGTGACCGACGATGAAGCAACAAAACGGTTCCCCAGCCATACTCGTCATTTGGTAATGATCGAAGTTTAGATTTGTGATGGAAGGCGCGCTGACCCTTTGAACCTAGCCCTACCTCAGAACCACATCCATCGATGCCTAAAAGTCGCACCTCACGATTCCGATTGCTACCACTGACCACTGAAAGTTTGAGTCAGATATCTGGATTGATGTAATCTATGCATTGAAAAGGAGATTGAAAAGGAGCATGTCAAGGAGCATGTAATATTATTTGCATTCGAAATCTTATTGGATCCGAGCTTCAGTATGATGTCCCATGTCCCAGAATTGAGGGAAATCTCGTCATGTCCGAGTTTCAATGTGGTGCCAGGCGAATACGCCTGCATGTCCCGGGTTGTTGGACTTGATTCGGAGAATTAATTGAGGACTGCTAACACAAACAAACAATTCATGAGAGAGTACGCGTCATGGACCCTCCTAACATCTCTATATTCTTTCATCCATGGCCAACGCAGAAGGTAGTGCATACAGGTTCTTCGTGTATTCTCTGCTATGAAATGAGCCGTGCTGATGGAATCCCAGCTACTCTCTGACTGTCTTCTCGCCAAGCGGCAAACTAGTCCAGATTGAGCACGCTCTCGCTGCGGTTTCGCAAGGAACAACAAGTCTTGGAATTAAAGGTGCGTGTTTTCCACCAGGCACTAGGTCAGTCTAAGTATCACACCTCTAGCATCCAACGGGATCGTGATTGCCACTGAAAAGAAGACATCTTCTATCCTTATTGATGATTCCGTGGTGGATAAGGTGGCGGTAATCTGTCCTAACATCGGCATCGTGTACTCGGGCATGGGTCCGGATTTCAGAGTACTAGTCACAAAGGCTCGTAAAAGCGCACAAGCCTATTGGAAGATTTATAATGAATATCCGCCAACACGGGTACTGACTCAGGAAATCGCGAACGTGATGCAGCAAGCAACACAATCTGGGTAGGTACAATCCACTCCATACAAGTACACGTATTTATTTTCTTCATCCAGCGGTGTACGACCGTATGGCGTGTCTTTGCTTGTCGCTGGTTGGGATTCCAATCGCGGGCCTTCACTATATCAAGTCGACCCATCAGGATCGTTTTGGGCTTGGAAGGCAAGCGCGATTGGGAAGAATATGGTCAATGCGAAGACTTTTTTGGAGAAGAGGCAAGGTTCCAGTCTTGTTTTTGTCCGCCGCATGCACTGAATTGTGATTACCATCTAGATACAATGATGATATCAGCTTAGAAGATGCCATCCATACCGCCCTGTTAACACTGAAGGAAGGGTTTGAGGGGCAGATGACTGAGAAAACGATCGAAATAGGGGTGGTGACAGTACCAACGCCGGAAGAATTGGAGATAAGTGCTGTTGGTCCCAACGTCCGGCCTAAGCCAACGTTTAGGAAGCTAAGTGAAGGAGAAGTCCAAGATTACCTTGCATTGTAATCCATAGTTCACGTGTATCATTTATCGCATCTTGTTCGCAATGGGCCTGATCATTGCCTGCTCAAAGGCTGAGGAACGATCAAGTGGAAGCATCAGCTCTCGACACAGGATGAGGCGATACCGACACCGAAAAAATATCTGGGGATGGCCAACAATACTCTCATGTCACAGGGAAGCGGGTCTGGAGTGTCTTTGAGATCCAATCCAATCTCAGATCCCGACCAAACCAACCCTGGTCTTCTTCCTTTCCATCCAAGCCACTTTTCATTTACGAGCCACAATCTCCAGAGTTCTTTGAAAAAAAAACTTGGAACGTTTGTACATCTGATCTAGCACCGGATGATTGCATGGTTGTAGTCAACTCTCCAGCACGTCTTGCCTGTGTTCGACGCTCAATCCTACCAAACAAGATACGTTGATTGTGTGTTCTATTCACGTGTATAGAATCGAAACGCCGTCCCTTGGCAGGCATAGAGCCACAGATCTCAGCATTAACCTGTTTCTGATGCTGTCCAGTGATTTCTCTTCGTTCGTTTCCCATGGCCAACCGGTATATAAATTACAATCAAATCGGACCAGGGATGCTGATCTAGTTCCAGTCTTATTCCCTCCCCCAGAGTCATTTGATATTTTTCTCACCTCCCTTCGACATGTCCTATCACCCAGAGAAACCCAAACGACGCTCGGACATGGCTTGTAGACGATGTCGTGCCCGTAAACTCAAGGTTTTTCTAATTTCCATTACCAATAAAACCTTGCTGACCTTTCAACTGCGTAGTGCGAAAATAAGGATAGTGTGGCACCGTGCAAAAGGTGTGAGGGAGAAAAAGCTGAATGCATATTTGTCCCCGTTGCCGACGACACCAAGCCACCAAAGACCGCAAATTATCGTCGCGGCAGCTCAGAGGACTACCGAAGTCAATCAGCAACATCTACCTCCCCAACCAATGGGGGGACCGCAATTCAAGGGATGTCTCCGCAGTCCTATGAAACATTCTCGACAAGGCACGTTGTTTTCCAGGTCTTTGATGTTTGAATGTGCCCCTGATGCATGTGTGTAACATTCTTGACTTTGGTCTCAGTAGTTCTGCGTATTGTCGGCATCCCCACATACGCCCCCAGGCTGATATTCCCCTTCCTACTGAGGAGCGGATCGGCACCGGATTTCACAGCCAACATTATAGGGATGCAAGCTTCTCAGGTCTTGACGGATCTTCGTGGCTAAATTCAGCTCAGCCGGAATATTCTTCGCATCCGATTATGGTTCATGCGATTATGGCTCCTCCACATGTCAACCAGGGACAGCCTCATCCATCTACTCGATACAGCTATTCACCGCCATCCGATCCGTCTTATTCTCATGAAACATACGACGCAAACCAACAACCTCGCCTAGGTATCAATATCAATACTCATTCATATTATACCTCGGAAGACACGATGTACGAACCTCAGAATTCGCAGCACCGGTATTACCTTCCAAATGGACATTATCAAAGGTTTCACTCCCAGCCAAACGATTTTCCTACGTACTCAGACCTTCATGTGGGTCCACAACATGATAACAAGTGAGCATTTCGAGAAACAACACTCTTATCAGACAATGATGACTAGGCTTTTGTTACCTAGTAATTTCTACGGCCGCTACCGTTAATCGGTTTAAGCCTGACGCCTTGTACGGACTGCGCATTGACATAGTTTTTGATTCATTTGCTGTCGTCTTGCTTTCCATACTTTCACAATCGTGTAATACTACATAAGTGAAATTAAGATTTGTGTTGTTTGTGTTGTGTCATAGTCCGACCTCGATATTAATTGATCAGCGCGTTGATGATCGTCTCCGAGTAACGGCAATGGCCCCCGTAAGCAGATTATGCGGATGAGCGAGAAGCCCTCGTCTCGGCGTTCGTGGGTCTTCAAGAGTTTCGCATGACGCCGAATGAATGGATAGGTTACCGTTTCACTAGTGAGGCAACCGTCAAGATTGGGTTAGTCGCTCGTAGATGTACGTCAGACGTCATTCCCGAAGTTGGCATTCCCGAAGTTGACGCAAGAAGGCCACGAGTAGAAAACATGGCTATGTGACTCCATGATAACCAATCAGCCGTACAGTAAGGCTTCTGAGAGGCTACTACTTCACAATAGTCGTTCACTCATTGTAGACCTTAAGGCTCCAAGCGGTGCGAAATGACAAGCTGCGGTCAATCAAACGTCAGCTCCGCCTGATACTTAATCATGTAGGTGCTCTTCTAGCAGCCTTCAGTTGCCACTCCAATTAAATCGGACAGGTATAGGCGGCATGTACGACGACGGCTATTTACAAAGGCCATTGAATACGCTCTCCGAAGTTCCAGTGTACCGCTTTCACCGAGGTATATTCCTCCAGGGCATAACTGCCAAGCTCGCGACCTGAGAAAAAACACAAAGTTTAGGCATTCAGATCCCATGAGGACGTCGGCGAATAAACTAACCTATTCCAGACTGTTTCTTGCCCCCAAATGGAACATTGTTGCTTAAGAGACCGTACTGGTTCACCCAAACCTAGAGTAGTCGAACTCGGGAATCAGCCCAAGCACAGTTACATCAAGAATCTACTCACAGTGCCTGCCTCAAGAGCGGATGAAACGCGCATGCATTGATTGGCATCAGCTGAACCATATACATAAAGATATTCACGGTGCCTTCATGAGCAATCGCTGAAAGGTTCAGGTACGACAAACACGTACTCGAGTAAACGCCTGCACCAAGACCATAGCTCGTATCATTTGCGATGGCGATTGCCTCATCTTCTGTCTTGAACCTGCCGACAGAGAGCACTGGTCCGAATATCTATGTCCAGTTTAGTTTCAACCTGAGAAAGACCCGACCGGAAGTAGGGCCGCAAATCTATATTTTACCTCTTCTTTGACCTAGTTACGCATTAGGCATCAGGCATATATAGTGCAAGAACCTGAAGTGACGTACTATCTTCATATCGGGATGGATGTCGGTGAAGACTGATGATGGATCAGAACCATGTAGAAGGCAAGTGCTGAAATTCCCACTCGTTGGATCCACGTAAAACCCCTTTCCTGTTCGTTTGACACCTCCCAGAATCACATTTGCACCTTCTTTTTTACCGGATTCAATATAATTCCAAACTCTGTCATACTGGCCTTCAGAGACCTAATCCAGGAGAGTTAAGGGTATTCTTCTTAAAGCCGGCTCATCACCATACCACAGGTCCACAGGTAGTTTTCTCGTCAAACCCATCACCGATGACTGTGGCCTTAACTATTGCGGTAAGCGACTCAATGAATCTGTCGTAAATGGATTCTTGAACATAAACTCGAGAGCTGGCGGTACAATCTTGTCCAGTGTTGTAACATATGCCTAGGGCAGCCCAGTTGGCAGCTCAAGAATAGTCAGTAAGCCCAATGTACGAGGAAACCAAAATATCGGTGAATATGAAATCATAGGCCGGTATGGAATTTATACGTTCTCGCTCCGAGAATTCAGGGCTTTATCCCCTGCTGAGCAAAGTGGCAAGCACAGACAAATCCGTTCATTTCCGATAGCCACTGAAGCACGTGGAAAAACCACACTTCATGAAAAAAGAGGCCGGAAAAAGGATACCCAGAGGGATCAATATTCACCTTGCTCCAGATCTGCTGATTCGAAAACCAGATACGGCGATTTCCCGCCAAGTTCCAAAGATACCTATAATGTGATCAGCTACGATGAGAAGGTGGAAAGACCAGTTCAGTTTACTTTTTTCAAGTTGCTTTTCGCAGCCGCTTCCATGATTTTACGACCAGTGATTGTAGATCCTGTGAATGCCACTTTGTCAACGTCTGGGTGTGCTGCCAGAGCTGCACCTCCGACGGGACCGTGGGAAGGGACAGTGTTAATGACACCAGGAGGAAATCTATTTAATCGAGGCACATAGGTCATTTGTCCAATCGACTGGCCGTCTACTTACCCTGCCTCTTTGACAAGTTCCGAAAGTTTCTGAACAACATCAGAACGTTTTTTTTCATTGTTCTGTAGACCACCTTACCAGGGCAGTCAAAGGAGTCAACTCTGAGGGCTTCATAACGATCGTGCAACCCACAGCAAGGGCGGGGGCAACTTTCCATGCCCTGATGAATTAAATCAAAGGTGTTTACAGTCTAGAAGGCGAACTATCCACGGACCACATGTTGATGGGATAATTCCATGGAATGCTGTTGACATCTCAGGTGGACTTCCTTTCCAACTACAATAAATAAATAAATACTTACATTTGACCGCAGACACCAATTGGATCGTGGCGAGTGAACGCTAATTTAGCTTTGTTGTCGACTTCGAGGGTCTAGTGATTTGTACGACCCAACGCGAACGTAGGTCACGGCATGGTAAAGAGAAGCCGCAGAATTGAAGCACCATCTCAGTCTACATAAATGACGCCTACCTGACCCATAATCTTGTCGGCCCAGCCTGCATAGTAACGGAGGCACTGAACGCAGTCGCCGATATCAAAGTCTCTATCACAGGGCCATGGATAAGGTAACGGCTGGACGCCAATAATGGCTTACCTGGCAACCTTGACGGGTTTCCCATTGTTGAGAGATTCGAGTTCGGCGAGGCTCTGTTGGTCGCGTTCAATTAAGTCGGCAAGTTTACCGATGAGTCTAGCTCTTTCGAATCCGGTGACGTTTTTTCCCCATGTAGTCTTAAAAGCACGCCTAGCGGCCGTCACAGCTACATCGATATCCTTAGGGGAGGCTACAGGGCATAAATGTAAAGCATCCTACTTGAAGTATTGCATTACCAGAGACAACAGAACAAATGATTTCTTCCGTCGCAGGATTGATGGCTCTGAATTCAGCATCGATAAACGTAACTTTGCAGCAGAGTACACGAGCGTACGTAATCATTTCTGAGGAATCAAGAGATGGAACAAACTCATTATCGATGAAGAGTCCAGTCGGGACAGTTATTTGCTTGTTGAGGGAGGGGATCTGCACATTGACAGTGTGAGCCATTCTTAATGGGGTGAAGATGTGAGAAAGTGAGAAATTGAGCAGGAGAGTTTAAGAACCTTTTGGACGAAGTGTGTGTATCCTTCCTGATAGATTGCAAGTATGTGTGACTGGTCCACATTACAGCCCAACTCATTTCCCATCTGCTATTTTATTCCTGCTGCTTTCCTTGACGATGCTTTCTTGCCTGTCCTGTCCCTTCTGCCGTGTCTTGGTATATGCAACCTGAGATTGAATGTAGCATGCAAGTGCCTGCTACAGACAAAGAAATCCATGACTGTTCAGGCACCCAAAGCTCTCCGAAGACCAGACCCGTCCTTTAAATGACCGCTCTCAGAAAGTAAAACCAGTCTCGAACTGCCGGAGAAATCAGGCCCGGCACTCTGCTATGACACAATCTTTAGAAGAGGATGTTAAATCAGTTTCAAATGTAGACCCTTCTTTTGTAGTAGCCTGACTCAAACTTGTCTACAGACCACTATGAAGCTAGCCTAGAAATGAGAATCCTCATGTGAGTGTAGGTTGAATTGTATTCTCACCATAGGTTTTCCCAATGTGGGAAGTATACAAATGCAGAAGAATTTTGTCTGCGCGTCGTGGACCGAAATCCGGCGTTGATGGTCCTCCTTACTCCATCGTCTTCGTGTCTTGATGCATGCTTATGATGGCACTCCTTTGGTTGTGTGAAGTCTAGAACCTCAAGGAGCAAATGGATGGTTCGTCCAGATAAGTATGTTCTCCTGTCAGACTTAGGGTGTGAGTAGTTACTTTTTACGGAATTCATGCCCAACTCCATTGAGTCAACCTAGGGCATCGAGGAATTCCATTTCTATGGAATGATGTGAGATCGGTTTACATTGACATCAGAACCGGGTATAGAGCCGGGAGGAAATGGAACACGAGAGCAACCAGGATCACAGGAAAAAAAATATCTACAAGAGAACAAGAGGTCTCCACTTTAGGCCCTCCTTGCCTGGTTGACCACTCGGACGCTTATCTTGTGTTTTGTTATTCTGCAACGACCAAGTAAATCTCACACTTTACGAACTCTAGCTTCGTTCTCTCAAGGTGTCTCCGTGTAGTCCCTAACCAGCTTCTTCAACACATCCCGTGACTATGCCAAGTGCCGTCGCCATGCTGCTCATTAGCTTCTGACTCTGTGACTTATTACGAATCAACCCCACTTACACCAATAGTAGTCGGGATGGTGTTCCAGGGCTTTGGTATAGACATCATTTGTGGAGCCCTCTAAAATTCACACCAAGCAATAGAACTTCCAATGATAAGGCCTCAGAATTTCCAGCTAGTCCGTGTCCTGACTGATTATACACATCTAAATATGATACTATTGATAACACTAAGCTACTACTCATAGAGTAAACTTGAACTTACATATAGCCAGTATCTTCCGACTTGACTTATATTGTTAAGTATAGTTTACACTTCAAGTAGGAGTTTATAAATGTCACACAAAAGAACAGATTAAGTACAAGAGATTTGTTTATTGATATAACTGGATATCGTTATAGTATTGGAAGCAATCTTATCAGTCTAACTATAGTTACTGTGGACTTGGGATTGCATCTCATTTAGTTACATCACATGATCACATATACTACTATCTGTGAATGTGTTTTATGACTCTTAGTTATTTATAGTTATTTACAGTTGTCCACAGTAACTTCTGAGTAATCAGATAGACTTCTTAGTTATCACTTATACTCTATTTAACATATAGACCATTCCAAAACTGTTTTCTGCATCAAATAAGTCTTATGTCAATTCTAAATATTCTTTTATATTATGACTTAGGTTCTAGAGTTTGGATAAAGAATAATACAAGAGAATTCAATAAAAAATTTATTACAAACTAGTTTATCTTATATCATAGACAATGATTTGTATATATACTATAACTAACTTACTCTAAAGTCTATGTACTTTCTATAAGACTAACATGTTATTACTATACTATATGTTGTAGCAACTACTCGC
>Ga0157367_1001464_pt1 | contig 10374 bp, 9 predicted proteins | sample AttbisABBM2_FD_113142 | JGI IMG/M metagenome (GOLD analysis project Ga0157367, IMG submission 113142) | Fungus gardens microbial communities from leaf cutter ant in Botucatu, State of São Paulo, Brazil - Atta bisphaerica ABBM2 | ecosystem: Host-associated > Fungi > Mycelium > Unclassified ...
ATCCCAAGCGCAGACATCTGCATCGCTATCGACCAGCTTCCGGTCGGGTCTGTAAACTGCGGAAGCAGGGCCAGGAACAGCAAAAAAACCTTCGGGTTTAGGCCGCTAATGCAGAGCCCTTTCACCGCCCACTGCGTCCAGTTTCCCGCGTGTTGGGTGGTCTTTTCCGGTGCGGCCGGGTGACGCAGCAACGTTATGCCAAGCCACAGGAGATACAGCGCTCCCGCCACGGTCAGCCCGGCTAACGCCAGCGGATGTTGAGCAATCAGTACCCCCACGCCTGCCACCACAATCAACGTGGCTAGCAGATGCCCGGACATCAGCCCCATAACCGCCGGTACCACGCGGCGGCCGTTGATCCCGGCGCTAATGGCGTAGGCCCAGTCGGCCCCCGGGGTCATGATAAGCAGAAAAGAAACCACCCAAAAGCCGGCCACAATACTCATTTCCATCGTCCTGAAAACTCCCGCAGTGCGTCAAACGTTGCGAAAAAGAATATCGTTAACCCTGCGAAATAGGCTTTCAATGTTATGCTCATAACACGGTGAAATTGAGAAAATCTTCCACATGGATAGCATCGATCGAAAAATTCTTGCTGAGCTACAGTCAGATGGCCGCTTATCCCTTACCGAGCTGGCTGAAAGAGTGAATCTGAGCCTCTCGCCGTGCCATCGTCGCGTGCGGGCGCTGGAGCAAAGCGGGGCCATAACGGGATATCGTGCCAGCCTGGATCCGGCTAAAATGGGGTTTAACTTCCTGGCGATCGTCTTTGCGACGCTGAAAGAGGGGGACCGAAAGGCGGTTAGCGCGTTTGAAGCGGCGGTGGAGGAAATTCCGCAGATCGTGCTGGCGCAGCGTCTGTTTGGCGATCCCGATTATCTGATGCACGTCGTGACCCGCGACCTCTCCGCTTTCCAGAAGCTCTATGACGAGAAGCTTTCCGCCATGCCTGGCGTGCAGCATCTTCGCTCTACGCTGGTGATGAAAACGGTGGTGCAGGACAGGCCTTTTCCGCTGGACGTCACGGGACGAGACTGAATGACATGCCCGGCAGAGCGCCGGGCATCAAAGGAGATTAGCCGACAAACATCACCGACACGCACAGCACCCCGACGATCAGCGTCAGCAGGTTGCCAATGGAACGGTACTGTTTCAGGGAGGGGATCAGATACGTCGACAGCGTCGGCATGATAAACAGGATCATGGCGATAAGCGGGCCGCTGATGGCGTAAATCATCGAAATGGCGTTCGGGTTAATGCAGCAGACGGCAAAGGTGATTAACGACACCCCCATAATGGAAATCGCGCGGTTAAAGGCGCGGCTCTTTTTTACGCCCACCTGATTGAGCGACGACTTCACGATCTCCGTTGCCCCTTCAATCACCCCAAAATAGGTGCCGAGGAACGATTTCGACATCGCAATAATCGCCACGATAATCCCGGAAATCCCCAGCCACGCCGGTGAAGAAGGCATCATCGACAGCGCGGACAGGATCGTCACCCCTTGCTCTTTGGCGGTCACAATGTACGACGGCGGAATAGAGAGCAGGCAGCTGAAGACAAAGAACAGCACGCTCAGGCAGATAATCAGGTACGCCACCTTCATGATTTTCTTGCATTTATCCATTGCGCCGTCGGCAAATTTCTCGCGACGGTCAACGGCAAATGTGGAGATAATCGGGGTATGGCTGAACGCAAACACCATCACCGGAATCGAAATCCAGACCTGGTGCAGCGTATGGCGATCGACGGCCATCTGGCTGGTCAGCAGCGAAGGTTGCCAGCTGCCGATCAGATAGAGCGAGACAAACAGGAAGTAGGCAATCAGCGGAAACACCAGGAAGCCCATCACTTTTATCGTGATATGCCGTCCCATCAGGAAGATCAGATTCAGGACCAGCACCACCCCCAGGCTGACCAGCACGCGAACGGCGGTATCCACCGTCAGGTGTTTCGCCAGCTGTTCCGTGAGTGAGTTGGTGATGGCCACCGCATAAATCTGCACCACCACAAAGAAGGCGATGAAATAGAGCGTGGTGATCAGATTGCCAATCTTCCTGCCGTAGTAGTGCGACACGGCGCCGGTGATCCCTTCGTTGCCTTTTGTTTTGGACGACAGGATAAATTGCGCCAGCGCCCGGTGCGGCCAGTAGGTTAAGGGGTAGGCCACGAGGGCAGTAATAAACAGGACGATAGCGCCTGCTGAGCCCAGTTGAATGGGCAAAAACAGCGTTCCTGCGCCCACGGCCGTGCCGTAGAGAGCGAAACTCCAGAGAGTCTCATCTTTTGACCAAATTTTCGACATTAGAGCAACGTATCAACTATCAAACCATCGGAATGGAGTGCAATTTACCATAGTTATGCACGGAGAGCGCAGTTGCTTCGAAGGAGTTTGGCCGGAACGGGCGTCCGGCCAGAGGTGGTTTAGCCTGCCAGGGCGCGCCGTTGCTGGCGACGCTTAAGAAATTTATCGCGAAGGCAATCGTATGCCCAGTTGTAGAACATGGTGTACGGCAGGAAGAACAGGAAGAAACCTATTTCCAGCGTGAATGCCTGAAGCAGGGTGACGCCCAGTACGGCGGCCACAATCGACACGCCAATCACAATAAACCCGCATTCAAACCCCAGCGCATGCAGCGCACGCACTTTTGCCGTACGTTTGACGCGCTGAACCGGCCAGAAACGGTCGAAGCCGAAGTTATAAATAATGTTCCACAGCATGGCGGTGGTGGCCAGAATAATGGTCAACCCACCCATCTCCACAACGGAACGCTGCATGAGCCACGCCGCCGTAGGGGCGAGGATCGCCGTCGCAATCCCTTCAAAACAGACAGCATGAAAGATCCGCTCCGGCAGTTTACGTTGGAGTGCATCCTGATGTTGCATAATCACAGACCTCATTAATTCGCCGGTATGGGCGTTGATGCGGCCTATTTTCATCGCTAAAGCTGATATATTAAAGATAGTATCCATCGCTAAAACAGATAGGTTATGCGCTATTCACCCGAAGCCCTTAATGCATTTGTCGAGACCGTTGCGGCGGGCTCTTTTTCTGCGGCCGCCCGCCGGCTGCGTAAAAGCCAGTCGACGATCAGCACGTCCATTGCCAATCTTGAAGCCGATCTCGGTTTCGAGCTGTTTGACCGCTCGGCGCGCCAGCCGGTGTTAACGGCCCAGGGGGAACAGGTGCTGGGCTATGTGCAGGCCATCCTGGCCGCCAGCACGCGGCTGGATGAGCTGGCGGTGTCGTTAACGGCGCAAACGGAGGCGCGTCTGACGTTTGTCCTTTCCGATACCCTTAACCCGGACGTGCTGGAAGAGATGATGAAACAGTTTGACGCGCGCTTTCCCCATACGGAATTCGAATGTCTGATTGGCGAGGAGGAGGACGTGATCGATCTGCTGCAAAAGGAGCGAGCGCAGGTTGGCCTGACGGAAGCGCGAGACGGTTATCCTACGGATATCGGCGCTATCCGGCTGCCGATGCAGACCCGCATGGCGATCTATGTCGCGACCACGCATCCGCTCGCCGGACAACATGACGTTCAGCGTGACGAGCTCCACGGCTGGCGAGAGCTGCGGCTGAGCACCTATCTTGAGCGCGAGGCTGAGATCGCGCGCGGGCCCGTCTGGTCAGCACCGAATTACCTGTTACTCTTGAGTATGGCGGTACAGGGATTTGGCTGGTGCGTGTTGCCGTGTGCGCTGGTGGATGAATTTGCCGCCGCGAAATCCCTGGTACAGCTCAATGTTCCCGGCTGGCCGCGGGCGATCGGCATCGATCTGCTGTGGAATAAGCGATCCCCTCCCGGCGTTGCCGGAAGCTGGCTGCGGCAGTATCTGCAGGATGCGCGCTGATCCTTGTGATTAAACTCACTATTTTTAAACAATTAAGATAATTGCCAGTAACAATCCTCTACTATCGTCATGTCATTTAACACAGAGGTCGTGATGAAAGATGTCGTAATAGTGGGTGCGTTGCGTACAGCTATCGGCTGTTTTCAGGGAGCGCTTGCGCGTCACTCGGCGGTTGACCTGGGGAGCGTGGTGGTGAAAGCGCTGGTGGAACGTAGCGGGATCGCAGCACATGAAGTTGATGAGGTGATCCTGGGACAGGTCCTCACGGCCGGTGCCGGGCAAAACCCTGCGCGTCAGGCGGCGCTGAAGGGCGGGCTGCCCAATACCGTCTCCGCCATCACCATTAACGACGTCTGTGGCTCAGGATTAAAAGCGCTGCATCTCGCGACGCAGGCCATTCAGTGTGGTGAAGCGGACGTGATCATTGCGGGCGGGCAGGAGAATATGAGCCGCGCGCCGCACGTGTTGACCGACAGCCGTACCGGCGCACAGCTGGGCAACAGTCAGCTGCTCGACAGCCTGGTGCATGACGGGCTGTGGGATGCGTTCAATGACTATCATATGGGCGTGACGGCGGAAAACCTGGCGCGCGAGTACGGCATCAGCCGTGAAGTGCAGGATGCCTACGCGCTGAGCTCGCAGCAAAAAGCGCGTGCGGCGATTGATTCCGGTCGTTTTCGCGACGAAATTGTCCCTGTCAGCACGCAGCGTCAGAGCGGTGAGTTTATTGTCGTGGATACCGATGAACAGCCGCGCACCGACGCCAGTGCTGAAGGGCTGGCGAGGCTGAATCCTGCGTTTGAAATGCAGGGCTCGGTGACGGCGGGAAATGCCTCTTCCATTAACGACGGCGCTGCCGCCGTGATGATGATGAGCGAAAGCAAAGCCCTTGAACTCGATCTTCCCGTGCTGGCCCGGATTAAGGCGTTCGCCAGCGTGGGGGTTGATCCTGCGTTAATGGGGATCGCACCGGTCTACGCGACCCGCCGCTGTCTGGAGCGTGCGGGGTGGCAGCTTTCGGATGTGGATCTGATCGAAGTGAACGAAGCCTATGCCGCGCAGGCGATCTCCGTCGGAAAAATGCTGGAGTGGGATCCCCTTCGGGTCAACGTTAACGGCGGCGCGATCGCGCTGGGCCATCCGATCGGGGCGTCCGGCTGCCGGATCCTGGTTTCGCTGGTCCACGAAATGAAAAAGCGCAATGCCCGCAAAGGGATTGCCACGCTCTGTATAGGCGGCGGGCAAGGGGTGGCACTGGCCATCGAACGCTAACTTCTCCTTATTGAAAATGACCTCCTCCGGGAGGTTTTTTTTCGCGCCCTTTTTCTCCCTACGGTTTAATTGTGATCCGAACATCATTTTCGTCATAAACAAAAATAAAAATGAAACGTTGTTTTAAATATAATTGAAAAGCCTGCTTTATGCCGATAGTATGTGTTCAATATGAAAAACGGAACGCTGTTTCGTTTATTTCCGCCTTCGGGCATGACCACATCTGGAGGTTACCGTGGACGTCAGAGAAAGCATCCACAGCGCGCACGCCAAAACGCTGGATACTCAGGGGCTGCGCAAGGCATTTTTAGTCGAGCAGATATTCGAGGCCGACAGGTACACCATGGTTTACAGCCATATCGACCGTATTATTGTGGGCGGCATTATGCCCGTCACGAAAACCGTCTCCGTGGGCGGCGAGGTCGGTAAACAGCTGGGCGTGAGCTATTTCCTCGAGCGTCGCGAGCTGGGGGTGATCAACATCGGCGGGCCGGGCACCATCACCGTAGACGGACACTGTTATGAGATTGGCCATCGCGAGGCACTGTACGTGGGTAAAGGGGAGAAAGACGTGGTCTTTGCCAGCATCGACGCCAGCAAGCCTGCGAAGTTTTACTACAACTGCGCGCCGGCTCACACCACCTGTCCAACCAAAAAAGTGACCCCGGCAGACGTCGCACCCGTGACGCTGGGCGACAACCTCACCAGCAACCGCCGCACCATCAATAAATACTTCGTGCCGGACGTGCTGGAGACCTGCCAGCTCAGCATGGGATTGACCGAACTTGCGCCAGGCAACCTGTGGAACACCATGCCGTGCCATACCCACGAGCGCCGAATGGAGGTCTACTTCTACTTCAACATGGAGGAAGACGCCTGCGTGTTCCACATGATGGGACAGCCGCAGGAAACGCGCCATATCGTGATGCACAACGAGCAGGCGGTGATTTCACCGAGCTGGTCTATTCACTCCGGCGTAGGGACGAAAGCCTACACCTTTATCTGGGGAATGGTGGGCGAAAATCAGGTCTTCGATGATATGGACCATGTTGCGGTCAGCGATTTGCGCTAGTCGCGGGCAGTGAAGCATAAACTTGCCTGTGAGTGACAGGCTCTGAAAGAGTAAGGAATAAACATGATTCTGGATGCATTCTCTCTGCAGGGGAAAGTGGCTGTGGTTTCCGGCTGTGACACCGGGCTGGGGCAGGGGATGGCGCTAGGCCTGGCGGAAGCGGGCTGCGATATCGTCGGAATTAATATCGTTGAACCGACTGAAACCCTCGAGCGCGTGACGGCGCTGGGCCGCCGTTTCCTGAGCCTGACCGCCGACCTGCGTAAAATCGATGCCATTCCTGAACTGCTGGATCGCGCGGTGGCGGAATTCGGTCATATCGACATTCTGGTCAACAATGCCGGGCTGATTCGCCGCGAAGATGCGATCAGCTTCAGCGAGCGCGACTGGGATGACGTGATGGATTTGAACATCAAGAGCGTATTTTTCATGTCCCAGGCGGCGGCAAAGCACTTTATCGCGCAGGGGAACGGCGGCAAGATCGTGAATATTGCCTCCATGCTCTCGTTCCAGGGCGGTATCCGCGTGCCGTCTTACACCGCGTCCAAAAGCGCCGTGATGGGCGTGACCCGCCTTCTGGCAAACGAGTGGGCGAAGCACAACATCAATGTGAATGCGATTGCGCCGGGCTACATGGCGACCAACAATACGCAGCAGCTGCGTGCAGACGAGCAGCGTAGCGCGGAAATCCTCGATCGTATTCCGGCGGGGCGCTGGGGTCTTCCGCGCGATCTGATGGGGCCGGTGGTCTTTCTGGCCTCGTCGGCATCGGATTACATCAACGGCTACACCGTGGCGGTCGATGGCGGCTGGCTGGCACGTTAGTTCCACCTGCATGACGAACCTCTGCCCTCGGGTGGAGGTTTTTTTTGGGTAAAAATTACCATTATCCATATGACATAAGATGAAAAATCCATACTGAGAATTCACAAATGACACGTATCACATTTTTATTGCTTAAATATTAGGTAATTAATAAAAAACGTGGCTATTTCAGCATTAGTTGAAATTGTAATGTCCATCACAGATCTCTATGCCATAGCGAAATAATCCATATCTTCACGAATTCCCGCCTGACACTTTTCCTCGCTTTCTCGTAATTTCAGTTAACGAATTTTGCTGTTGAGGCAGGAAAAATATGACATCTATCAATGACTCTACCCTAATGCCCGCTGCGCTGCGTGATACCCGGCGCATGAACCAGTTTGTCTCTATTGCCGCCGCCGTGGCGGGCCTGTTATTTGGACTGGATATCGGCGTCATTGCCGGAGCGCTGCCGTTTATTACCGATCACTTTACCCTCAGTAACCGTCTGCAGGAGTGGGTGGTGAGCAGCATGATGCTCGGCGCGGCCATCGGGGCGCTGTTTAACGGCTGGCTATCGTTCCGCCTGGGGCGCAAATACAGCCTGATGGTCGGGGCGATCCTGTTCGTCGCGGGTTCGATCGGCTCCGCGTTTGCGACAAACGTAGAGGTGCTGCTGCTTTCCCGCGTGCTGCTGGGCGTGGCGGTGGGGATTGCCTCCTACACCGCGCCGCTTTATCTCTCCGAAATGGCGAGTGAGAACGTGCGCGGCAAGATGATCAGCATGTATCAACTGATGGTCACGCTGGGTATCGTGCTGGCGTTCCTGTCTGACACCTACTTCAGCTACAGCGGCAACTGGCGCGCAATGCTCGGCGTGCTGGCGCTGCCAGCGGTGGTGCTGATTGTCTTAGTGATTTTCCTGCCAAACAGTCCGCGCTGGCTGGCGCAAAAAGGGCGCCACGTGGAGGCAGAAGAGGTCCTGCGCATGCTGCGCGATACCTCGGAGAAAGCGCGCGAAGAGCTGAACGAGATCCGCGAAAGCCTGAAGCTGAAGCAGGGTGGCTGGGCGCTATTTAAGATCAACCGCAACGTGCGCCGGGCGGTCTTCCTCGGCATGTTGCTGCAGGCGATGCAGCAGTTCACCGGCATGAACATCATCATGTACTACGCGCCGCGCATTTTTAAAATGGCCGGGTTCACCACCACGGAACAGCAGATGATCGCCACCCTGGTGGTCGGGCTAACCTTCATGTTCGCCACCTTTATTGCCGTATTCACCGTGGACAAAGCCGGCCGTAAACCTGCGCTGAAGATTGGCTTTAGCGTGATGGCGCTCGGCACGCTGATCCTCGGTTACTGCCTGATGCAATTTGATAACGGCACGGCGTCAAGCGGACTTTCCTGGCTTTCTGTCGGGATGACCATGATGTGCATCGCAGGCTACGCGATGAGCGCCGCGCCCGTGGTGTGGATCCTGTGCTCCGAAATTCAGCCGCTCAAATGCCGTGACTTTGGCATCACCTGTTCCACGACAACCAACTGGGTATCGAACATGATCATCGGTGCGACGTTCCTGACGCTGCTGGACGCGATTGGCGCAGCGGGAACGTTCTGGCTCTATACGGTACTGAATGTGGCATTTATTGGCGTCACGTTCTGGCTGATCCCGGAAACCAAAGGCGTGACGCTGGAACACATCGAGCGCAAGCTGATGGCTGGAGAGAAACTGCGGAACATCGGCGGGTGATTTTTTGCCCGTCCGAAGGTTTTAATACGTGCCGCAACTGGAAAGGGAAAGATGGCTTAATCACAATAAAAATGTGACTAAGATCACCACTAACTCTGGTAGGGAGTAGACATAGAGAGGGAACAGGCATTAGGATTTTTCTTATGTTGATGTATTATCGGACCACCGCCATCAATGTTAAGAGATGCGTTGCATCCGGAAAAAGAAGAATCACTATGTCAGAAATGGATTTCAAAAAAAGCACGGACCTCGACTTTCCCCGTTATGCCGGCCCGGCTGTAAGCGCAAAAGAGATCGATCTTCTGGGACTTTTTGAGGTCCTTCTGGCGGCGAAAAAACGTATCGTCGCCATCGTCTTTGCTTTCGCGCTGGTGGGGCTGGCCGTTTCATTTTTACTGCCGCAGAAATGGACCAGTAAAGCGGTGATCACCCCGGCAGAACAGTCGCAGTGGAATCCGCTGCGCCAGATGCTGGTTGCGCTGCAGGTGCTTGACGTGGACGTGAAAATTACCCGTCCAGAAATTTTTGATCTCTTTATTAAAAAGTTTCAGTCGCAGTCATTGCTCGAAGAGTACATGAAATCCTCTCCTTATGTGATATCGCAGCTTAAAGGTGTTGAGGTGGATCCGCTCGATCTGCATCGTGCGATAGTCAACATCTCAGACAGAATGAAAGCGGTGAATGACGATCAGGGAAAAGGCGCGGATAAAGTGCCTTTTGTCTCCTGGACATTGAGCTTCACTGCGCCAACAGCAGGCGATGCGCAAACCGTTTTGGAGGGGTATATCAATTATATCGTGGCTATCGTCGAAAAAGAGACGGTGCAGAATATCCGCAACCAGATCGCCCTGAAAACGAACGTTGTTGAGCAGCAGCTGGAACTGGATCGTGTTCGTCTGACCAATGTTCACAATACCAACCTGCAGCGACTGAATTATTCCCTGGAAGTGGCGAATGCCGCCGGTATCAAGAAGCCGGTCTACAGCAACGGGCAGGCCGTAAAGGATGACCCGGATTATTCCGTTGCGCTCGGTGCTGACGGTATCGCGCAAAAACTGAAGATTGAAAAAAATCTGAAGGACGTGACTGAACTGAATGCGGACTTTCAGAACCGGGAATACTACCTGGCACAGCTGAAAAATCTCTCCTTTGCCGATGTTAAACTTGAGCCATTCAGGTACCAGCTTTCACCCTCCATGCCGGTGAAAAAGGATGGCCCTGGCAAGGCTCTGATTGTCGTTCTGGCGGCGCTTCTTGGGGGCCTGTTTGCCTGCGGTAGCGTGTTACTGCGCGAGGCGATGCACATCCGTACTTCGCCGCCAGAGCCGGTGGCGAAATAAAATCTGCAGTTTAAAAAGGCGCTCAATAGAGCGCCTTTTTTTATGTGCATCGGTTGTGTTAAAAAAAGAGACCAAAGATAAGGAGGGATGATGAAAACGATCGGCCTGTTAGGTGGTATGAGCTGGGAATCGACAATCCCTTATTACCGCCTGATTAATGAAGGGGTAAAGCAGCGTCTGGGTGGTCTGCACTCCGCAAGTCTGCTGCTGCACAGCGTTGATTTCCATGAAATCGAAGCCTGCCAGTCGAGCGGTGAGTGGGATAAAGCCGGAGAGAT